>OATL01000708.1_pt1 | contig 12942 bp, 8 predicted proteins | sample 1476011 | NCBI WGS metagenome assembly OATL01 (sample SAMEA2579975, study PRJEB22360) | human gut metagenome | biome: human gut; feature: human-associated habitat; material: faeces | place: Denmark | collected 2008/2010
AAAAGCCGGTAAAAACTATTATGGATATAATAAAACACAGGAAGAAGGTGTGAATATTCTTGTAGCAGAACCTTTGTACTTGATAAGAAATGTAGCGCGGATTGATTTTAAAGGACTTAGCTTAGACATGGCTAAAGCAACAAAAGATGTATACGTTGAAGGAACTGCGACAATTGTTCCAGAATGTGTATTCATTATGCATGGACGGACGAAATCCAATGCGGCTGATATGGGTGATGGCGATAGCTGGTGGAGTACTGCTAGCTTGAGGATTTGGGGTAATGTGTCCGCAACTTATGCTGCTAATGCTACAGATTATGCTTCAGGTTATAGAGGAGATTTCGTGAATGATGACGCTATGTTTACGAATATGAGTGGTTCTATTATTGAAGGATACAAGGCCAGTTTACCAACTGAGGCATTGATACAGGATATCGCAAGTGAAGGTGCTGCATCTGCGTCTATCACAACCGCCCCTAAGTTTTATGTGTTTGAGAATCCTCAAGTTAAGGCTGCTCGTGAAATGAATGGTGCTGATAATTTCAAATCCGAGGAGCTGGCAACTGAAATTGTAGTCAAAGGTACTTATAAGCTCGAAAATGCTAAAAAGAGCGGAAGTAATGCAGTATACAACTATGCGGAGAAAACAGCATATTGGCCTATTAAAATTGCTGCGACGAATGAAATGGCAGCAGCTACGGCTGAGTATTTAAAGGATGGAAAGATCCATCGTAATATAATTTACAGTATTGACGCGACTTTAGCTGGTAGAGGATATGATGATCCGACTGTTCCTCCAACAGACTTTGTTGAATTGTTTGTTAAGACAAAGGTTCTTGATTGGGGTAGCGCAAATCAATCTTCAGTTGTCGAATAATATCTATTCTTTGAATAACAACCAAAAGGCATTCCTTTTATCGGGAGTGCCTTTTTTGCATATATAATTCTGGTTATGAATTGATCCGGAGACTACAAAATTTACTATCCTTTCCTTATGATGGCGATCCCATATGTCTTGAACCTAAGAGCCGGAATATTATTTCATGAGAACATCTACAATATCTACAATTCAACCTCATACTTATTGTAAATAAATATGTTATATAGTGGTTGCAGATGAAATAACATCTACAATTTTCATTCTGCATCTACCATGATTTAATGGGAAACGCAAAAAAAATCACTTCTCAAGCTTGCGGACTCGTATATTTAGTATTTGACGATTTCATAAGAGACAGACAAAGGGATTAAAGCCAATAAGAGTTTCAATAGGTGAAGTTAGTGGTTTCATACTGAAGAAACTTTTATTTCATACTGAAGAAACAAAAGTTTCTCTATAGTAAAACTTTTGTTTTTCTATGCGAAAAACTATTATTTACTGAAATACAGAATGTTATACATTATTTATCGTTAGTAGTAATTGTTCGTGCTAATCTTTCCGGTAACCTAATGATGGTAGATCGAAGTTTGTAGTGGTAGATGTTCGCCATCTACCACCATAAGATAAATGATTTACAATCAAAATATTACATAAATAATGGTAGATGTGGTAGATGATTTGGATTATTAACACATAGAATGGCATCTGGGGCGTGTCCGGAGAGAACAACTTCTTAAACATAAATCTTTTAACTTTCTAACTTTGCCAACGGGCATTGACATATTATATTTATAACAAAAAAGGCATTCCCTGTTGATAGAGAATGCCTTTTGGTTATTATTAGAGAATTGATATTATTCGATAACAGGAGCTTGAGTGGCTGTACCCCAATTCATAACCATTGTCTTTACAAACAAGTCGGCTGTAGGATCCCCCTTAGGAAGAGTAGGATCTGCATAACCATTACCTGCGATAGTAGCAGAAATGTTATAAACCACGTTTCTATGTACCTGACCATAATATGTGTCTTCACTATCTAATCCATCGATACCAATCTTTATCGGCCAATAGCGCAATACAGGAGTACTCTCTTCGCCGAATGTCCAAGATGTGTTATCGTTCATTATAGCTTTTATATAAACTTCACCACTGATTACCAATTCGGATGCCAAAGTTGTTTTATCCAAGACGAAAGCCGGGCCTTCTTCTTCCGGATCTTCTTGTTCTCTGGCCGCTTTTGTCTGATCATTAGGCAACACATAAAAATATAAAGAGTTAGCAAGAGCAATTTCTTTATCTCCGGAAATAGTAGCACCAGTCCAATCCTGAGTATATGTTTTTGTTGTTGTACTCAATGCCTTTATATAATTAGTCGCATCGACAGTTCCAGCAAAACGACCGAATGAGCTACTAGCGTTAGTTCCGGAATAATAATCATCTCCATTAGCTGTTTCATAAGTAGCGGCAATATTACCCCAAACCCTATTTGGCAGATTGAACCACAGATTATTATTTATGCTTTGGTCTGCCACATTCGCTTTTTTACGACCATGTAATACAAAAACATCTTTAGGTACAAACTTAATTGTTCCTGATTTGTATTTTTGAATATTATTAACCTTGACTTGAGTCATATCCAAAGAAAGAGCACTCAATTCCGCACGAGCCACATTTCTAATTAATCCTAAAGGTTTTCCAGATTCAATACTGTTTCCTCCTGTAGCGTTTGAGTAACCATAATAATTTTCACCTTCAGCAAGAGTGAATACTGGACTAATTCCACTACTCATAGGCAATCCATTCGCTTCTGCTCCGGTTAAGACATAGTAAGCAGATGTCAAATCAAAAGAGTTAGCAGTTGCAGTAAGAGCCTCTTTGGGGACATTAGCGAAAGCCAACGCACGATAAGAAGCACCTGCCTTTAATCCCTTAAACTGAATCTCATTGTTTGAACTAGTTTGCTCTTCATCCTTATTAGCAGTAATATCACTAACTTGCAAGAATGTCCCATCCTCATTATAAAGTGCCACAAATAAATTGTGAATCGCAGTTTCGCCCTCTTTAGCATTAGAATCATCAGCAGCTTTTGTCTGTGTATTCTTTGCCAAATTCTTTACCACAATCGTAAGATCCGCAGTGCCTGTTTCTGGAGTAGGTGTCGGATCCACGTTAGGGATAGGATCATCCTCGTTTGAACACGCCGCGAACGCGCAAGCGATCATTGTCCCGAATAATAAATTTCTAAGTTTCATATACATATAATTTTATGAGTTAATAAATCTTTTATATAAACCTTTCTTTTTCAATCACTTTTTACGTTTTCAGCCATATAATAAGAACTCATTGTTCAAATCTTCCCTATGACCAATCAGCTGTTCGTTAATGACATCGCAAAGGTATTTGGACTATAAAAAAAAGTAAATAGGTGTTACTTTCATAAATAAGAGGTAAAACTATAAATTTCCGTTCGGCACATTTTCGAGCTGATTAGTACCGTTGTAAGGCTATCAAAAAGAGGTTGAAAAATATCGCATAAAAAGGAATGTACGGGATTTCGCAGATATTTTCATTTTTCCAGCAAGTAATCCAGAAAATCAAATGACAATTTAGCCATTCCCCAGCGATTATCCGGGAAATGGCAAAAAACGAGCAGGAGAGAGTATCATAGGAAAACGATTAATTCTTACCCGGCATATACTGTGAAGGAGTGACACCATATTGCTCGGTAAAACGCTTACGGAAAGTGGCGGTATCGTTGAAGCCGACCATTTCCGAAACCTCTTGGATAGAGTATCGCTGCATACTGATCAGCTCGGCGGCTTTCTTCAAACGTACCATACGGGTAAGCTCCAATATACTACTATCCGAGTAGAGTTTTATCTTTCTATATAATGTAGGGAGACTCATGTTTAAAGAATCCGCCAAAATCTTCGCCTCAAAACTAGGGTCATCCAAATGTTTCTCGATCGTTGAGATAACCGCATCCATAAAAAGATTGGAAGGGGAATCATCTTTCTTTACCGTTTTCTCTCCCTCGGGATGCGCACCTACAGGACTCGACGTATAGAAACGTCTCATCTCATCCCTACGTTTCAATAAACTGTTTACCTTACTTCGTAACACCTCTACATCGAATGGCTTGGTTATATAATCATCGGCGCCACATTCAATGCCGGCTATAACATCCTCACTCTCTACCTTTGCGGTTAGCAAGACAACCGGCACTTGCGCTAATTCTGGGATGCCTTTGATTTCACGACAGGTAGCAAGCCCATCTTTAACGGGCATCATCACGTCACATAAAATAAAATCCGGCCGTTCAACTCGCGCGATCTCTACACCCTCCTGGCCATTATGAGCTTCCGAAACATGATACTCACTGGCAAAAACATGACGCAGGAACCAACGGATCTGATCACTGTCATCAATCACCAACATTTTCTTCCCGGTCTCTTTCTTTTTCGGAACAACTTGGATCAACTCGGCGATCTCCTCCTTCTGCATCTCATTCAGCTTTACCAGATCACCATCCGGCTCGATGAATTCCACGGCACGTTCCATATAATGGCTTCTCCCCAAAGGAATCAATATCGTATATTGGGTTCCCGTCTCGTCCTCCGATGAAATTCCTTCGAAAATAGCGCCGGAGGATTCTGTCATATCCACGATCTGTTTCAAACCCAAACGGGTACTTTCGCTTTCTCCTAACCCATCATCTTGGATAGAGAAAGAACAATAAGCCTTGCCATTTGAGCGCACCACGGAAATATTGATCGAGATCTTTCCAAAGCGGTAGGTATTTTTTAACGCATTAGATAAAAGTACACGCAAGGCAAACTCCATCTTCCGACGATCTATCCAGACCCAAAGAACAGAGGTTTGGGTATTAATATGAAATTCCACATTATTCATGGCTATCCAGTCCACGAATAAATCACAAATCTGCTTTGTTATACTGATCATGTCATAACGAGCTATCCGAAGATGGTTTGCCACGTCATCTCCATGACGGGTATTTCGCAATTGCTCGATAAGGTCTTGAAGAGCCAAGGTATTACGGTAAGCAGACAATAATTGAGTCGCTTCACTAGAGTCAATATCATTTTTACGTTGCAACAACTCACTCAACGAACCAAGCACAAGCGATAGTGGAGTACGCATTTCATGAATCGTTTCAACAAAAAACGAATTATGGAGCTTTTCCATTTCCTCAAGGCGCTTTTTCAAATCCTCCCGTTCTACCTCATTATCCCTATTCCAATTATCAGTCTCACGGATTTTATTGACCAACATTTGTTGGATCTCCCGATTTTTTACGCTTAACGCATCGACAGACCGAAGAAGCTCATCGTTTCTCGCCATAAGCTCACCATCTTTGGCAATATACTCTTTCTTCAACCTATACATATAATAACTCAAAAAAGCTATTACACATATGGACACTATCAGTAAAATGATAAAAGGTAGAATTCCTTGAGAGCCCTCCATTGTATCATTGGCCGCAGCAATATAATGAGCTTCAACGAACAAGCCCCAAAATGCCATCATAAATTTCGCTTTAAAACCTTTTGATCTCATATCATTGATTATTAAGATGTTATTTATATAAAACGCCAGTAAAAAACGTTCGTTTAAATCTTGCGTTTTTATCTTCAACTTTTTTGCAGCCTTACAAAGGTCAAAAATTTTATTTAAATTTCAGTTATTCAGTTGGATAAAAATAATAAAAAAAATAACATGATTATCAATGAGACTTCATAATTTATACACATAAAAACGCAAGATTTAAACGAACGTTTTTTACTGGCGTTTTAATAGACGTTAACAACAACTGCATTCCTATCACACAACAGAGGCAAGGCTATCAGTAAGGACCAGCGATGATATATTTACCACTCAAATTGATAGGAACAAACTAATTAACATTATTTAAGCATCATCCAAAACATGCATCAATAAAGGGACATAGAGGTATAATGATAGTTTTACCCACTTTTTGATAAAAATACCCATCATAAAAGATACAACCTATGATTTTTATACATACATTCGCGATGTAGTGATAAGGAAAGACCGTTGAGGGGCGGTCAAAAAAAAACCAAGTCACTTAGATTAAGAGTAAAGCATATAAAAAGTAGGGTCATGAAAAAGGGTAATTTTTTCGCAAATTGCGTATTTGCGGTTTCTGTTATTTTCACAGTTTTGTCATTCTCCGCTTGCACGGATGATTCAAATGACGTAGTAGCAACAACGAGTGAGGTTATTGAACAAGCCGAAGTGCCATTCTCCGTGGTATTAAAAGCAATGAATTCAGATGGTAACGACATTACGACCAAGGGAGAGGTGAATGGAGCTACATTATTTGTCTTCGATCAAAACAACGATTTCTTCGAGCAGATTAATGTAAACAAATCTACAATTTTATCTCGCCGGGCTATAGACATTAACTGCCCGAACAGTAATGACATAACCGTGATCGCATGGAGTGGAATCAATTCTGGAAACGAAGAGATTTCAAACATGAGCAAAGCCAATATTATATCCGATTTGCAAGTCAGTCTAAAAGAGAATAACGGCATAGCTAATATTCCGAGCGATTTGTTCTATGGACAAGTTACGCTTCATAAGAACTCTTCAACAAAATCCACCGTATCAAACGAATTACAAATCATTCGCAAAACTTCAATTTTCCAGCTTTCAACGAAAGGACTGATCAAGTATCTAGGGAGTAATGCCGGAAATTTTGAATATCGAATTAAAAATACAAAAAGCTCATTGGACTACAATGGCAACCCAACAGGAGAAGAGGTTGAATTCGCTTTCCCCGCTTCTTTTGACGAAAAAGGTAATTTGACAACAGAAGCCCAAGCCATTTTTCCGGCTCAAAATATAACGATAGAGCTTTACAAGGACGGTGATCTTATTTTTTCTAGCGAAAAAGACAAAAACGGAGAATTATTCGCTGCAAACCCCGGAAAACGCACCGAGATCACTTTCAAGTACTCTGGAGAAGTTTCGGCTAATATTGTAATTGCCGACTGGGCAACCGTTATCCAACATATAACACTGAATTAAGATACCCTCAATTTTTATATGCTTTGGCGCACGTCACGAGATTAGAGAATTTCGGGCGTGCGCTGTTTTTCTCTCAAAAACCGCATTCTCCGTGATAGGAATACCCATGATATTGACACGAACACCGTCTTAACTTTATTTAAATATTAACGGAAACCCGCTTCATCACAAGGCCCACTCCACCTGTTGATAGTTTTACACACTAAACTGATACAAATACCGATCAAATAAAGATACAACCTATGAATATTATGAATATATTCGCAACAGACATTAGGGTAAGCATATAAAAATCACAGCAGGGTCACTACATAAACAAGGGTAACTAGATTTAAATTTTATATGCTAAACGCACGCTTCAGATGATTTCCGAGGCGTGCGTTATTTATATGATAGAAATACATTCTCCTATTGAGACAAATACCATCACTCAAAACATTTAGACATACATATCTTTGTATTTATAAATCAAGCAAAGCAATTTGCGAAATTTTACCCTATGACCCTGCTTACATATATAATTACCCTTAAATTATGATGTAGGCAAACCTAATTAACATAACCGCGAGGTTACATAATTATTTTGCCTGAACAATCAAGATCGTTTACGAGAAAGATTGTTCAGGTTTTTTTATCCTCCCAAAAGACCATCTGATAGCAAAAGAAAAAAGGAGATCGAAAAATCGACCTCCTTTTCTAGGTAGCGAGACCCGGGATTGAACCGGGGACCTCATGATTATGAATCATGCGCTCTAACCAGCTGAGCTATCTCGCCATCATTTCATTGTCACTATTTCTCTTATTGACGGTGCAAAAGTAGGGGTTATTTTTGAATTACACAACATTTTCAATAAAAAAATTCGCTTAATTTTTAAGACCTCCACCTAATCAGTTAGTTATTAGTTACTTTTTTCATCATTAAAATTAGTCGTTTTCAAATCTTTTATGTATCTTGCGGCAAATATAAGGATAAGAACAATGAAGAAAGAGAAGTTTCATATCGAATACATTTTCGATAAAGTTTCACGACGAAGCTTGTGGAATCACCTAACCACCGCTTTGGGACTTTCCGCTTGGTTCGCCGACGAGGTCATTATAAATGATAATCTCTACACCTTTAAATGGAGTAAAGAGGCCCAAGAGGCAACAGTGATCGACTCCAAGCCGGAGAACTTTATCCGTTACCGCTGGGTGGACGAGGAAGATGAGAACGCTTATTTCGAATTTATAATCCATACAATCGAATTAACAGGTTCTACGGCACTTGAGATTACGGATTTCTCCGAACCCGGGGAGAAAAAAGATTCCATTAATTTATGGGACTCGCAAGTGGAAGATTTGAAGCGAACGCTTGGTATTTAGAGTAGTTTTACAGAAATCTGTGGGGTGTTATCGTTTTTTACACTACTTTTGCCACTTCAACCAGATTAGGCAATGTTGAGAATAAAACGATTATATACATTTATGCTGCAGACATTCCTGCCGTTGTTTCTTATGACATTCGGTATTTGTCTGTTTATTGTGTTGATGCAATTTCTTTGGCGATACATCGACGATATGGTGGGAAAAGGCCTTGGTATCCCTGTATTAGCGGAGATGTTTATGTATGCGGCCTTGTTTCTTGTCCCGATGGCACTTCCCTTGGCTATTCTATTAGCCTCATTAATGACTTTTGGAAATTTAGGGGAACGTCTGGAATTACTGGCCATGAAGTCTGCCGGGGTATCATTGATACATATCATGCGTCCTTTGATCGTAACGCTACTATTTGTGAGCGTGGGAGCCTTTTTCTTCCAAAACAACGTAATGCCCGTTGTCCAAGTCAAGCTATATACATTATTATATTCCATGCGCCAGAAATCACCGGAATTGGATATTCCGGAAGGTTCATTCTACAAAGATATTCCCGGATTCAATGTATATGTGAAGAAAAAGGACCCGAAGGACGGTTTATTAAAAGACGTGATGATCTATGATTATTCGGAAGGATTCAATAACGCCCGTGTAATCGTAGCGGACTCCGGACGGCTAAAGACATCCGCCGATAAATTATTCCTTGTCCTATCTTTATTTAACGGAGAATCTTTCGAGAACGTAGGTAAAAGCCAAGCCAACACGACGCAAGCGAGAACCGCCGTCCCCTATCGACGGGAATCATTCAGCAGCAAGGATATCTTGATTGAATTCGACGCGAATTTCAACCGTACCGACGAATCTTTCATGCAGAACCAATATATGGGAAAAAACTTGAAGGATTTACAAACCTCTATCGATTCGATGGGCGTACGCTTGGATAGCATCAAGGACGTGAACGCAAAAAGCATTTACGATGCCTCATACGTAAAAACACTAAAGTCCTTACGAGCTAAAAAAGAGAGTGAAGCCGAGGGGCAACCAGACGAGCAGCAGGAAAAATTGCCGGTAATCACTCCTACCATCCAGTTGGATTTCGACAGTCTTTACCAAGCGCAGGCACCGAGTAGTAAAGCGGCTTTATTAGGCCGGGCCAAATCCTCGATCGAGAATATCAAGACCGACTATTATTTCCGTGCGGCCACGGTTGGCGACGAGGCCTATAAGGTACGCCGCCACTTGACGGAATGGCATAAGAAATTCACGGTATCGTTCGCTTGCATCATGTTCTTCTTTATCGGAGCGCCCTTAGGAGCCATCATCCGTAAAGGTGGGTTGGGCGTACCGGTCGTTATCTCGGTAATCTTGTTTATCTTCTATTATATTATAGATAATATGGGCTTCAAGATGGCACGCGACGGCGTTTGGGACGCATGGGAAGGTATGTGGCTTAGCTCCGTGGTCTTAACACCTATGGGTATATTCCTAACCTATAAAGCGGTAAAAGATTCTGTTATCTTGAATGCCGACACTTACGTGAATGCCTTGAAGAACTTAATAGGTAAGCGTGAAGGGAGAAAAGTGGAGCGGAAAGAGGTTATCATATACACCCCCGATTATGAGGCAACCCTTCCTCAACTGGAGAAATTAGTGGAAGAAAGCACGACTTATCTGGCAAACCATAAACGTTGGATCAATTATCTGACATTTTGGAAACAAGGCGGAAAAGATAACACAGCGGAACTGTTAGCTCAGGACACGGAAAATATCGTGGAGGAATTAAGTAATTCCGACCAGAATTTACTCCTGAATAAATTGATGGACTACCCGGTCATCGGAGGTTACAATAATAAGCTAAGCAAGCATATAAACGGGAAACTTGCCTTGGCTATCGGTATTTTCTTCCCACTGGGATTGCCGATCTACCTATTGGCTACGTACCAACGTAAATTGCTACGGCATGATATCGTCATGGTACAAAAGACCAGTAAGGAACTGATCAATATGATATATTCATTACATTTGCTAAAAAATAACTCGGATATAAATAATCAATAAATATGAGCGAGATTCAATTAAACACCATCGAAGAAGCTATCGAGGATTTCCGTGAAGGAAAGTTCTTAATCGTTGTAGACGACGAGGACCGGGAGAATGAAGGAGACTTTATCATCGCGGCCGAGAAAGTAACCCCGGAAAAAATCAACTTCATGTTGAAAAACGGACGAGGTGTATTATGCGCCCCGATCACGGAAGAACGTTGCCAAGAGTTGGAGCTGGATATGCAAGTTGCCAATAACACCTCTTTATTAGGTACTCCTTTCACGATAACAGTAGATAAATTAGGAGGGAAATGCACGACCGGCGTTTCCATGTACGACCGTGCGGAAACGATCTTGGCGCTGGCTGATCCAAAGACCAAGCCATCCGATCTGGGACGTCCCGGACATATCAATCCGCTTCGTGCCCGCTCTCGTGGCGTACTTCGCCAGAGGCAGCCGTGGATTTGGCCCGGTTAGCCGGTTTATATCCCGCCGGAGCCTTGATCGAGATCATCAACGAGGATGGAACCATGGCACGTCTGCCGCAATTAATCGAGGTAGCCAAGAAATTTGATATCAAGATTATTTGCATCAAGGACCTGATCGCTTATCGCCTCCGGACCGAATCGATCGTAGAGAACGGTGTAGAGGTAGATCTCCCTACCGAGTACGGACATTTCCGTCTCATTCCTTTCCGCCAGAAAAGCAATGGATTAGAGCATATAGCTTTGATAAAGGGTAAATTCGAGAAAGACGAGCCTATCTTAGTACGCGTGCACTCATCTTGCGCTACAGGTGATATCTTCGGTTCCATGCGTTGCGAGTGCGGAGAGCAACTGCACGAGGCTATGCGCCGCATCGACCAAGAAGGCAAAGGGGTTATCGTTTACCTGAACCAAGAAGGACGAGGCATCGGATTGATGGAGAAGATGAAAGCATACAAGCTCCAAGAGGATGGTTTGGATACGGTGGACGCGAACTTGCATTTAGGCCATCAAGCGGACGAGCGAGATTATGGTGTCGGAGCACAGATCTTACGTCATATCGGCGTAACGAAAATGCGCCTGATGAGCAATAATCCGGTAAAACGCGTAGGTCTGGAAGCTTACGGACTTGAGGTAGTAGAGAACGTTCCTATCGAGGTGAAACCAAATCCATACAACGAATTCTACATGAAAACGAAGAAAGAACGTATGGGGCATGTGCTGCATAACATTAAATAGTTATCAGAACGTTGCAAGAATTCCGATTATTGATTACTTTTGTCGCATAATAATAAAACAACCTATACAAAAAGCAATGTCATGACACAAGTCTCAGATCGTTTAGCGAGTTTATCGCCTTCAGCAACATTGGCGATGTCACAAAAGAGCGGTGAGTTGAAAGCTCAAGGTATCGATGTTATCAACTTAAGTGTGGGAGAACCCGATTTCAATACTCCCGACTTCATTAAAGAAGCCGCGAAGAAGGCGATTGACGATAATTTCTCACGTTATTCTCCCGTAGCGGGTTATCCGGCATTACGTAATGCTATCGTTGCCAAATTGAAGAACGAGAATGGACTGGAATATACAGCAGGCCAGATCTCTTGCGCAAACGGTGCCAAACAATCCGTTTGTAACACGGTCATGGTATTGGTAAATCCGGGGGACGAGGTTATCATCCCTGCCCCTTTCTGGGTAAGCTATCCGGAGATGGTGAAGTTAGCGGAAGGAACCCCCGTTATCGTTCCGGCTGGTATCGAGCAAGATTTCAAGATCACTCCAGCTCAGCTGGAAGCCGCTATTACACCTAAGACAAAAGCGTTAATCCTTTGCTCTCCCTCCAACCCGACGGGTTCTGTTTACAGCGCCGAGGAATTGGCAGGTTTAGCGGAAGTATTGAAAAAACATCCGGATATCATCGTTATAGCGGATGAGATCTACGAACATATTAACTATATTGGTAAACACAACAGCATCGCTTCTATCGAAGGAATGAAAGACCGTACGGTTATCGTAAACGGCGTTTCCAAAGCGTATGCGATGACTGGCTGGCGTATCGGTTTCATCGCCGGACCGGAATGGATCGTGAAAGCGGTTAATAAATTACAAGGACAATATACCTCTGGCCCTTGCTCCGTATCTCAAAAAGCGGCGGAAGCGGCTTATACAGGCTCACAAGAACCCGTTGAGGAAATGCGTAAGGCTTTCGAACGTCGTCGTGACTTAATCGTTAATTTAGCGAAAGAAGTTCCGGGCTTCGAGGTGAATAAACCGGAAGGCGCCTTCTACTTATTCCCCAAATGTAGTTATTATTACGGCAAGACAGATGGAACCTGTGTAATCAACAACGCTGATGACTTAGCTATGTATCTCTTAGAAGTAGCGCACGTAGCTTGCGTAGGTGGTACCTCGTTCGGGGCACCTGAGTGTATCCGCATGAGTTACGCTACCAGCGATGAGAATATCGTGGAGGCGATCAAACGTATTAAGGATGCGTTGGCCGCATTGAAATAAGAAAAAATTAAACAGATATACTTACTTGGCAAAGTAAGATGACATGATACAGATTTACTTCACACGCAATTAACAATTAAAAGAACGTGTGTAA
>OATL01000723.1_pt1 | contig 12590 bp, 9 predicted proteins | sample 1476011 | NCBI WGS metagenome assembly OATL01 (sample SAMEA2579975, study PRJEB22360) | human gut metagenome | biome: human gut; feature: human-associated habitat; material: faeces | place: Denmark | collected 2008/2010
ACAGTTATCTGAACAAGGCTCGAGCAACAGTAGGGCGATGGGTGGTATTGCCTATGGTTTACGGGACAAGTATCAGACTAACTTTGCTAATCCTGCATCCTATACGGCGGTAGATTCGCTGACTTTTATCTTCGATGGAGCAGTCTCTCTACAGAATACAAATCTCAGTAACGGTACTCTGAAACGAAATGCCAAGAATTCCAGTTTTGACTATATCACGATGCAGTTTCGTGCAAGTAAATGGGCTGCCATAAGCTTGGGGTTGCTGCCTTATTCAAACGTTGGATACAGTATGGGAGAATATCGGGAAGATACGGAATTTCCAGACAAATCTACTACGGTAAGCTATTCGGGAGAAGGAGGCTTGCACCAGCTTTATTTAGGTGCCGGTTTTAAAATAATTAAAAATCTTTCTGTCGGTGCGAATTTTTCGTATCTTTGGGGAGATATAACAAGAACCGCTGCGGAGACCTTTCCGTCCAGTTCAAGTGTATTTCCTATTACAATACAGTCTAATGTGGCTGTAAAGAGTTATAAGTTGGATTTTGGAGCGCAGTACACTCACCAGTTTGGGAAAAAACATGTTGCAACGTTGGGAGTTGTCTTTTCTCCGGGGCATGATCTGAGTAACGATGCGTACGAAGTTACGCAGACTGGTAATAGCAATACGGGAGCTACTTCGGTAACAAGGGATACTGTCGTTACTTGTGGCATTCCGACAACATTTGGCGCAGGTGTGACCTACGTGTACGACAACCGACTGACTGTAGGCGCGGATGTAATGTTCCAGAATTGGAGTAAAGTGAGTTATATGAACAATGACGAGGCGTTTTGCGACCGTGGAAGAATATCCGTTGGTGCAGAGTATCTGCCGAATCCTATGGGACGAAGTTATTTGTCTCATGTGAAGTATCGTTTGGGAGCTTATTATTCCAAACCTTATTATAAGATAGACGGTGTACGTGCCGCTGATGAATATGGCGTTACTGCCGGTTTTGGATTGCCCATACCGAGAACCCGTTCCGTATTGAGTCTTTCTGCACAATACGTGCGAACCAAAGGAACCCAAGCAGCGTTCTTGAACGAAAATACATTGCGCATTTGTATCGGAGTAACCTTTAACGAACGTTGGTTCTTCAAGCGTAAAGTGGATTAATGGAAATTGAATAGACAAAAATATAACAACTAAAATTTAAATACAATGAAAATTAAGACGCTTGTGGCTGTCTTGCTCCTTTCGGGTGGAGTGACCAGCACTTTCGCACAGACTGAAAATTGTAATTCGAACAGTAGTATCTCTCATGAAGCAGTGAGAGCTGGTAACTTTAAGGATGCATACGCTCCTTGTATGGCTGTATTGAAGGATTGTCCTACACTGCGGTATTACACATTTACAGATGCTCAGAAGATTTTAGTGGGTTTCTTGAGTCAGATTAAGGATAGAAATTCTGCTGATTACAAGAAGTATTTTGATGAGTTGATGGATGTATATGATTTGAGAATGAAGTACATTCCTGAATTCATTGGTAAGGGAATGAAGGGTGTGCCGAGTGTGGCTGATGCCTTGGGTGCCAAAGCTGTGGATTATCTTCAGTTCGCTCCTGCTCCGGACCTTAATACGGCTTATAATTGGCTGAAAGAATCTGTTCATGCTGAAAAGGGTGGTTCCAAAGGTGCGGTGTTGCACTATTTCCTGGATACTTCCATGCAGAAGGTAAAGGCTGATGATAATCATACCGACCAGTTTTTCCAGGATTATATTGATGCTTCCAAGTATGCAGATGACGCACTTGCTGCTGAAACCAAGGAAGCTAAGAAGGCTAACTTGCAAGCTATCAAGGATAACCTCGTGGCCATGTTCATTCAGAGTGGTGTAGCTGATTGTGAATCTTTGCAGAATATCTATGGTCCTAAGGTGGAAGCAAGCAAGACTGACTCCGCTTTCTTGAAGAAGGCATTGAACATCCTGAAATTGATGAAGTGCAACGAAAGCGAAGTTTACTTCAAGGCATCTGAGTACATGTATCAGATTGACCCGACTGCCGATGCAGCTGTAGGTGTAGCATACATGTACTATAAGAAAGGTGACTATGACAATGCCGTGAAGTATTTTGATGAAGCATTGGCTAAAGAAACTGATAATGACAAGAAGGCTGAAATGGCATACGCTACTGCCGCAGCCTTGATGCAGGCCAAGAAACTCTCTCAGGCAAGAAGCTACTGCCAAAAGGCTATGAGCTTTAAGGAGAACTATGGAGAGCCTTATATTTTACTGGCACAGCTTTACGGCTCCAATCCTAACTGGACCGATGAGCCTGCTCTGAATAAGTGTACTTACTTTGTAGTAATTGACAAGCTGCAGAGAGCTAAAGCTGTAGATCCTTCAGTTACAGAACGTGCTAACGAATTGATTAGTACTTATTCCCGCCACACTCCCCAGGCTAAAGACCTCTTTATGTTGGGTTACAAAGCTGGTGACCGTATCACTATCGGTGGATGGATAGGTGAATCTACAACTATCAGATAAAATCATGTTGCTACAACCCATCAACATTGTTTATCATAAAAATGCGAGCATAACCATTGTCCTTGGGGCAATGGTTATGCTTCTTTTATTTTCTTCGTGTTCCGGGAAGAAGAAGGAGCTGGGAGATGCCATTACCGAGCGTGACTCTATGGCAGTGATGGATACCCGCGGGGTGACTACACTGGTTTCTGATTCCGGTGTAACGCGTTACCGCATCAATACGGAAGAGTGGCTGGTCTTTGACCGGAAGAATCCTCCTTACTGGGCTTTTGAAAAGGGGGTCTATTTGGAGAAGTTCGACTCTATCTTCCAAGTGGAGGCAAGTATCAAGGCTGATACAGCCTACTTCTTTAATAAGGAGGAGTTGTGGAAACTGATGGGGAATGTGCATATACAGAATTTGAAAGGTGAGCAGTTTGATACAGAGCTGCTGTATTGGGACCAGCGGGCACAAAGAATTTATTCGGATGAGTTTATCCGTATCGAGCAGCCTGACCGTATCATTACGGGACATGGCTTTGAATCCAATCAGCAGATGACTGTTTACACGATTCGCAAGCCGGAGGGTATCTTCTATGTTGACGAGGAGACTGCCGCAGCAGACAGCTTGCAGACTGATACCATAAATTGATAAAATGGATACCGTTATTTTTTTATTGATAACCATGGCTTTCTCTGCTTTCTTTTCAGGAATGGAGATTGCCTTTGTTTCCGTAGATAAACTGCGCTTTGAGATGGAAAGGAAGTCAGGCGTCACTTCCGGTATCATTTCCTATTTCCTTCGCAACCCGAATAACTTCATCTCGACCATGCTGGTGGGTAATAACATCGCGCTTGTCATTTATGGTATCTTGATGGCACAAATCATAGAGGTGAATCTTCTTGCCGGAATTATTTCCAATCATTTTGTAATGGTGTTGGTGCAGACTGTAATTTCCACTCTTATTATTTTGGTAACCGGTGAGTTCTTGCCGAAGACTTTGTTTAAAATCAATCCCAATCTGATGCTGAGGGTATGTGCCATTCCTTTATTCATATGTTATGTCATTCTGTTTCCTGTTTCAAAGTTTGCATCGGGATTGTCGTATCTGTTCCTTCGGATATTTGGGATGAAAGTAAACAAGGAGGCGTCGGCCAAGGCTTTTGGCAAAGTGGATTTGGATTACTTCATCCAGTCGAGCATAGAGAATGCGGAAAGTGAAGAAGAACTGGATGCAGAGGTAAAGATATTCCAAAATGCGCTTGACTTTTCGAATATAAAGATACGCGACTGTATTGTACCGCGTACAGAGGTGGTAGCTGTAGATCTGACCACTACATTGGAAGAATTGAAATGTCTTTTTGTGGAGTCGGGTATTTCCAAAATCATAGTATATGATGGAAATATAGATAATGTGGTGGGATATATTCACTCGTCGGAGATGTTCAGGAATCCGGTGGACTGGAGGAATAACGTGAAGGAAGTGCCTATTGTACCCGAAACGATGTCGGCCCACAAACTGATGAAACTGTTCATGCAACAGAAAAAAACGATTGCTGTAGTGGTGGACGAATTCGGTGGTACGGCGGGTATCGTCTCTTTAGAGGATTTGGTGGAAGAAATTTTTGGCGATATTGAGGATGAGCATGATAACACATCCTATGTGTGTAAGCAGTTGGGTGAACGTGAATATGTGCTTTCGGCCCGTCTGGAAATAGAAAAGGTAAATGAGACTTTCGGGCTCGACCTGCCGGAATCGGATGATTATCTGACAGTGGGCGGTCTGATTTTGAACCGTTATCAAAGTTTCCCGAAACTGCATGAAGTGATTGAAGTGGATAATTATCAGTTTAAAATAATCAAGGTAACAGCCACTAAAATTGAGTTGGTAAGACTGAAAGTCATTGAATAATTTCATTTAGGCGTAATTTTTTAAAGAATAAATGGATGCGTATTAGCATTTTTTGTATCTTCGTGCGCTAAAATGAACATGTTAGGAAAATAATAATAAACAAATAAATCATATTAACTAAAATGGCAACATTACAAAACATTCGGTCTAAAGGACCTTTATTGGTGATTGTTATTGGTTTGGCGCTGTTTGCTTTCATCGCAGGTGACGCGTGGAAAGTGCTTCAGCCACACCAGTCACAAGACGTAGGTGAAGTGAACGGGGAATCAATTTCCGCTCAGGATTTTCAAGCATTGGTAGAAGAATATACAGAAGTCATCAAGTTCTCCAGTGGCAACAGTGCATTGAGCGATGAGCAGACAAACCAAATCAAAGATGAAGTATGGAGAACATACGTCAATAATAAGCTGATTGAAAAGGAAGCAAAGAAACTCGGTCTGGTTGTATCGAAGGCTGAGATTCAGGCTATCATTAATGCCGGTGTGCATCCGATGCTGCAACAGACTCCGTTCCGTAATCCTCAGACCGGTGCGTTTGATAAGGATATGTTGAAGAAGTTCTTGGTGGACTATTCAAAAATGAATAAGGCACAGATGCCTTCACAATATGCAGAATACTATGAATCCATGTACAAGTTCTGGTCTTTCCTCGAAAAGTCCCTTATCCAGGCACGTCTTCAGGAGAAGTATCAGGCTTTGATTACAAAATCTCTTTTCTCCAACCCGGTAGAAGCTCAGGACGCTTTTGATGCAAGAGTAGAGCAGTCAGACCTGCTGCTTGCTGCAGTTCCCTATTCTTCTATCGTTGACTCTACCATCGTTATCAAGGATTCCGATTTGAAAGCTGCATACGACAAGAAGAAAGAACAGTTCAAGCAATATGTGGAAACTCGCAATATCAAGTTCATTGATGTGCAAGTTACTGCAAGTGCAGAAGACAGAGCTGCTCTCCAGAAGGAAATGGAAGAATACACCGAACAACTTACTGCCAATCCTTCTGACTATACTACCTTCATCCGTTCTACCGGTTCCGAAGCTCCTTATACAGACTTGTTCTACACTACTAAGTCTCTGCCTGCTGATGTGACAGCCCGTTTGGACTCTGTTGCGGTGGGTGGTGTGTTCGGGCCTTATTATAACGTATCTGACAATACCCTCAACTCTTTCAAGAAATTGGCTACTGCTGCCATGCCGGACTCTATCGAGTTCCGTCAGATTCAGGTAGTTGCCGAAGATGCTGAAAAGACGAAGACTTTGGCCGACAGCATCTACAATGCTATTAAGGGTGGTGCCAGCTTTGCTGAAGTTGCGAAGAAGTACGGTCAGACCGGTGAGCCTACCTGGATTTCTTCTGCTAACTACGAAGGCGCACAGATTGACGGTGACAACTTGAAATACATTACCGCTGTCACAACTTTGGGACAGAACGAACTGACCAATCTGGCGTTGGGACAAGCAAATGTCATTTTGCAAGTAACCAACAAGAAGGCTGTCAAGGATAAATATAAGGTAGCCGTTATCAAGCGTCCGGTAGAATTCAGCAAGGAAACTTACAGCAAGGCATACAATGAGTTCAGCCAGTTCATCGCTGCAAACAATACTTTAGAGAAAATGATTGCCAATGCGGAAGATGCTGGTTACAAGTTGCTGGATAGAGCCGATTTGTACAGCTCTGAACATGGTATCGGTGGTATCAGAGGAACCAAAGATGCTTTGAAATGGGCGTTTGAGGCAAAAGCCGGTGAAGTTTCTGGTTTGTACGAATGTGGCGAGAGCGACCGTATGCTGGTAGTAGGTGTTGCAAGTATTGTTCCTGAAGGTTATCGCCCACTGGCTTTGGTAAAGGACCAGTTGAGAGCTGAAATTCTCCGTGACAAGAAAGCAGAGAAGATTATGGCTGATATGAAGGCTGCCAATGCAACTTCGTTCGAGCAGTACAAGAATATGGCAAATGCTGTCAGTGATTCTGTAAAGCACGTTACTTTCTCTGCTCCTGCCTATATCCCGGCATTGCGTAGTAGCGAACCTCTGGTAGGCGCGTACGCTTCTATTGCTGAAGTGAACAAGCTGAGTGCTCCTATCAAGGGTAACGGTGGTGTATTCGTTCTGCAACCATATGCAAAAGAGAAGCTGAACGAAACATTCAACAAGGAAACTGAAGAGGCTAACTTGGCTAACATGCATGCACGTATGGCAAGCCAGTTCATCAGTGACTTGTATATGAAAGCCAACGTAAAAGACCAACGTTATTTATTCTTCTAAGAATAGAAAACCCATATTGAAAAGCCGTCCGGTACTTCCGGGCGGCTTTTTCATTGTCTGTACATTTCATTTTCTACACTCTCCGTTGTCTTTGTGCAACTTTATTCCTACCTTTGCATTTTTGAAAGAGTTTTGTTTTAATGAAAAACGATATGCAGAAACGACCTCTATTGGGCTTGACGCTCGCTGAATTGCAGAATGTGGTGAAGAATTTGGGAATGCCCGGTTTCTCTGCCAAGCAGATAGCTTCCTGGCTGTATGACAAGAAGGTGGCTTCTATAGACGAAATGAGCAATCTTTCGTTGAAGCATCGGGAATTGCTGAAAGAAATCTATGAGGTAGGTGCCGAAGCGCCGGTAGATGCCATGCGCTCTGTAGACGGTACGGTGAAATACTTATACCGGGCAGGCGAGGGACATTTCGTGGAAGCTGTCTATATACCCGACGAAGACCGGGCTACGCTTTGTGTCTCCTCTCAGGTGGGCTGTAAGATGAACTGCAAATTCTGTATGACCGGCAAGCAGGGCTTTACCGCCAATCTGACATCCAACCAGATTATCAACCAAATCAGTTCGTTGCCCGAAAGGGACAAGCTGACCAATGTGGTAATGATGGGCATGGGCGAACCACTTGATAATCTGGACGAGGTATTGAAAGCGCTGGAAATAATGACCGCCTCTTATGGATATGCGTGGAGTCCCAAGCGTGTCACCCTTTCTTCAGTGGGATTGAAGAAGGGCTTGCAGCGTTTTATTGGGGAATCGGACTGCCATCTGGCTATCAGCCTTCATTCGCCGATACCTTTGCAACGTCGCGAGCTGATGCCGGCAGAGAAGGCCTTCTCCATCACGGAGATTGTTGAATTGTTAAGAAACTATGATTTTAGCAAACAGCGCAGACTATCTTTTGAATATATTGTTTTCAAAGGAGTGAATGACTCGTTACCGTATGCAAAGGAACTTCTGAAGTTGCTACGTGGGCTGGACTGCCGGATTAACCTGATTCGTTTTCATGCCATACCTGGAGTGAATCTTGAAGGGGCTGATATGGAAACCATGACTGCGTTCCGTGATTATCTGACTTCGCACGGTCTGTTTACCACTATACGGTCATCGCGTGGAGAGGATATATTTGCTGCTTGTGGCATGTTGTCCACTGCCAAGCAGGAGGAGAATAAAGAAGAATTAATATAAATTATTAACTTAGGTAGGGAGGATATTACGCATTCTTCGTAGCTTTGTGAAAAACTAAAATGATAGAGATATGAGAAAGCACTTGTTTTATTTGAGTATGGTTCTCGTACTGACGCTTTTTTCCGCTTGCGGTGGTGGTAAAAAGGGTGTGTTTACTCCGACCTCCAGCGGTCGTGCGTATGAAGTTCTGGTAGTGGTGGAGCCCGGCTTGTGGGAACGTCCTGCCGGTAGGGCGCTTTTCGATGTGCTTGATTCTGATGTTCCGGGGCTTCCCCAGTCAGAACGTTCATTCCGAATCATGTATACTGCCCCTTCCAATTATGATGCCACTTTAAAACTGATTCGCAATATCATTATTGTCGATGTGAACAAGGACCTCTATACCCAGCCTAAATTCAAGTATGCAAGGAATGTATATGCTGCTCCTCAGTCTATTCTCACTATTCAGGCACCGGACGAGGCTTCGTTCGAGAAATTTGTGGAGGAGAATAGGCAGGTAATCATCGATTTCTTTACCCATGCGGAAATGAATCGTCAGATTTCAGTATTGAAGGACAAGCATAGCGACTATATAGCAACGAAGGTGAAAAGCCAGTTCGATTGCGATGTATGGGTGCCGGGCGAACTGACATCTACCAAGGAGGGTGAGAACTTCTTCTGGGCAGGTACGAATGCAGCTACCGGCGACCAGAACTTTGTAATCTACTCTTATCCTTATACGGATAAGGATACGTTTACTAAAGAATATTTTGTTCATAAACGCGATTCCGTGATGAAGATTAATATCCCTGGTGCCCGTGAAGGCATGTATATGTCGACGGATTCTCTGATGACCGATGTACGCCCCATCAGTGTGCAGGGAGACTATGCACTGGAGGCCCGCGGCTTGTGGCGCATAAAGGGTGACTTCATGGGCGGTCCGTTCGTATCGCATGTACGTTTGGACAAGGCCAATCAGCGTATTATCGTATCTGAAATATTTATTTATTCACCTGATAAAATGAAACGTAATCTGGTACGTCAGATGGAGGCTTCGCTCTATACCTTGAAACTGCCCGGCAGCAAGCAGGAAGGTGCGGAAATTCCGGTAGGCGTAACCTCAAAAGATACTACTAATAATAAGTAATAAAAATGGAAGACAACAAAATAAGAGTCGGCATTACACAAGGCGACATTAATGGTGTAGGGTATGAAGTGATTTTAAAGACGTTTGCAGACCCGGTGATGCTGGAATTGTGCACGCCGATTATCTACGGTTCGCCTAAAGTGGCAGCTTATCATCGTAAATCATTGGACTTGCCTACCAACTTCAGTATCGTCAACTCCGCCTCCGAAGCGGTTCCCAATCGCTTGAGTGTAGTGAACTGTACGGATGATGAAGTAAAGGTTGAGTTCTCTAAACCTGACGTTGAAGCTGGTAAAGCTGCACTTGGTGCACTGGAAAAAGCCATTGAGGAATATAAGGAGGGAATGATAGACGTGATTGTCACAGCTCCCATCAACAAGCATACCATCCAGTCGGAGGAGTTTGCCTTCCCCGGACATACGGAGTATATAGAGCAAAAATTGGGAGATGGCGAGAAGGCCCTTATGATTCTGATGAAAGATGACTTCCGGGTAGCATTGGTGACCGGACATATTCCCGTTAAAGAGATAGCCGGAAGCATCACCAAAGAACTGATACAAGAAAAACTGAAGATATTCAACCGCTCCTTGAAGCAGGATTTTGCTATCAGCGCACCGCGTATTGCAGTGCTTTCGCTGAATCCGCATGCAGGAGACGGCGGATTGCTGGGAACTGAAGAGCAGGAGATTATCATTCCGGCCATCAACGAAATGGCTGCTAAGGGTATGCTTTGCTATGGTCCTTATCCGGCAGACGGGTTTATGGGCTCAGATAACTTTACCCATTTTGATGGTATCCTGGCCATGTATCACGACCAGGGGCTGGCACCGTTCAAGGCATTGGCTATGGACGAGGGCGTGAACTATACTGCCGGCTTGCCGGTGATACGCACTTCGCCTGCTCATGGCACGGCCTACGATATTGCCGGGAAAGGAATCGCCTCTGAAGATTCATTCCGGCAGGCTATCTATGTGGCAATAGATGTGTTCCGTAACCGCCAGCGTGAGAAAGAGGCACATGCAAATCCGCTGCGCAAGCAATATTACGAGAAACGTGACGATAGCGACAAACTGAAACTCGATAGTGTAGAAGAAGATTTGTAGAATGACAAAAGCGGAAATACAACAAGTAAAATTACGTTTCGGCATTATCGGCAACAATGAAGCGCTGATGCGTGCCATTGATATCGCTATCCAGGTAGCGCCCACCGACTTGTCTGTACTGATTACCGGAGAGAGTGGTGTGGGAAAGGAGAGCTTTCCGCAGATAATACACCAGTACAGCCGGCGCAAGCATGGACAGTACATTGCCGTGAACTGTGGAGCCATTCCCGAAGGGACGATTGACTCGGAACTGTTCGGTCATGAGAAGGGCGCATTTACCGGGGCTATCGGCGAACGGAAGGGGTATTTCGGTGAGGCCAACGGCGGAACAATCTTCCTTGATGAAGTCGGCGAATTGCCTTTGCCTACCCAGGCACGCTTGTTGCGTGTGCTCGAGAGCGGTGAATTCATCAAAGTAGGTTCTTCTAAGGTGGAAAAGACCGATGTGCGTATTGTTGCCGCTACCAATGTAAACTTGACACAAGCCATTGCTGACGGACGTTTTCGTGAAGACTTGTATTACCGTTTGAACACAGTTCCTATTCAGGTCCCTCCATTGCGCGAACGCGGTGAAGACGTGGTGCTGCTGTTCCGAAAGTTTGCTTCGGACTTTGCAGAAAAGTACCGTATGCCTGCCATTCAGCTGACGGAAGACGGCAAGCAAGTGTTGCTGGGCTACTCATGGCCGGGTAATGTGCGCCAGTTGAAGAATATCACCGAGCAGATATCCATCATTGAGACCAATCGTGAAATCAATGCATCCATACTGAAGGGCTATCTGCCTGAGCAGAACAATATGCAGCGCCTGCCTGCCTTGTTTGGAGTGAAGGAGGACAAGAGCTTCGGGAGTGAACGGGAAATTCTCTACCAGGTTCTGTTTGATATGCGCCAGGATGTAACGGACTTGAAAAAGCTGGTGCATGAGATTATGGCTGAAAGGGGAACGGTAGCCAATCCGGCGGTTGCCACATCGGCCTACTATACGCCGGCTACTCCGGCGGTGGTACCTCCGGTAACATCCAGTGTCCCCACCATTATACATCCTTCGGTAAAGCCGGTTACTCCGGTGGACGATGATTTCCAGGATACGGAAGAATATGTGGAGGAGTCACTCTCCCTGGATGAAGTGGAGAAAGAAATGATACGTAAGGCGCTTGAAAAACATCACGGCAAGCGTAAGAGTGCGGCTCAGGATTTGAATATCTCTGAGCGTACGTTATACAGAAAGATAAAAGAATATGGATTGGATTAAAAAAGCGGCATTTGCTTCCTTGTTGGTAAGCTTGTTATTTCTGGTGAATTCATGTAGTATGAAGTTGGGACTTGCTCCGATAAGCTCTATCGACTATACAAAGGTAAAAACGATTTCCATTGCCGATTTCCAGAACCGGGCAGAGTATGTATATGCACCGCTGGCAACAGAATTTAACCAGAAAATGAAGGATATGTTCATTCAGCAGACTCGCCTGCAACTGGTGAATTCCGGAGGAGACCTGGAAATAGACGGAGAAATAACCGGCTACAATCAATATAATGAATCGGTGGCATGCCAGCGGCTACTCTTCGAAGGTGAAGGTGACGCTGACTGTCAACGTGCGCTACACCAATAACACGAACCATGAGGAGGACTTTGAACAGCAGTTCTCGGCTTTCCAGACCTATGATTCCTCAAAATTGCTGACCGAAGTGCAGGACCAGCTGATAACCTTGATGGTGAAAGACATTGCCGAACAGATTTTCAATGCAACTGTAGCTAACTGGTAAACTCATGACGCCTACCCATTTGCAACAATGGATTCAGCATCCCGAGACGCTGAATAGGGATACTTTGTACGAGCTTCGCACATTGGTGGCACGCTATCCTTATTTCCAGTCGCTCCGTTTGCTCTATCTGAAAAACCTCTATCTGCTGCACGACATCAACTTTGGCGCGGAGTTGCGCAAGGCTGTGTTGTATGTGGCAGACCGTCGTGTGCTGTTTTACTTTATAGAGGGTGACCGCTATACTTTGAAATCCCGGAAGGTCTCGTCGCTGTTTTCCGGCGATTTGGAGAAAGAGCCGAGTGTGGACCGTACCCTTTCCTTGATTGACGCATTTCTGGCTACTGTTCCCGAAGAGCATTCACAGCATACGGAGCTGGATTATGCGGTGGATTATACGGCCTATTTAATGCAGGAAGAACCCGGTGTGGATGCAGAAGATGAGTCGGAAGTGCCTAAACTGCGCGGGCATGAATTGATAGATGACTTTATCCAAAAGAGTGAGTCTTCGGATGCCTCGGATACGAGAAGGGAGTTTCTTGTAGAGAAGGAGGAAGAGACTGAAGAAGAGGAAGAACCCTCAGTATCGCCGGTAACGGAAGAGTTGGACGATAGCTGTTTTACGGAAACTTTAGCCAAAATCTATATAAAACAGCACCGATATGACAAGGCGCTTGAAATTATTAAAAAATTAAGTTTGAAATATCCAAAAAAAAATGCTTACTTT
>OATL01000730.1_pt1 | contig 12526 bp, 10 predicted proteins | sample 1476011 | NCBI WGS metagenome assembly OATL01 (sample SAMEA2579975, study PRJEB22360) | human gut metagenome | biome: human gut; feature: human-associated habitat; material: faeces | place: Denmark | collected 2008/2010
TTTGCATTTCGATGTGATGTTTGTTGGTGATGACTGGAAAGGTAATTCTTTGTTTCAGGAAGTAGAAGCTGAGTTGAATAAGAATGGAGCTAAAGTTGTTTATTTTCCTTATACTAAAGGTATTTCTTCTACTATATTGCGTGATAAACTAGTTTAAATTACTACTATGAATGTTGATATTAAAGATTTTCAATATAAAATATTAGAAATAGCGTTTTATTTTGATGAGTTTTGTAAGAAATATGATATAGAATATTATTTAATGGGTGGAAGTGCTTTAGGTGCTGTTAGGCATCATGGCTTTATTCCATGGGATGATGATTTTGACGTTTTTATGACTTTTAATAATTATCATAAGTTCCTTCATTATGCTTCTATACATCTTGATACAGAAAAATTTCATCTTCAAAGAGAAAATTCTACTGAGTGGCCTTTGTTTTTTTCTAAGTTAAGAATGAATGGAACAACTTGTATTGAAAAAGGATATAATAAAATGCATCAAGGTATTTATATTGATATAATGTGTTTGTATAATGTATCACCTAATAAGTTTGTTCGTTATATTCAATATTTATCCGCTCAAATTTTAAAAGCTACATCTCTTTATTTGGTAGATTACGATTCTGATAGCTTTTTCAAGAAAGTATTTATTAATTCTTGTCATTTTGTTGTAGGTACTACAGCAAAAAACTTTTTATTCAAAATATTGAATCACTTTTCAACTAAAAATACGTTACTTGTTGGCCATTTTTTTGGAAAGGCTCCGTTTCCCAAAACGAGTTTTCCTCGTAAATGGTTAGGAATTCAGCGCTATGTGAATTTTGAGAATCTCCTTTTACCTATTCCTTTTGAAGCGGAAAAATATCTTTCTCTTAGGTATGGTAGCGATTTTATGAAAATCCCTAATTCTGATATTTTTACAGAATATCCTATTCATGCAGTTTTTGTTGATATACATAATGATTATACAATTTATAAAGACAAGTTTAATTCTTAATTATCTTAGCTTTAGCTGATTACTTAACTGAAAAATCTTTTCTTTATCATGAAAGTAGTACTTCTTGCAGGAGGTTTCGGTTCTCGTATATCTGAGGAATCTCAGTTCAAGCCGAAGCCAATGATTGAGATTGGTGGTATGCCAATCTTGTGGCACATTATGAAAGAGTATGCCTATTATGGTTATACCGAGTTTATCATTTGCGCCGGTTATAAACAGGAATATATTAAGGAGTGGTTCGCCAACTATTTCCTTCATAACTCTGATGTGACTTTCGACTATCGTGGTGGCAACAACGAAATGACCGTTCATCAAACTAATATGGAGCCTTGGAAAGTCACAGTCGTTGATACGGGCTACAACACTATGACTGGAGGTCGTATTAAGCGTATCCAGAGATATATAGAGAATGAGACTTTCTTGATGACATACGGCGATGGTGTTTGTGATGTAGAAATTGATAAATTGGTGGAGTTTCATAAGAGCCATGGCAAGCTTGCGACCCTTACGGCCGTCAAGATAGCACAAGATAAAGGAGTCTTAGATATTACTAAAGATCAAGCCGTAAGGGCTTTTCGGGAAAAGAACGCCTCTGATGGCGCTCCTATTAATGCCGGCTACATGGTGTTGGAACCCGAGGTTTTTGATATGCTGGAAGGGGGTGACTCTTGTGTCTTCGAAAAGACCGCACTAGTCAAGTTGGCGCAAGAGGGTCAGTTGATGTCTTACATCCATACTGGTTTTTGGCAGTGCATGGATAATATACGTGAGAAATCTATGCTTGAAAAACTGCTTGCCGAGGATAAAGCTCCTTGGAAGCGTTGGGAGCGCTCTGTTCCGGAAATACCAGATTACGCAAAATAATAAGTTATCATACGAATGGGAAATATATTGGATTTTTATAAAGGCAAGAGGATTTTCCTTACAGGCCATACCGGCTTTAAGGGCTCTTGGATGTGTAGGATGCTCGCTAATGCCGGAGCGATCGTTACAGGATATTCACTGAAAGCCCCAACAGAACCATCGCTATTTCGAATTGCCAATATTGAAGATGACATACATTCCGTGATTGGCGATATACGAGATTATACCTCTCTAAAGAAGGCTTTTGATGAGTCTCAACCAGAAATTGTACTGCATCTTGCCGCTCAGCCCATTGTTAGAGATTCTTATAAAGATCCTGCCTATACCTACGAGACAAACGTGATGGGTACCGTGAATATTCTTGAGTGTGTTCGCAATAATTGTTGTGTGAAGTCTTTCTTGAATGTCACTACGGATAAAGTGTATTTGAATAGGGAGTGGAGTTGGGGCTATAGGGAGAATGAGGAATTGGATGGGTATGATCCTTATTCAAATTCCAAATCCTGTTCGGAGCTGGTGACTCATAGCTACAAGCGTTCTTTCTTCACAAATATTGATGGTCTGCCTATTATTCCTATTTCTACTGCTAGAGCGGGTAATGTGATAGGTGGTGGAGATTTCGCCAATGATAGAATAGTACCTGATTGTATCCGTGCGGCTGTAAAACATGAGGATATTGTTGTGCGTAATCCATACTCTACCCGTCCTTATCAACATGTTCTAGAACCTTTGTATGCTTACCTGCTGATAGCGATGAAGCAATATGAGGATATCGGTTTTGCGGATTATTATAATGTAGGTCCCGATGATGTGGATTGTTTTCAAACAGGCGCTCTTGTTGAGCTATTTGTGAACAAGTGGGGCGAAGGTATGAGGTGGGTGAACAAGTATGACGGTGGTCCTCACGAGGCTAATTTCTTGAAGCTTGATTGCTCTAAATTGAAAAAGACTTTTGGATGGAGCCCTCGATGGAATCTGGATGAGGCAATGGAAAAGATTGTTGAATGGAGTAAGGTTTGGCTAGCAGGTGGGGATGTTCGTGTTTGTATGGATAAACAGATAAATGAATTTTTAAACGTATAACGATAATATGAAGAACGTAATCGTCACAGGGGGCAATGGTTTTATAGGTAGTTCACTTATAAAGAAATTGATAGAAAAAGGTACTAGGGTTGTTGCTGTTGATATTACCTTTCATGGCAATCGTTTGCCTGATTCAAATCTTATTACGAGGATAGAATCAGGGGTGAATACATCTCTAGTCGAAAGACTGCCAGTAATTGAATATGACTCTTTCTATCATTTTGCGTGGAAAGGTGTAAATGGGGCTGATAAAGCAGATCCTACGGTTCAATTATCAAATATTCAGATGGCAGTAGATTGCGCTAATATTTGCAAGAGGCTAAATGTGAAAAAATTTCTTTGTGCGGGTACTGTAGCGGAGAATGTAGCATTTAGTTTGTCGCATCTGAAAAAAACGACTGGTGGAATGATGTATGGTGTGGCTAAGCATGCTTGCAGAATAATTTTGGAAGATTATTGCAAGAATATCGCTCAACAGTTTGTGTGGATGCAGTTCTCAAATATATACGGTGTAGGTAATAAAACGGGCAATTTGGTTAGTTATACGTTAGGTGAGTTGATGGCTGGTAAAGAAGCAGCATTTGGTCCTGCTTTACAACCATATGATTTTATTTATGTGGATGATCTTATAGAAGCTGTATATCGTCTAGGCTTTAAGGAAACTAATAAGCCATTCTATTATATAGGCTCTGGCAATCCTAAAGTCTTGAAAGATTATCTTATTCGTATAGGAGAACTAGTTGGTTGCGCAGATAAGGTAGGGATAGGAGTCCGTGAAGATGATGGTGTAAAGTATACAATGGATATGTTTGACAATAGTAACTTGGTTAGTACTATTGGAGAATATGCGTCTATAGACTTTGATAAAGGCATTAATAAAACTATTAATTGGCTTAAAAACTCTTTGATGTTATAGCGGAATTAGTCATGATACAGAAATTTGAATTCAAGGGACTTGATATGAAGGGGGCATATGAGATAACTCCCTTCTATGCCACAGACGAACGTGGTGGCTTTATAAAGGATTACAATATTGATGCATTTAAGCAAAATGGTATAGATCATGAACTTAAAGAGGTGTTCTATACCATTAGTAAAAAGGGTGTAATTCGTGCGATGCACTTCCAGCTTGTTAAACAGCAAGCCAAGCTTGTTCGTTGTATAAGTGGCCATGTGTATGACGTAATCATAGATCTTCGCCCTGATTCGCCAACATTTGGTAAATGGCAAGGTTTTGATCTGACCGGAGAGAATCAGAAGGCTCTATACATACCTCAGTATTTTGGCCACGGCTATTTGGTGCTGGAGGATTCTGTCGTTAGCTATAAATGTGGTGAGGTGTTTTATGGTGAAGGTGATGCCGGCATAATGTATAATGATCCGGATATGGCTATAGAGTGGCCTTTCGATAAGATTGGCGGTATTGAGAAATTGATCATTTCTGACAAGGATAAAAACTTGATGAGTTTGAAGGAATATATAGAAAAAGTACAATAGCTGATGGATAAGCGACTTTCTATTTATGTTAGTTCTCCTGATTCGTATTCTGATGTGCTTGCCGTATTTTTAAAAGGGTATCGGAGATATTGGAGTGATTGTCCCTATGAGTTTATTCTAACCACCAATACCAAATCGTATGAAGGTATTACTTGTATATGCAATAATAAGCAAAATGATACTTGGGTTGAGCGTACTATAGCGGCTTTGCCAGTTATAAAATCGAAGTATGTAATGTTGATGTGTGATGACATTATCTTGAGTGACAATGTTGACAATTCATTAATAGAGCGGTTACTTGACTATATGGATAGCCACGAGATAAGGTATTGTAATTTAGGCCCTACTCCTAAAGGATCTAAAATTAAATCTTTTCCTTTATTGCGTAGTGTCAATAAGCAAATCCCCTATGCTATCAATCTTCAATTTGGAATATTTCGAAAGGATCTTTTTGTTGAGCTGTTAGGCGATGGCTCTCTTAGTGCATGGGATATTGAAAACTCAATAAATGAACAAGCCGCTGTTGCTCCATCAGAGGATTATAAAGATGTGGTGGCAGTTTCAGAATATATCTTGCCATATATACATGGAGTATATAAAGGTAAATGGATTAGGCATGCTGTTGAAAATTTGAGTAGATTGAGCTTGTATATAGATTCTGGTAGAGGCATTGTTCCTCTCTCTCAACAGATAAAGATTGATATGACTAATTGGCTTCAGTGGAAAATATCACCTAAGCAACGGAGAGCGCTAAAAAATGTCTTAAGTAGAGTGGGTATGAAATTTGCAACGAAGAGATGAGCTGGTGTAATGTGGTTATGAAGAATGTTTATGTTTTTTAATTCTGTAAATCAGAGAGTTGTTTTTTTTATGAGGCAGATTAGGATCATGAGAATGAGAAAGATAGATTTGAGACGGTTCTTTACGTACAGACTCTGTAAAGAGTCAATCTTCAAGTGTTCCGGATACATCTTATATGTACATATAGAAATTTTTCTTATATAATACTTTTCCTGAAAGTCTATGTTATTTTCCGTATTACTTTCTTTATATCATAAAGAGAGCCCACTATTTTTACGTCAAAGTCTGACCAGTATCTTCACGCAAACGCTATTGCCTATAGAAGTTGTCTTGGTGGAAGATGGTCCTTTGACGGATGAGCTGTATGCGGTCATAAAAGAATTCACAAGCCAGCATCCTGAGTTAAAAGTGATTTCTTTGCCCACCAACCGAGGTCTCGGCAAGGCTCTTAACGAGGGGCTGAAGCATTGTTCGTATGACCTTGTGGCTCGTATGGACACGGATGATATCGCTAAGCCGGATCGTTTTGAGAAGCAATTGGCGATATTTTTGGAACATCCGGAAATTGATGTAGTGGGGGCTTGGATCGATGAGTTTGAAGGGGAGGTATCAAATGTACTTTCCATGCGGAAAGTGCCGGAGCAGCATGAAAATATCTTGAGGTTTGCCAAGGGAAGGTGTCCGGTGAACCATCCGGTGGTGATGTTTCGGAAGTCGGCCGTGCTAAAGGCTGGAGGATATAAGCATTTTCCTTTGTTCGAGGATTATTATCTGTGGGTACGGATGCTGATGAATGGTGCCCGGTTCTATAATATACAAGAGAGCCTGCTCTTTTTCCGCTTCTCGCCGGATATGTTTCGGCGGCGGGGAGGATGGCGGTATGCCGTAACGGAAGTGAGGTTGCAGACGCTGTTTTACAAGATGGGTTTTATCGGCTTTTTCTCCTTGCTAAAGAATGTCTGTATTCGCTTAGTGACCCGTCTTCTCCCTAATGGCTTGCGTTCGTTGCTCTATAAGAGGCTCATCCGGGGGTAAATAGCTTTTTGTCCTCATCCACAGTATCGCTCACGGAAGGTGTCTCAAATATCAAATAACATTTTATCAATAGTCATTTTTATGGCTGGCAGATTATTTTTCATCACATCAAACACTATAACAGCGTCTATATCGAAATAATGATGTGCTATAATGTCTCGCATTCCCATAACTCCTTCCATGTTCACGGACAATGTCGCTATCGCTATAAACCATTGGCAGTACTTGCTTGTTTAATAGCCATTATTACGTTAATAAAATAGAGAATATGAGAACAAATGATTCAAAAACATCCGTAGACTCTAAATTGGAGGAGATGGAGGAAAAGTATCCTGTAGAGCAAATCGCTGTTAAAAATGAGAAGAAAATAACGGCCAAGGATGTAAAGGAGGCTGTGAAAGAGATTAATCCCGATACGGACAGCTTGGGTAGCAGAGGGTAAAACGTATTTTAATTTGCTTAAAAGAATAATTATTAAGATTTATAGTATTATCTTTGTGGTTGCGGTTTGTAATAAACCGAGGTATAAAGATTGGTAAATCTAGCAAATTAAATAATAAAGATGTATAGAACAAGAACTTGTGGCGACTTGCGCCTTGCGGATGAAGGTCTGGTGGTTACACTGGCCGGTTGGGTGCAGAAAACCCGCAAAATGGGAGGAATGACATTTGTCGATATCCGCGACCGTTATGGTATTACTCAGTTGGTATTTAATCAGGAGGTTGATGCAGCTCTTTGCGAAAAGGCGAATAAACTGGGCCGTGAATTCGTGATTCAGGTTACGGGTACGGTTCGTGAGCGTTCCAGCAAGAATGCGCATATCCCGACAGGTGATATTGAGTTGATCGTTTCTGAATTAAATGTCCTGAACACTGCGCTTACCCCTCCGTTCACGATCGAGGAGGAGACAGATGGCGGTGATGACTTGCGTATGAAATATCGTTATCTGGACTTGCGTCGTGCTTGCGTTCGTAAGAATCTGGAACTTCGTCATAGAATGGCGTTCGAGGTTCGCCGCTATTTGGATGAGCAAGGTTTCTTGGAGGTAGAGACTCCGGTTCTTGTAAATTCTACCCCGGAGGGTGCCCGTGACTTCGTGGTTCCTTCCCGTATGAACCCGGGACAGTTCTACGCTTTGCCTCAGTCTCCACAGACCTTGAAGCAATTGTTGATGGTTTCCGGTTTCGACCGTTATTTCCAGATCGTAAAATGTTTCCGTGACGAGGATTTGCGTGCGGATCGCCAGCCGGAGTTCACGCAGATCGACTGTGAGATGAGCTTCGTGGAGCAAGAGGATGTCTTGAATATGTTCGAGGGCATGGCGAAACATTTGTTTAAGGTAATCCGTGGTGTCGAGTTCAAGGAGTCGTTTATGCGTATGACTTGGCAAGATGCTATGAAACAATATGGTAGCGATAAACCGGATTTGCGTTTCGGCATGAAGTTCGTCGAGTTGATGGACATCATGAAAGGCCATGGTTTCTCCGTATTCGATAACGCTGCTTACATAGGGGGTATCTGTGCGGAAGGTGCTGCAAGCTATACCCGTAAACAACTGGATGCGCTGACTGAATTCGTGAAACGTCCGCAGGTAGGTGCTAAAGGTTTGGTTTACGCCCGTGTGGAAGCGGATGGTAACGTGAAATCAAGCGTAGATAAATTCTATAGCCAAGAGGTTCTTCAAGAAATGAAGAATGCGTTCGGCGCTAAGCCGGGTGATTTGATTTTGATCCTTTCCGGCGACGATGCGATGAAGACTCGTAAGCAACTTTGCGAGTTGCGTTTAGAGATGGGTAATCAATTAGGCCTTCGTGACAAGGATAAGTTCGTTTGCTTGTGGGTAATCGACTTCCCGCTGTTCGAATGGAACGAGGACGATCAACGTTTCTACGCTATGCACCATCCGTTTACCTCTCCGAATCCGGATGATATACCGTTGTTGGACACGGATCCGGGCGCTGTTCGTGCGAATGCGTATGATATGGTTATCAATGGCGTTGAAGTGGGTGGTGGTTCTATCCGTATCCACGAAAGCCGGCCGGATCCGACAGCCAATTACAGGATAAGATGTTCAAGCTGTTAGGATTCACCGAAGAAAGAGCGCAAGAGCAATTCGGTTTCTTGATGAATGCGTTCAAGTACGGAGCGCCTCCTCATGGAGGTTTGGCTTATGGCTTGGATCGTTTCGTGTCTTTGTTCGCCGGTTTGGATTCTATCCGCGACTGTATCGCTTTCCCGAAGAACAATTCTGGACGAGATGTTATGCTCGATGCTCCGGGTGTCTTGGATCCGGCCCAGTTGGACGAACTGAATTTGATCGTTGATATCAAGAAATAATCCAATCTGAAATTCCATTCGAATGGGAATCTTATTCCATCTGAATGGAATTTTCTTTTCTTCCGAAAGGAATTACTTTTTCTCCCGAACATAAATCAAAAGATATTTAGCATGGTAAAGGTTAAAGATATATTGAGAGAAATCGAGCATTACGCCCCGCTGCCGCTTCAAGAAGGTTTTGACAATGCGGGTGTGCAAGTTGGCGACGTGAACCAGCATGCGACGGGTGTGTTGCTATGCCTAGATGTTACCGAGGAGGTGCTTGATGAAGCGATCGAGATGGGATACAACCTGATCATCTCTCATCATCCTTTGGCCTTTAAGTCGTTTAAGTCGTTGACTGGCTCCAATTATATCGAGCGTTGCATGATGAAGGCGTGTAAGTATGATTTGGTGGTTTATGCCGCCCATACCAATCTTGATAATGCCGTAGGAGGCGTGAATTACCGTTTGGCAGAGTTGATCGGCTTGCAAAATGTACGGATCTTGAGCCCCCAAAAAGGCGCTTTGCTGAAGTTGGTGACGTTTGTCCCCGAGGCTTATGCCGAGATCATGCGGAATACCTTGTTCAATGCCGGTGCGGGAAGTATCGGGAACTATGATGCTTGCAGTTATAATTTACATGGCGAGGGAACATTCCGTGCCAATGCGGGATGCAATCCGTTTTGTGGTGAGATCGGCGAGTTGCATGTAGAGAAAGAGGTGCGTATCGAGATGATCCTTCCGGCATTCAAGAAGACGGCGGTGACCCGTGCCCTGTTATCCGTTCATCCGTATGAGGAGCCGGCTTTTGATTTTTATTCGTTATCAAACACATGGGAACAGGCAGGTTCCGGTGTAGTGGGAGAGTTGCCTGCCGAGGAAGATGAGTTGAGTTTCTTGTTGCGGATCAAGGCCCTGTTTAACGTCGGTTGCGTGAAGCATTCCCCATTTACTGGTAAGCCTATCCGAGAGGTCGCTATCTGCGGAGGCAGCGGCGCTTTCTTGATCAAGGACGCTATCGCGTATGGTGCCGATGTCTTTATAACGGGGGAGGCGAAGTACAACGATTTTTACGATGTGGAGGACCGGATTCTACTGGCGGTTATCGGTCATTATGAATCGGAAATCTGTACAAAAGACATATTTTATAACATAATATCGAAAAAATTCCCTACCTTTGCGGTACATTTTTCGAATGTTAATTCAAACCCAGTAAAATATTTATAGAATGGCTACAGATAAACAATCAGCTGAAAAGGAATATACGGTTGAAGAAAAGCTTTCTACGCTGTATCAACTTCAGACGATGATGACTGAAATTGATAAGATCAAGACCCTTCGTGGTGAGCTTCCTCTGGAGGTTCAAGACTTGGAGGACGAGATCGCAGGACTGGAAACACGTCTCCAGAACTATCAAGCGGAGATCAAGGAGTTTGAGACTTCTGTTGTTGAGCAAAAGCATAAGATCACGGAATCTACCACATTGATAGATCGCTATAAGGCACAATTAGATAATGTGCGTAATAACCGGGAGTTTGATAACCTGTCTAAGGAGATCGAGTTCCAAGGTTTGGAAATTGAGTTCTCAGAGAAAAAAATCCGTGAATTCGGAGAGGCGGTAGACGCTAAGAAAAAAGATATCGCTGAACTGACTGAGAAGCTGGAAGGCCGTAAGGCTGACTTGGTTCAGAAAAAGAGTGAGTTAGAGCAGATCATTTCCGAGACAAAGCAGGATGAGGAGAAACTTCGTGAGAAAGCGAAGAAGCTGGAAGCCGCTATCGAACCTCGTTTGTTGACCGCTTTCAAGCGTATCCGTAAAGGTGCTCGTAACGGTTTGGCTGTTGTTTATGTGCAACGTGGCGCTTGCGGTGGTTGCTTTAACAAGATCCCGCCTCAGAAGCAATTGGATATCAAGTTGCGTAAGAAAATTATTGTTTGCGAATACTGTGGTCGTATTATGATCGACCCGGAATTAGCAGGTGTAGAAGATTAATTCAAAAGATCTATAAGTAATGGCTCTAGCTAAAACCGGCTAGGGCCATTATTGTTTTTAATACAAAGATGTTATGATACATACGATACGTTTATATATAGAGAAGTACCGGCTGTTATCCGAGGATCGTCCGGTTTTGGTCGGATTGAGCGGTGGTACCGATTCTGTGGCTTTGTTGGGCGTATTGGTGCGTTTGGGATATCCGTGTATAGCGCTTCATTGTAACTTTCATTTGCGTGGGGAGGAGTCGGATCGGGATGAGGCATTTGCCTGTGAGTTCGCGGAATCTTTGGAAGTACCCTTTCATAAGATAGATTTCGATACGATCTCTTATGCCGGAGAGAAGCATCTCTCGATAGAGATGGCTGCCCGTGAATTGCGCTATGCTTGGTTTGAGGAGATGCGGGAGCGGCAGGCGATCGCCGTCGCCCATCACCGGGACGATAATGTGGAGACGGTCTTGATGAATTTGATACGGGGCACGGGAATCCGGGGGATGAGCGGGATCCGTCCGAGGAATGGTTTCATCGTCCGTCCTTTGCTGTGCGTAAGCCGTGAGGATATCTTGGCTTGGTTGGCGGATCAAGGCTACGCCTATATGGTGGATAGCACGAATTTATCGGATGCTTATACCCGTAATTTCATCCGTTTGAATGTGTTGCCGCTTTTGGAGGAGATAAATCCATCGGCCCGGAATACCATCGCACGTTCCGCCGAGCATCTTTCTGCCGCAGAGACTATATATATATATGTATTGGAACAAGCCCGGAAAGAGGTTGTCGTATCGGATGATCGTTTTTCTATCGGGGCGTTGATGCGGTTTCCGGCTCCGGAGACGATTTTGTATGAGTTATTAAAAGAATATGGTTTTACCCGTCTGGTCTCGGACGATATTTTCGCTGCCTTGACCAAGGAGCCCGGTAAGCTGTTTTACTCTTCCACCCATCGTTTGCTGAAGGATCGGGATTATTTATGGATCACTCCTTTAGAGAAGAAGGAAGAGCGAACCTTCGTTTTAGATCCGGAAAAGGGTATTAATCATGAACCTATTGAACTATCTTTCCAAAAACTTGTTATAACTATAGGTTTCCCTATCGAGAAGAATAAGCGGATCGCTTATTTGGATTATGATAAACTCGATTTCCCTTTAACATTGCGGACTTGGAAAGAAGGCGATTGGTTTATTCCCTTCGGAATGAAAGGACGTAAGAAGTTGAGTGACTATTTCTCCGATCATAAATTTAGCCGGATTGAGAAGGAGCGCACATGGCTTCTTTGTAGTGGCGACGCTATCGTTTGGGTGGTAGGAGAAAGGACTGATAATCGTTTTCGTATAGACGAATCAACAAAGCGTGTGCTAATTGTGAATTTTTTGGGCTAAATCCTCGTTTATTGTAAAAATATTCTTACATTTGCGAAGATTTACTCCGCAGATATGTTACTAATGGTTCAAATTAGCTGAACAATCCGGTTATTACATGAAAATTATAATTAAATAAAGATACAATGATACCATTGGGCGTACATCGTGTTTGTATATGTGATCCGTGTGTATGTACCATTTATATTATTACTTTGCAATATGCAGAAATATAACATTCTAGAACTAAATGAAAAACTTCTTCCCGAACTTCAAAGTATCGCGGAAGAGTTGGGAATAAAAAAAGTTAGCAGCTTAAAGAAAGAAGAGTTGGTTTATCGGATTCTTGATGAGCAAGCGATCTCCTATGCCGGCATCCAGGCTGAAAAGATGAAAGAGAAAGAGGCTAAGAAGCCTGCAGAGGGCCGTAAGAGAGGCCGTCCGGCCAAATCTCCTAAAGTGGCGAAGGCTGAGACTGCCGAAACTGCAGAGAGTACCCAACAGGCTCCGGAAAAGCTAGTGACTGCTCCGGCTGACAAGAAAGAGCAAAAAGAGCAGCCTGAACGTAAGAAAAGAG
>OATL01000738.1_pt1 | contig 12294 bp, 6 predicted proteins | sample 1476011 | NCBI WGS metagenome assembly OATL01 (sample SAMEA2579975, study PRJEB22360) | human gut metagenome | biome: human gut; feature: human-associated habitat; material: faeces | place: Denmark | collected 2008/2010
GATGGCCTATGATAATCCCGGACAAAGCCCCCGCATCCCCATCTTCTGTGGGACGAAAGATCTCCCGGCTTGCTTCAAGGTTTGCGGACAGCACCGTTACCGGGAAGATGCCGCCGTATGGGCTTTCCGTCGTGCCAATAAACTCGCTACCGTACGTTGGGGAGCGACTAAAGATCGTATGAAAGCATCTATCGCCCATTTTACGGAGAAAGGGCAGACAGAACTTCCTTTCGTAGAGAGCCGTTACAAAGAGATTCTTCCCCAACAAGGTGAGGAGGCCGCAAAAGAATACCTAACCGGATATACCGCCGATTTCGCCGGAGCCACGATGCTACGCTGGAGAGAAATGGGAGACTCATTCTGGACCCAATTCGAAAGAGGCTTCTAATCACCACATCCGATAGTAAAGACGAGGCACGCCCCGTCTCTACAATAATAATATAAACTTAAATTCATATACAATGAGAACATTCATTCTATCATGCGCCTTAGCGTTAGGCTCCTTGAGCACATTCGCTCAAGGCTACCAATTTACGGATGTAGTAAAGGTACCCGCCACGCCAGTCAAGAATCAAGCATCCACGGGAACCTGCTGGTGTTTCGCCACGACCTCTTTCATGGAGTCCGAATTACTCCGTATGGGAAAAGGGACGTACGATCTCTCCGAGATGTTTATCGTCCGCCAGAAATACATGAACCAGTTGCAGGATAATTATGTCCGCCAAGGTAGAGGTAATATCGGTCAAGGAAGTCTCTCCCACACCTTCATGAACGCTTTCAACCAAGTAGGTATCGTTCCTGAAGAGGTGTACTCGGGTATCAACTACGATTCCGACCGGCACAATCATGCCGAGATGGTAAAATACATCAAGGCGATCGCAACGACCGCCGTGGATATGAAAAAACGGAGCCCGGAATATTACAAACTAATCGATAACCTATTCGATACCTACCTAGGCAAGCTTCCGGAGAAATTCACCTATCAAGGCAAGGAATATACCCCGAAGACATTCGCCGCCTCCCTAGGGTTGAATATGGACGATTATATCGAGCTGACAAGCTTCACGCATCATCCGTATTACCAGAAATTCGAGGTAGAGGTTCCCGATAACTGGGAGCATGCGCAAATGTATAACCTACCATTGAATGAAATGATGGAAGTAGCGGATTATGCGTTGAATAACGGTTACACGGTATGCTGGGATGGCGACGTGAGCGAGAAAGGCTTCTCTTTCAAGAATGGCGTGGCGATCAACCCGGAGGTAAAGAAGGTGGAAGATTACTCGACTACCGACCGTGCCCGCTTCGAGAAAATGGACGAGAAGGAACGTCTGGAGGAAGTCTACAAATTCGAGAAACCTTTCCCGGAAGTAAACGTCACCCCGCAGGTCCGTCAAGAAGGCTTCGAGGCGTTCGTCACGACCGATGACCATTTGATGCACCTTACCGGCATCGCCAAAGATCAAAACGGCACGAAATATTATATCACGAAGAACTCTTGGGGAACCGAGCGTAATACTTTCGGCGGATACTTGAACATGTCCGATAGTTTTGTCCGTGCCAAGACGATCTATATCATGGTACATAAGGATGCGATACCAAAGGCAATCAAGTCTAAATTAGGCATTTAGAACTTTCCTATCGTATAGGATATTACAATGCCCATCGTAAGGTTGTTAGAATAGGCATTCAAAGCACCTTACGATGGGCATTATAAGCTCCTTAGAATGGGCATCTGCGGAAATCACGGATGCCCATCTCTTTTTTCTCTCATCGAACCAGCTTCAACTCCTCAATCAACCTCGGGCATTTACCCCATTTATCGATCATGAAAAGGACATAGCGGATATCTACGCCGATGCAACGTTGCAAATCCGGTTCAAAAGCGATATCACCACTCATCGCCTCCCAGTTACCGTCGAAAGCAAGTCCGATCAAACGGGCGTTCTTATCGAATACCGGGCTACCGGAATTACCCCCGGTGATATCATTGTTCGAGAGGAAGCACAGCTGCAATTCCCCTTTTTCATTCGCGTAAGGTCCGAAATCACGGCTACGAACCAGATCCAGTATCTCCGGTTGTACCCAGAACTCATCGCTCGTCGGGTCCTCTTTCTCTAGGATACCTTTATCCGTTGAGTAATAATTGTACCATGCGGCATCATAAGGACGATACCCTCCGATAGAACCATAGCTCAAACGCATCGTGAAATTAGCGTCGGAAGACAAAGCTTTCTCCGGATACATCTCCTTCAAGCCCGCGAAATACAAACGTTCTCCCTTAGCGATATCATACTCCGCATCGCCCATCAACTGCTGTAACTGGAAGATAGACACCAATACGGACAAGCTCAGTTCCGCCGCCGGATCTTTTCTCAATTTCTCATATTGCTTCGGATTTCTCAACATCTCGGCGATCTTGTCGTACGACAATAAGGAAGTCTTCTTAAATACATCCGCCGCATATTTCTCATAATTTCCTTTATACTTCTTATCAACGCTCGTATAAATATCCGGCAAGAACTCCGGAGATACACGTTCTTTCGCGATCTTCATCATCGCGGCCAGTACCTTCTGATCCAAAGACGGCTCGTAATCCTTGAAGAACGGTTGGATACGATCCTCTAAAAAGACAGTAATCTCTTCCGGGGTAGCTCCTTCAATATCCACCGATTGCACCATACGGGCCAAACGAATAATCTCCGCTCCACTAGAAAACGCCTCATTCAAATAGGTCAAAGCCTCTCTATATTTATTGGTCGAGGTATATCCTTTTTCCAGCAAATTCAAGACCTCGCCATATTTAGCGCCCCGGGCCTGATCTTTCGCTACCCAATCAGCGAAGGCCGTCTCCTCCGCACGTTTACGTTCGATCACGTTTAGATTCGCCAATCCTTTATTCATACCGATCGAGTTCTTCCAATAATTGGAGCTTCCCGCATACTTAGAAGCATATTTGATACGTACAGCGTCGCTAGCCAACATCGCCTCTTTCCAGATGCCCTGCTTGATGCCACGCACCTCGATACGAGGCTTATTACTATTCTCGATACGCTGTTGCACGCCCCAAGAGCACAAATAACGATCCGTGCTTCCCGGAAAACCGATTGTCATGGCATAATCTTTATCTTGATAGCCTTGCATAGACACCTCCGCTACATATCTCGGGGTATAAGGCTTATTATCCGCGTTGTATTCCGCCGGTTTATTATCTGCGTTGGCGTACACACGGAACACGGAAAAATCACCGGTATGGCGGGGCCACATCCAGTTGTCCGTATCCCCACCGAACTTACCGATAGAGCTAGGCGGAGCGAAAACCATACGCACGTCACGATAAACATCGTACACTACCAAGAAATATTTATTATTGCTATAGAAAGGAACAACATCAGCCGCTAGGAACTCATTATTTCCCACGGAATCACAAATCACACGACCGATAGAATCAGCCGCCGACAAACGCTGGAACTCATCCTCGATACCGGAGATCTGGCTGTTGATACGATCGCTCACGTCTACGGTCTCTTTCAGGTAACGTACTGTCAAGCCTGGAACCGGAAGTTCTTCCTGTTTACTTTGAGAGACAAAACCATCTTTCAGATAGTCGTGCTCCACACTACTCAACTGCTGGATGGCTCCGAAACCACAATGGTGATTCGTGAAGATCAATCCCTCGTTAGAGACCGTAATACCGGTACATCCCCCACCGAAGATTACCACGGCGTTCGCCACGCAAGGATCCGTCTCACTATACAACTGATCATAGGATGGGGTAAAACCCAACTCGGCCATTCTCGCCAAATTCTGCTTATTTAATTCCTTCAGCACCCACATGCCCTCATCGGCATATAACTGGCCGGAAGCGGCTAAAAGCAACAAAGCCGCCCACACTCTTTTCATCAACTTCATTCTACTCTGATTAGTCTAAATTATTCGATTAGTAATTTAATATTTTTCATTTCCACACGAGCCGACAGCCATTCCTTGATCTTCTTACGTTCCGCATCTTTAATGATCGTCTTACTTTTCAGATAAACCAGCATAACCGTATCCGGCTTCGCCGTCTCCGTATTCACGATATACGTATTCGAGCAAGAAGCCTCGACTACATAGGGGAAAAGAACCTTCATCTCCGGGATCAACTCGGATGTCAAACGCCTATAACTCCGATATTTGTCAACCTGTCGTTTTAACGAATCTATCTGGATGGTCTGCGCACGTAGCACCTCCTCGCTATTCTTATATAAATCCTGCATCAAGAGGCTTTTCAACTCATTGATATCCGTGGCCTCTTGTCCGAAGCCTTGTTGCACGACTAAATGCACATCTTTCAATCCATACTTAGGCAATTTAGCCCGGGCGTTAGCGATCATCTCATCCGGTACCGTCTGGCCGATCAAGACTACTTTCACCTCCTTTTTCTCGCTCGTATCCGTAACGACCTTATTCAAGATTTGCGTATTCGGGAAAGTCAACTCCTCCGATACGAAGTTACGTACCCGATCATTGAAATAACTACTCCGGATCAAGTTATAACTCAAGAAAAGGCTCGGCACGATCGTGAAAAAAACAATGATACCCACGTAACGAGTCACGATCTTTTCCCGTTGTTTATCCAAGAAAACTTTCTTCGGATATTTCAACAAACGAACGACGACAAACGTAGCCAAACTGATAAAAACCGTATTGATAAAATACAGATAAAAAGCACCGAAAAAGTAATACAAATTGCCACTCGCCAACCCGAATCCAGCCGTACAAAGCGGAGGCATCAAAGCCGTAGCGATAGCTACACCCGGAATCACGTTACCCTTACTCTTTGTCGAGCTCGCCACGATTCCGGCCAGACCGCCGAAGAAAGCGATCAATACATCGTATACCGTAGGTTGCGTACGGGCAAGCAACTCGCTTTGCGCCTCGCTGATCGGTGAGATCAAGAAATATAAGGTGGAGGTAATCACGCTAAAAATAGTAGCGGTAGCGAAATTACGGAACGAACGCTTGATCAACTCGAAATCGGAGATTCCCAATCCCAAGCCGAATCCCATGATCGGTCCCATCAACGGCGAGATCAGCATGGCGCCGATAATCACGGCCGTAGAGTTCGTATTCAATCCGAGAGAGGCCACAAATGTAGCGAAAATAAGTACCCATAAATTTGTCCCCTTAAATTCGACTCCCTTCTTAATAGATTCTATCGTGTCCAGTTCATCCTCTTTGTCCTGCCTGACGTCGAAATTACGGACAAAAAAATCCATAATCTGTTTATGTAGCAATCCTTTTTCCATGCGGTATTAATCTTGTCCCATATTTATGCAAAGATATTCCAATTGTTTGTTTTTCTAACTATTTAATAGCTTTTTTATGGTGAGATTACGTATATTTGCATTTACAATACAACAACAAGAGATCCTATTTGTATGAAACGATATCTAATGCTTTTATGCTTATTGTTTACGTCCTTTGTCGTTTCATCTCAAACGACAACGCCAGACTCGCTTAAAAGCGCCTTGCAAAAAGCAACCTCCGAACGCTCTAGACTGGAAATCCTTACCAATTTAATGGATATCTCACGAAACGATGACATATTAGTAAACGCTAAACAACTCTATCAGGAGGCCTTAAAAGCGAATGACAATTACTATAAGGAAGCGGCGTTGACCGAGATTCTCCGATGTTATATCAACACGGACCAAACCGATAGCGCTAATACCTACATCGCCAAGGCCGAGCAGGAGCTAAAAGGAGAAGCCAGAGCCAGCCTCGTGTCGTTCATGAAAATGATCCAAGATACGCGCGTCATATTCTACACATCCGGTGAACCGAGAAAGAAAGTCCTCATGAATTGCCTATTCAAGCTGGAAGAACCTGATAAATTATCTCCCTACGAGAAAATAGCCTGCAATTATATACTTGGTATGGCTGTCAGCAACAGCATTATGGAAGAAAATATGCTTAAGGAGGACTTTAAGCAAGGAAGAGAATATTTCGACAATGTTCTGGCCGAGGCGGAAAAACTGCCCCTACGATATGCGTACAATTTCTTGCCTAACACCTATTTCATGCTATGCGCTTATGCGAGTAACCCTCAAGAACGAGGACAATATGCTACCCGTTACCTAAATACGATCTTAGGTTACTCTAACATCCCGGAGATGAGGAAACGTCCTTACGCAGTCAACAAACGTCAATTATTAAGCGCTTATTCAAACCTTGCCATTAGCGCCGAGGCTATTGGAAAGGATTTGGCGACCTCTTATTACCGTAAGTTCATGAATCTGCTGAAGGCTTATCCGGAATCAGCTAGCGCCGCCCCGGAGTATGAGCTCTACTACACCTCATCGAATTATTACCTAGGTATTAAGGACTATAAGAAATTCATTGAGTTCAGTGACTCTTTGATCAATTTCTCCAAACAGATACCGCTTTACAAGGAACATGTAATCGCCTATGTGTCCGCGAAAGCTGCCGCTTACGACAGCCTCCGGATGTACAAGGAAGCCTATGAGACATCCAAGGAATACGCTGTATTGCTAGACACCTTACGTATGCAAGAACTCAGGAAGAAAATGGAAAATCTGGAGATCGAGAAAGGGGCGAACGAGTTGGTGATCGAAAAGAGATCATTGGAATTGGAATTACAGAAAAGCAAGAAAGAGAATTACCTGTATATATCCTTATTGCTTCTAGCTTTATGCGCCGTGTTCTATATCTTTTTCCGGCTAGGCAAAATGAGATCCCTCTATCGGGCATTGCAGAAGTCTAACGAGCTGGTCTTGATAGCGAACCAGAAAGCACAAGAAAGCGAGGAGATGAAGACCGCCTTCATCCGGAATATGTCGCATGAGATACGGACTCCCTTAAACGCAATCAACGGTTTCTCGGAACTCATCACCAACGACGATATCTCCATGGACGAGAAACAGGCTTTCAGCCGTATTATCTATGAAAACTGTTACCACTTGACTTCCATGCTGAACAATCTCCTTGAGATCGCCCAGCTCGATAGCGGCAATGATTCCCTTCCTCTTGTTCCCACACGTATCCATGAGCTTTGTTTACATGAGATGCAACAGGTAAAGAAATATCAAGAGAAGCCGGAGATCAACTATGTGGTGGAAGGCGATAAGGAGAATGATATGATCTTGACCAACCGTGCTTATTTCAGTTTGATCATCTCGCATCTGCTGGCAAACGCGAATAAATTCACGGAGAAAGGAAGCATCACGCTTTCATACCATCTGGATAGCGGAGCCAATTTAGTGACCTTGTCGGTAACAGATACGGGTTGCGGCATCCCTCAAGACAAACAGGAATGGATATTCGAGCGTTTCACGAAGACCAATGATTTCATTCCCGGCTCTGGCCTGGGGCTTTACCTATGTCGCTTGATCGTTAACCGGCTAAACGGTAAGATAAAGACAGATCCGTCTTATACGAAAGGCTCACGCTTCGTTATCACAATGCCAATCGCCACGCCGTCCAAGCCCTCCGAACCTACCGATTAACGGAAGAAACGTCCTACGTACGGGAGTTCTCGTAAAGGTAAATCCCTTTTAACCATAAATGCGATGAATACGCCTAATAAGATCGTGCGGTATCCCAACCGGAGCCATTCAGACTGTATCGGCAGTGCCATGCCTGCCACGTATAACACCGTCGCCACTCCGAAATAAAGAAATGCGGATTTCAAGTCGTACTCGATCGGGAATTTCTTTTGTCCTACAAAATAGGATAAAAGCATCATCAATAAATTACAAAAGAACGATGCCCACGCACAAGCCATATAACCGTACGAGGGACCGAACAGCAAGATAATAGAGACCGTGGCCACACATCCGATCGTGGAGAAATAGGCGCCCCATCGTGTCTGGTCGATCAGCTTATACCATAAGGAGAGGTTGAAATAAATACCGAAGAACAACTCGCCCAGCATCACGATCGGCACCACCCGTAATCCGGGATAATAGGCCGGCCCGACAAAGTACTTCAAGATATCGATATAGAACATTACCCCGAGGAAGATAAACAAGGCGAATATGATGAAATATTTCATCGCTTCCGAGTAGGCTTTCTTATTATCATCGCTCTTGTTTTTAGCGAAAATAAACGGCTCATAGGCATACCGGAAAGCCTGCGTGAACATCACCATCACCACGGCGATCTTGAAGCATGCGCCGTATATACCCAATTGCTCGTTCGCGTACTCCTTATCATCAAACAAGAATGGAAACAGGATCTTATCTGCCGTCTGGTTAAAGATACCGGCAATACCTAGAATGAGGATCGGGAAGGAATAACGCAAGATTTGTTTCAATACCGTTCCGTCTACTTTCGCCCGTATGCCCGGCAAGATATCCGGGATCAAAAGCAATAAGGTTATCAGTGTCGTAAACACGTTCGCCACGAATACATAGCCTACCCCATAATCCGGACGATAGAACCAGCTTATCGCCTCCGGATAGTGCGTATGCAACCACGGACAAGTGATCAAGAAGAATATATTCAAGATAATATTCAAGAAAATACTCAGCAACTTAATCCCGGCGAAACGCCATGCTTTTCCCTTATACCGAAGATAAGCGAACGGAATGCAACAAAAAGCGTCTACCGCCACGATACCCGCCATCATCCCGATATACTCCGGATGGTCACCATATCCCAAGCCGGCACTAATAGATGGAAACAAGGCGAAAACCGCTACGCTAAACAGCGCCGAACTTCCCAGCAGGCAATACAGCACGGAAGCGTACACCCGCATCGGCTCTTGCTCCTCTTTCTTATTGATGAAACGGAAGAACCCCGTCTCCATGCCATACGTAAGCAAGACCAGCAACAGGGCTGTCCAACCATATAAATTCGTCACGATCCCATAATCCCCTGTTCCGGCCAACACACGTGTGTACATCGGCACCAACATCCAATTCAGGAAACGCCCCACTATACTACTCAATCCATAAACGGCTGTCTCTTTAGCGAGCCGCTTCATTCCTCCTGCCATATCGTATCTGTCTAATCAAATAAAGAACCTTGTTCCCCCACCCGGCTACGTCCCAGATGGGTATAAGCTAAATCGGTGACCTCACGGCCACGGGGCGTGCGTTTGATAAAGCCCTCTTTGATCAAGAAAGGCTCGTACACTTCTTCTAGCGTTCCGGGGTCCTCGCCCAAAGCCGTGGCGATCGTCGTTAATCCGACCGGGCCTCCCTGGAATTTATCAATGATCGTCGTCAGCAACTTATTATCGATCTGATCCAAGCCATACCGGTCTATATTCAACGCCTCCAGAGAGAAGCAAGCGATCGCCTTATCGATATCTCCGTTCCCCTTCACTTGAGCGAAATCACGCACACGGCGCAATAAAGCGTTGGCGATACGAGGCGTACCCCGGCTACGGGAAGCGATCTCCCTAGCGGCGTTCAACTCACATTTTACATTCAAGATATTAGCACTACGGAGCACGATCTTCGTCAGCGTCTCCATATCATAATACTCCAAGTGCATATTGATACCGAAACGGGCACGCAACGGACTAGTCAGCAAGCCGCTACGGGTCGTAGCGCCAATCAATGTAAACGGAGCCAAATCGATCTGTATCGAGCGAGCGCTCGGTCCCTTATCGATCACGATATCGATCCGGTAATCCTCCATAGCGGAATATAGGTATTCCTCCACGATCGGGCTCAACCGGTGAATCTCATCGATAAAAAGCACGTCGTTCTTCTCCAGCGAGGTCAATACCCCGGCCAGATCTCCCGGCTTATCCAGCACAGGCCCCGACGTGACCTTGAAACCAACCCCCAACTCGTTCGCTATAATATTCGACAACGTCGTCTTTCCCAACCCGGGAGGTCCATGCAAAAGCACATGATCCAGCGCCTCCTTACGCATGCGGGCAGCCATGACGAACACCTTCAGGTTCTCCACCACCTTCGCCTGCCCGCTGAAGTCACGGAGCGAAAGCGGCCGAAGCACGTTCTCGTACTCTCGTTCGTTTTCCGGCATCCGGGCATCCCTTATATCAAAATCATCTTCCATATTCACGTTCATTGACTTGCAAAGATAATGTTAAACAACACATTCACGAAAATAGATGTATAAAATATTTTTCTAACAGTGAGAAAAGCATATGTTTGCTAAAGGGACACCTTTAAAAACATACTACCATGAAACTTATACTCACAATCTCTGCGATGATCCTGTTCCTGATAACGGGATGCGAAAGTGGTAAGCAACCGGCTAACGACTTTTTAACCGTGGATATCACGGCAAATTATCCGAAGAAGGAACTGATTCTTCAAGACTTTTTGGATGTGGAATACATCCCATTAGAAACGAATGAGGAATTCATAACCTCAGCCAGCATGCAAGCCATCGGCAAAAATCTCATAATCCTTAGAAACAAGAACGGACAAGACGGAGATATATTTATCTTCGACCGGACCGGAAAAGGCCAGAGAAAAATCAACCGCAGCGGCCAAGGTAGCCAAGAATACACGAATATCGGGTCTATTGCCCTCGATGAGGAGAAAGGTGAGCTGTTTATCAACAACTACTATTCGAGCCAGTTTATCGTATACGACCTGTCCGGAAACTTTAAGCGAACTTTAAAGTACGATAAAGATTTTAATTTCAATAGCGGGAAGATATACAATTTCGATCAAGACAACTTAATCTGCTACGATGAGATTGGCAATTATAAAAATCTGAGAAAAAGCGCATTTTGGCTCCTGTCCAAACAAGACGGGAGCATTGTCAAGGAAATCGAACTCCCTTATGAGCATAAGATATCACCGTTTTTATCAAAAGGAATTTGGTCCGCAGGACCTCGTAATACCGAATTAATTTCCCAAAATGGAAGTTGGGTCTTAATAGAGCCATCTACAGATACGATTTATAGTTATTCCCAAGATCACTCTATCAAACCCTTTATCGTAAGGGCTCCACCTATCCGCTCTATGGCCCCGGAAGTATTTCTTTATCCAAGTATTCTTACCGACCGGTATTATTTCATGCAAACAACAAAGAAACAATGGGATTTTGAGAAAGAAACCGGATTCCCCAGAACCGACTTGGTATATGATAAACAAGAGGACGCTATCTTTGAGTGTGTCGTATATAATAACGATTTCGTAGATCAGACACCCGTTGATATGTGGTACGAACACGGAATACTAAAGATCATCAATAACGATGGGATCGCTTTCATAAAGAAACTAGAAGCCAATGAGTTGGTGGAAGACTACGAGAAAGGTAAGCTGAAAGGCCGCTTGAATGAGATCGCAGCGGGATTGAATGAGGAATCCAACCCCGTGATTATGGTGGCTAAGTATAAGGAATAAAAACTTCTTACTTATTGTCTGTTTTTCCAGACTTGTTTTTTATTCGTACATGTTTTTCGGAAAACACGTACGTGAATTCCCAAAAACACGTACGTGAATCCGTGAAAACATGTACGTGTTTTTACGGAAATTCGACAAGCATATTTATCCATCTTACTGTCAGCAAGTTATAAATCTACTTCATAGTAAGATATTATTGTTGAAAATTTACTTCTAAAGATACGGTTCCTCTCCTATATTTTATGTAACTTTGCTTATAAGTCGCATAAAATATAGGACGATATGAACCAGACAATTTATCCCATCGGCATACAGAACTTCGAGAGCCTTCGCAAAGATGGTTATCTCTATATTGATAAGACCGCCCTAATCTACCAATTAGTAACAACCGGACGATATTATTTCCTCAGCCGCCCCCGACGCTTCGGGAAAAGCTTGCTGCTGTCCACGCTGGAGGCCTATTTCCAAGGAAAGAAGGAGCTGTTCGAGGGACTGGCAATGGAGAAATTGGAAAAAGACTGGATAAGATACCCCATCTTACATTTGGATTTAAATGCGGAGAGATATTCTGACCCTGGGGCATTAGAGAGTATATTACGACGTTATCTGAACCTTTGGGAAGACCTGTGGGGGAAAGACGAGAGAGAGATAACACCATCCGATCGTTTCACCGGCGTGATACGCCGTGCCTATGAGAGAACAGGACGGAGAGTGGTCATACTGGTAGACGAGTATGACAAGCCTTTGCTACAGGCGATCGGGAATCTGGAGTTACAGGAGGCCTACCGCTCTATACTGAAAGCGTTTTACGGCGTTCTGAAGAGCATGGACGGATATATCCGCCTAGCGTTCCTGACCGGCGTGACCAAGTTCGGCAAGGTAAGCGTATTCAGCGACCTCAACAACCTCATGGACCTGTCGATGGATAATCGGTACGTCGAGATATGCG
>OATL01000745.1_pt1 | contig 12121 bp, 9 predicted proteins | sample 1476011 | NCBI WGS metagenome assembly OATL01 (sample SAMEA2579975, study PRJEB22360) | human gut metagenome | biome: human gut; feature: human-associated habitat; material: faeces | place: Denmark | collected 2008/2010
TCGGCATTCGTACGGATACCTTCCGTTCCAGAGAATACCTGCAACGTCACCTCGTCGCCGATAATCTTTACCACCTGAGCCAGCTTTCCGTCTACAGAGGCCAACTCATCATACCCAACTCCCGTTGCTTTCAGCGAACAGGTAGCTTTTGTGATCTGGGTAATCTTCGTATATATTTTTTGAAATGCTTTTGTTGCCATAACTCTTTTAATTTTCGATTCTCTCCTTCAAAAGTTCATCCAGTTCCGTATTAAACTTCTTGAATTGGTCACTCTCATATTCCGAATAGTTCATCTGCTTAAAGATGTTGATCATCTTCTTAAAGTAGTCCATAACCTCTAGGAAGGTATCAAACTTAAACTCTGAACGGCAAACATTCACGACTCTATCCAGCATGAATTCCTGACGTTGCAACGGAGTAACCGCATCGATGGCATCGAAAGCATCCTGTTGCAAGATCACGAAGTCGATCAACTCGGACTTCCAGAATGTAACGTGATACTCGACAGGCACACCATCATCACCCAAGATATTGATTTGCTCGGAAATCTCCTTACCACGCAACATACGGGTCTTGATCTCGTTTACTTTCTCGATCCATTCCGGGGAGATATGTTTAGCGATGTATTCCTGAAACTCCGGATACTCGATATACTTGGAATAACTCTCGATCGGGTTTACGGCCGGATAACGTTTACGGTCGGCACGCTCCTGCTCCAAGGCATAGAAACAACGGGCCACCTTCTTCGTATTCTCGGTCACCGGCTCCTTCAAGTTACCACCGGCCGGCGATACCGTACCGATGAAAGTGACGGAACCTGTAGCGTTGTTTTTCAAATGGACGAATCCCGCACGAGCGTAGAAGTTCGCCACGATAGCGGACAAGTCCATCGGGAAAGCATCCGGTCCGGGCAACTCCTCCATACGGTTGGACATCTCACGCAAAGCCTGTGCCCAGCGGGAAGTAGAGTCGGCCATCAACAGAACCTTCAAGCCCATGCTGCGATAATACTCGGCGATGGTCATCGCCGTATATACGGATGCCTCACGAGCGGCTACCGGCATGTTGGATGTATTGGCGATAATGATCGTACGTTCCATCAATTTACGTCCCGTATGCGGGTCTACCAATTCCGGAAACTCCGTAAAGACCTCCACTACTTCATTCGCACGCTCACCGCAGGCAGCGATAATCACGATATCCGCTTCCGCTTGTTTAGAGATAGCGTGCTGAAGCACCGTCTTGCCCGTACCGAACGGACCGGGGATAAATCCGGTACCACCCTCAACGATCGGGTTCACGGTATCGATCGTACGAACGCCCGTCTCCAGCAATTTGAATGGACGGGGCTTTTCCTTATAACAAGTGATGGCTTTCTTTACCGGCCATTTCTGGATCATCGTCACGTTTACGTCCGTGCCATTTTCGTCCGTAAGGACAGCCATCGTATCATTGATGGTATATTGTCCGGCTGGAACCACCGATTTCACAGTATAAGATCCCTCGAACTTAAAGGGGACCATAATCTTATGAGGTTGGAAATTCTCGTCCACCTCTCCCAGCCAATCACCGGCGCTCACGGTATCGCCCGCTTTAGCCAGAGGCTTGAAATCCCACTTCTTATCATTGTCCAACGCAAACGTATAATCGCCACGTTTCAAGAATACACCTTCCATCTTGTCCAAGTCATTCTGCAAACCGTCATAGTTGCGGGACAACATACCCGGACCCAGCGTAACTTCCAACATATGCCCTTGGAATTCAGCCTCGTCGCCGACACGCATACCACGTGTGCTCTCAAATACTTGTACAAAGGCATTCTTACCTATCACCTTGATTACTTCCGACATCAGCTTCACGCCTCCGACAGAAATGTAACAGATCTCATTCTGAGAAACCGGACCATCCACCTCTACGGTTACTAGGTTGGATACGATTCCTTTTACAATTCCTTTCGTAGCCATAATTTATTTTATATTGTTTCTTTTAAATTCTTCCAACGCATTCTCACTACCCATCTTCATGGCGCCTACCAATTCACGGAAAGTCTTCTCGCCTCTCGCCTTATCCAAGGTTACCCAGCGCTCTATCATCTCCAATTTCAATAAATAAGCGAATACACTCTCTATGTCGAACGTCTTGAAGAAGGTATTATCGTCCAGCCATTTCCATTTCAAAAGATCGATTTTCTTCTCACGAACGATCAGATCGGTCTCTTCGGCGATGCGTTGTAACTCGGGCAAATATTCCACGGAATCGCCCAAGCCGAAATCACGGGCGTTCGACGTACGGATATTTTCCGCTATCTCATTATGCCCCACGATATAATTGGCCTTATCAAATCCATATTTACGGCAAGTGATCGCAGTAAGAACATTGTTGATATTCAAGTTAAGCTCGAACCAATCGGCCACGAACTTATTCCCACATTTCATGGCATATTCATAATATAACGCAGCCAAGCGGTCTTCCCATGATATATATTCTTTCTCACTTTTGGTGTCCTTAGCCTCTTCGGCTAGATACAGTTTAAAAAAGTCCACGAAATAAGGCGGGAGATTATCATTTTTGGGAATTTTTTCCTCATCCTTCAACGCTTTATATAAAGTATTGAACTCATCATACGTTATTCTTCCTCTTTGATCCGGATCGGAGTCCGGTCTTTTAGCGTGAGCCAGCAGATTTATATTATCATATTTCAAATAAAATAAATCAATCAGCTTTTTATCCTTAGAAGATAGCATATCCTCTATTTCCGTCCGGAACTCACAGACCGAATAGGCTAGTTTACTATCATCCAACGCTATGTTAGGAAGTCCGGAGATTAAGTAGTAATACTTACTCATATCAGAACAGCATTTCTACTAATTGCGGACGCAAGAACTCTTTAAAAAACTCGATGAACTCGTCTTCGCCAAACGTCACTTTATAAGACCCATCCGCCGGGATAATAGAGAAAGACGCTTTCTTTCCGCTTACCTTCTCGATCTTATACCCTTTCTCTAGCAAGCCTTTGGCATTGGCCTCAAAATACGCCTTCAAGCCATCGGAATCAGAAGCTTGGATAGTCAAGAACTCATTAGCGGGCCAGCTTTTCACAAGCTCAAGGATCACTTTCTGCATATAGGCGGGATCCATCAACGCCGCTTTCACATTCGAACTAGCGATATCACCAGTGATAAGGTTTGTCACCTCGCTCTTTAACGCCTCGACAGACTGGGTGGCGAACAATTTCAATTCGGCTTCCGTATTCTTCTTCAACTCGATACGTTTCGCTTCCGCTTCCGCATCTTTAAGAATCGTATCCTTTTGAGCATTGGCCTCGGCGATTATACGCCCCGCTTCTTCGTTCCCCTTCTCTACACCTTCCTTGTAGATCTTGTCTGTTAGTTCCTGAATCTTTGTATCCATTTCCTATTATGTATTTGAATTGTATTTTTCAATAGTAAACGCCCACAAAGTTATTATTTTTCGCGGATTAACATGAAAATAAGTGTGAAATCAAGCTAAAAAATAACACTAGTCAAGTAAAATTCTATTTACATTCGTCTATATTGTATTTTTGTTCGTCTATTTGTATCTTTGTGAGTCAAAATACAAAATTAACATGTTTACGATTAGAAAAGCGACTATTGATGATCGTTCTCTTATTCATGACCTTGCCTCACGCATTTGGGAGAACACGTATGGAAAGATACTTTCTAAAGAGCAATTGGATTATATGTTCGATATGATGTACGCTCCGGATAACATTCTTAAACAAATGGAAGAGTTACATCATCAATATTTTATTATATTGGCGGACGATATGCCGGCAGGCTATTTATCCATAGAGAAAACAGGTGAAAACACGTACAATTTTCAAAAGATCTATTCCCTACCGGAAATGCATGGCACGGGAATCGGGCGTTTTATCATCGAACAAGGTATTAATTATTTGAAGGAGGTACATACCGGGCCTTTCACTATAGAATTATACGTAAACCGTTACAATCCCGCCATAGGCTTCTACAGACATATGGGATTACGGGAAATAGGCACACGGGACCATCATATAGGAAACGGCTATTTCATGAACGATTATATCATGAGCATGGAAGTGGAGAATAAATAGACAGTCATCCCCTATTCATATATTTATATATAGAATAGGGGATGATGATTGTCAACGGGTCTTCCCTCTTTTCGGATTACGAGGTTTCTCTAGGATTCGTACACTACTAACTTTTACAGAGTAAATAACAGCGATCCTATCATTCTTCGGATTCTCAATCGCAAGTTGAGAGTTCCAGATTTTCTTTTCTTGTTTTTTATCCATAACGCTACAATTTAATAGTTCATATTTAATAAGTCAAACCTTGACTGTCTTTTTCTCTTTTCCTTCCGCTATCTCAACCAGATAAACCCCGGCGCAAATACAGATAATGGCGAACGTCTGTGTCCAACTGAAACGGTCTTGCCCGATCAATAGGGATGTAATCGTTGCCACGATCAAGATCAGATAGCCATAAATAGCCACCAACGTAGTTTTCAAATACTTCAATCCGATAGGAATCAACAGATAACTAATTACCGTAGGGAAAATAAGCACAAACATCAATACGGCAAAAGGCCACCAATGAAATGGCTCCGAGAATAAAGGAGCATGAAAGCCTTCTATCGGCAAAATCAATAGACTGGAGAAAGCGGCGCCCGTGAATGTATATCGAAGCATCGTCATCGTCCCTACTTTTTGTAAGATCCGCTGGCTTAAGACCAAATACACGGCATAAAACACGGAGCTAGCCAAGCATAGCATATTTCCATTAAAAGCGTCCGCCGCTAAATCGTCGCTTTGCTGGGTCAAGATGCAAACCAAGGCCCCGGATAAACCAATCAAGATACCGAGTATTTTCATCCAAGTAGCCTTTTCCTTATAAAAGAATACCATAATCAAAAATACCCAGATCGGTTGCAAGCTCGTGAAAATAGAACTCGAGACCGGCGTTGTCTTACTAAGCCCCACTAAATAAAGAAACATAAAACCATAGATACCGATAGCGCCTAGTAAGAATAGCCACACCTTATCTTTCGTCGTAGAAACCTCCGGTTTCATAAACCAGCCGATCACCCAAAACGCCACGGCCGCAAACACGCATCGGAAAGAAGCGCCCGTCAACGGGCTCATCCATAAGGGAAGCAAGTATTTCAAGGCGTTCATATTCAATCCACTGAAAGTTTTTGAGACCACCATGCTAATATTAGCTTCTGTTTTCTTATTTTTCACTGTCTATCGTTTTTTAGTTTTATATTCGTAAATCATATTTTATCGTTGAAAAGGAACGAGTCTCGTTTTACATAAGCCCAGATCGTAGCGACCAGCGCAATACAGAGATTAAAAATAAACGCGAATTGCTGGCTCTTGACATGGAGCATAGACTGGAAGAAATCGATAATAAACGGACAAAGTAATATCGCCAAATAATTCATCGCCATCACGAAAGCTAATGCCAATGTAACTTTCTCAGGAATGGCCGTACGAGTCGTTTTATCATAAGCGATTGGCTGGATAACACCATATCCGAAACCGATAAAAATACATCCCAATCCAATTAGCCATTCCGTACGAGATATCAAAATCAAGGCCATCCCTAAAGCGATCGCCAATAGACTGACAAATTTTGTCTTTTGCTTAAATAAATCAACGATCTGATTCAAGATAAAACCGGGAGCCATAATAGCCAAGAAAAACAATGATATCATTAATCCGGAATTACCGCTTGTAAACTTATATTCCTTCATTAAAAACGGTAAGTTAAAGCTGACTATAATCACTAAATACGTAGCCAATCCATAAAAACACATGATTTGTACCAGATGCTTTATATCCACACCATATTTACCCGGAACCGTGACGGGATCTGCCGCAACAGGGGCTTTCACTTCTGATTTCGATACGATCGCCGGCTCATTCTCCATACTCCTTTTCAAGTATACGGAAAGTACGATGGAAATCAAGGGTAATAGATAAACGGCAAACGGTAAATGCCAATTCACCTCCGCCAGATATCCCGTTAAGATCGTGGCTAATACCAACGTTACATTTGTAATAGCAGAACTTAAACCAAATTGCTTCGTCCGGTATTTCCCGATAAAGAAACGAGAAATCAAACCGGTCGATAAGGGTACGATCAAGCCAGATCCGATTCCCATTAAGGCGCTCACCGCTATCAACTGCCACATCTTATTAGAGAGTAAGTATAGAATACCACTTAGGGCAAAGATCACCAAGCCTAATTGCAATAGACGTATCTCATTTACTTTCTCCGTTAATTTACCCGACAATATAATAAATGGAATTATCAATAACGATGGCAAAGAGGAAAGCATCTGAATATCCAGTTCCGTAGAATGAGGAAAAATAACGGAAAGTTTCCCTAATATCGGAGAAACCGCTAAACCCGGTAATGCATTTAAAGCGGAGATAGACCATATCCCTACCAGAGTTATAAGGGGAATTGTGCCCCGGCCTGTCTGTATTCTCATAAAGATTTAGTTTTACGTTTTTATCTAATCAAAACAAACATTTTATGTGAAAGTTCATCATTTTCGCTCTTTCCAAGAGGACTGGACTTGTATCGCTAATAAACCCCAAATAATGTAAATCCAAAAAACATTCCAATCCATAATCTGTTTTGGCATAAACGCTCAGTGGAAGCAGTATTCCATTGACCCAAATCATTTTATTAACAAAAAAACTAAAGAAAAATGAAAGACTCAAATTTCAGAAATGGCGATGCCAAAACAGCGATTTTTGGCTCAGAAGTGATGTTGACACCCTCTCCAGTAGATAAGATTCCTGATGGCCCTACAACCCCGGAGATCGCTTATCAAATGGTTAAAGACGAGACTTTCGCACAAACACAGCCTCGCTTGAACCTAGCTACATTCGTTACTACGTATATGGACGAGTACGCGACAAAATTGATGAACGAAGCTATCAACATCAACTATATTGACGAAACAGAGTATCCGAGAATCGCTGTTATGAACGCCAAATGTATTAATATCATGGCGAGTCTTATGAATTCTCCCGAGCAAGAAAAATGGAAACCCGGAGCCTTGGCTATCGGTTCTTCAGAGGCTTGTATGCTAGGTGGTGTAGCCGCTTGGTTACGTTGGCGCAAAAAGAGACAAGCACAAGGTAAACCAACTGACAAGCCTAATTTCGTGATCTCTACTGGCTTCCAAGTCGTATGGGAGAAATTCGCCCAGCTATGGCAAATCGAAATGCGTGAAGTTCCCTTGACTTTAGACAAGACGACACTTGATCCGGAAGAAGCGCTTAAGATGTGTGACGAGAACACGATTTGTATCGTTCCTATCCAAGGTGTAACATGGACAGGACTGAACGATGACGTAGAAGCCTTGGACAAAGCGCTCGACGCATACAATGCCAAGACCGGTTATGATATACCTATCCACGTAGATGCCGCCAGCGGTGGTTTTATCCTTCCGTTCTTAAGCCCGGAGACAAAATGGGACTTCCGTTTGAAATGGGTTCTTTCTATCAGCACATCCGGACATAAATTCGGATTGGTTTACCCGGGATTGGGTTGGGTTGTTTGGAAAGACAAGAAATATTTGCCGGAAGAAATGGCATTCAGCGTAAACTATCTTGGAGCGAATATCACTCAGGTTGGTTTGAACTTCTCTCGTCCTGCCGCACAAATCCTCGGACAATACTATCAGTTTATTCGTCTCGGATTAGAGGGCTACAAACAAATCCAATATAACAGTATGGAAATCACGAAATACATCCACCAAGAAATCGGTAAGATGGCCCCATTCGTTAATTACAGCAACGAGGTTGTGAATCCATTGTTTATTTGGTACATGAAACCGGATTACGCTAAGAACGCCAAATGGACACTTTACGATTTGCAAGATAAATTGCAACAAAGCGGTTGGATGGTTCCAGCGTATACACTACCGAAGAAGCTGGATAACTACGTGGTTATGCGTGTCGTAGTTCGTCAAGGTTTCAGCCGTGATATGGCCGATATGTTATTAGGTGATATCAAGAACGCTGTAGAGGCATTGGAGAAACTTGAATATCCGACTCCTACTCGCATCGCTCAAGACAAGAACGTTCCGGTTAAGGGTAAGGTATTTACTCACACCGCAATGAGCAACGCTAAGAAATAAAAACAAAATTCATCAAGGCGTGCATGAAAGGGCTATCAGTGTTTTCATACACGCCTTCTTTAATCCAATTCATATATGGACAAAAAAATAACGATCGCCCAAATTAAGGAAGTAGCTCAACAGGCTTACGATCTTTACAAGACAAATACGGATGGTAAGAATGCCGATTACATTCCTTATCTGGCGAATATCAATAAAAATCTATTCGGAATCAGTATTTGCCTTTTAAACGGACAAACCATCGAGGTGGGAGATTCCGAATATCGTTTCGGTATTGAATCCGTATCGAAAGTACACACCGCTATCTTGGTACTGCGCCAATACGGAGCGAAAGAATTATTGGAGAAGATTGGTGCCGACGCTACCGGATTGCCATTTAACTCCATCATCGCTATCTTATTGGAAAACGACCATCCTTCTACCCCATTGGTAAATGCCGGCGCTATCACGGCTTGTAGTATGGTGAAGCCTGTCGGTGATTCCAAACAGAAGTGGGATGCTATCGTAGCCAATATCACGGATTTGTGCGGAAGCGCACCGCAGTTGATCGACGAACTCTATAAATCCGAGTCCGCAACAAACTTCAATAACCGCTCCATCGCTTGGTTGCTAAAGAATTACAATCGCATTTATGACGATCCGGATATGTCTTTGGATCTGTATACCCGTCAATGTTCTTTGGGTATCACGGCTAAGCAACTATCTGTCGCTGCCGCTACGGTCGCAAATTTAGGTCTCAATCCTGTGACAAAGAAACAAGTATTCGATGCAGAATTATCTCCGAAGATCACTTCCATGATCTCTACCGTAGGTTTTTATGAACACACCGGTGATTGGTTGTACACTTCCGGTATTCCCGCAAAAACTGGCGTAGGCGGTGGTGTCATGGGTGTACTTCCCGGACAATTCGGTATTTCCGCATTCGCTCCTCCTATTGACCAAGCTGGTAACTCTGTAAAGGCACAGCTTGCTATTAAGTATGTAATGAATAAACTCGGATTGAACGTGTTCAACGGTCACCGTGTGACGATCGTTGACTAATAGACTGAATCAGTTTAAACGAGAAGTAGTATAGAAAAAGTGTTTCATTACGATGGGCTGTTATACCATCTAAATGAAACACTTTATTTTTTGTATCAATAAAAATCGGATCAATTCTCCGACACGACCCAAGCCGAATCGTATACTTCCGTATTCGGGGTCTTATAATACATATCCTTTTCTTGAGGAATGCTTAATTTATAGGTCTTCCCACCTGTCACCAATTTACGATCACGGAGCCAAGGATTAAAACGTTTCAAGTCCGCATAAGTGATCCCATGCTCTTTAGCGAAAGCCGACAGATTCTGTATATCTTGGCTTACAGCCACGTCTACGGTAGGGATCGGCTTATACAGGTCACGGGCACGAAGCACAAAACCGTACTTCGACGGATTCTCGAAAATTTGCTTGATCGCCATGATTCGATAAATATAACGGGTAGTCTCCTCCACCAGCCAGAGATCAAAGGAGGAATCCGCATCTTGTTTGACCAGCTCACCGGATATACGTCCCATGCCGCCATTATAAGAAGCGGCTACCGCCGCCCAATCTCCATATTTCTTATAGGCGGCTTTCAAATAGCGGCAAGCCGCCCCGGTCGCTTTCTCCACATGGCAACGCTCATCGACCGTCGGGGTGATTGTCAAACCATACTCCCTTGCCGTGCCCTCCAGTAATTGCCACATCCCGACAGCACGAGCCGGAGAGGATACACGGGGGTCCAAATGGCTTTCTATCACCGCTAGATATTTGAAATCATCGGGAATGCCGTTCGCCTTCAAGATCGGCTCGATCACCGGGAAATAACGGTTCGCCCGCTTGATCAGAAGCATCGTCGTAGAATGGAAATAAGTAAAGCTACTCAATTCACGGTCATAGGCTTCCCGCATATCATAGCGGGTAATATCGATTAGTTTCCCACAAAAAGGAACCGAGGACGGAACATCCGGCGACAGGGTCATGGATGAGACAACCGGACGGCTCTCTATCACTTTTTCCACGTCATTCGAACCCATCGAGATACATGCGGTCAAGCAAACGACGCCTCCACATAAAAAACTAGCTAAATTATTCTTGGATATTCTCATTTTCATCTTGAATTGTTTTAGGTCTAAGAATGTTTATATCGCCTTTTTCCTTGTACTTAATACCATCGGAACCTTCGGCTTCTATCACATAAAAATACACACCCGGCTGAACGTATTTACCACCTTTCTTACCATCCCATCCTTGGGCCGGATCTGTCCAGTAATACATCTGTAGGCCCCAGCGATTAAATATCCATGCCTTAAATTTCACCAACGACTTATAGGCAACCCGGAACTCATCATTAATTCCGGGCGTGGTACCCGGGGAGAATGCGTTCGGTATCATCAGATAAGACTCCGAGATATCAATCTGAACCTCATCTTCCGTGCTGCAAGTAGTGCTTTGGTCGCTTACTTCCAACTTGATGATAAAAGTCCCGGATTGGTTGAACGTATAATCCACTTCCTCACCCGTAAAACGAACGACCGGATTATCTTCTTCCCCTTGCCGATAGATTTTCCAATTAAACAGGGCGGCTGTCGGCGTATTCGCGATAGCCGAGAATTGAACAGTGGCGGGAGCGCAATAACCGCTCTTCGTCGTATTCATATTCGGGGCCTCTTGCTCAATCAGCAACGTGTCTATATGAGCATCTACCGCAGCGGCCTGATATTCATCGATACAAAGCGTAACCTCCTTTCCAAAATGACGAGCGAAATAATCGCCTTTCACACAGATCTCCGTATCACACCAAGGAGCGGGAATGGATTTACCGAACAAATTGCCCTCGATGACCGCCGTCTCTTGTTTAGAGGTATATTCTTTTTTATCCGAATTATATTCCAATGTATTATAAATAACATCAAATTGGCGAGACAGTTCACGTCTTGTTCCCGTATTCGGCCAATAATAATAAATAGGTTGGATCGTACCTGTCCCAGCCAAGACCAATCCGCTACATGGATCGCTATTATCGGAGACATGCAGGTTGGATATGTTTAAGGTGTATTTGCTGTAATCAACGATCCAGACGTAACGAGATACGGCTCCTTCCTCGACAAAATAGCCATATCCCTCCTCTACATTCCGAATGGTGGAAGTAGTTCCATTTTGGGTGGAAGCGACTTTCTCAGCCTCCAATCGTTTGGTTTTATAACGGTACCATTGATGCGAAGAAGAAGATGAAGTATAACTAATCGTCACATTATCCATTCCATACACCAAGTAGACCTCAAGCCGCTCGGCGGAATCGCCGGAACTCTGCGATGCTTTCATCGGACTACCACTTCCTCCCGTGACCACATATTGAGCATACGAGACAGCCACTACAAACACAAAACTTAGCGATAACAGTATCTTTCTTAATTCCTTCTTTAGCATATATAGTCTAAAAATTACGGTTCCAAAATTAGGGAAATAAAAGGACATACGTAGCATGATAAGCAAAATTCACTATCTTTGTCACAAAATACTCCGAACAGCAAATGAACAAGATTAGTATATACGCATTGACGTTCTTTTTAAGTTTATCGAGCGTAACCGTTTATTCCCAAAAGAATAATAAGCAAGTTATTTTTACTAACGAACAAGGGAGCGATATATTTTATCATACCATCGAACGCGGACAAACCGTATACGCCATAGCGACCATGTATGGCGTAAGCGTAGAGGATATTTATCGGTTGAATCCGGAAAGTAAAGAAGGGATCAAGGCCGGTTCTACGTTAAGAATCCCGCAGAAGGACTCCGCTATCGCACCTTCCGGCAAAGCAGATAACTATACATACCATACGATCCAGCCGAAAGAGACCTTGTACTCTTTATCCATTAAATATTCAGTGCCCGCTACGGATATTATCGCCG
>OATL01000758.1_pt1 | contig 11888 bp, 8 predicted proteins | sample 1476011 | NCBI WGS metagenome assembly OATL01 (sample SAMEA2579975, study PRJEB22360) | human gut metagenome | biome: human gut; feature: human-associated habitat; material: faeces | place: Denmark | collected 2008/2010
GCGGAGGCTTGCACCTCAACGGTTTTCAAGACCGTCTCTTTAGACCGCTCAGACACCTACCCATGTGCATCACGCACGAAACGCTAATATAGCACAACCCAAAGAACGAGGGGAAGAAAGCGAGCAAGGACAAAGGAAAGAACGCGGCGAAAACAAAAAAGAGGGGACCCGCTCACCGCGAGTCCCTTCCCATAAGCCAGAAAAGCCAGAAATCGGCAAATGCCAAATGCCAGGCATCCTCAGACTTCCATATTTCGTATTGCAGAAGTCCGTTTCAGCAGTTTAGTAGCTCAGCAACTCAGTGGAACCGATAAACAAACCCGAGTTACCAAACTCCACGAGCAACCCAAGCTATCAGACTCTGCCAAGCAAACCCAAACTCTATCAGGCTTCCCACTTGGTCGGCTCGATGACTTCCTTGCCACCCATGTAGGCACGCATGGCCTGCGGAATGACGATGGAGCCGTCCTTCTGCTGATGGTTCTCAAGAATGGCAACCAGCCAACGGGTGGTGGCCAGCGTACCGTTCAGCGTGGAAACGGCGCGGGTGCCACCATCTTCCATACGTTCGCGAATGTTCAGACGGCGAGCCTGATATTCGGTGCAGTTGGAGGTGGAGGTCAGCTCACGGTAGCGACCCTGGGTCGGCACCCAAGCCTCGCAGTCGAACTTGCGGGCTGCGGAAGAGCCCAGATCGCCGGCAGCGGTATCGATGATGCGGTACGGCACCTCGACCTTGCCGAGCATTTCCTGCTCCATGGCCAGCAGGTGCTCATGCTCCTTGTAGGAGTCCTCCTGCTTGGTGTAAACGAACATTTCCACCTTGTCGAACTGGTGCACGCGGATGATGCCGGAAGTATCCTTGCCAGCTGCGCCAGCCTCACGGCGGTAGCAGGAGCTCCAGCCGCAGTAACGCAGCGGACCGTCAGACAGGTCGAGAATCTCGTTCTCGTGCATACCTGCAAGCGCCACTTCGGAGGTGCCGACCAGATACTGCTCATCAGGTTCGCGCAGACGGTAGATTTCGTCGGCATGGGAGTTGAGGAAGCCAGTGCCGCGCATCACTTCCGGACGCACCAGCGTCGGGGTGATGGCCAGCGTGAAGCCGTGCTCTTCGGCCTGGTCCACAGCCATGGTGAGCATGGCGATCTGCATACGTGCCACCTGGCCGCGCAGGAAGTAGAAGCGGGAACCGCCGACCTTCACGCCACGTTCCATATCGATGCCGGCAACGCCACGACCGAGGGTCAGGTGATCCTTCGGCTCGAAACCTTCGGCTGCGAAATCGCGGATCTGTCCAACCTTCTTGACCACCACGTAATCGTCTTCGCCACCTTCCGGAGCTTCCGGCTCAACCACGTTGGAGAGCTTCCACATGGCGGTGGTGTATTCTTCGGCTGCGGCGTCCGCTGCGGCCTTGTATTCGGAAACCTTCTGGGAGAGTTCCTTGGTTTCGGCAATCAGCTTGGCCTTTTCGTCGGCCGGAGCCGCGGCGACCTTCTTGCCGATTTCCTTCTGCTGCGCACGGGCAGCCTCGAATTCCTTCAGAGAGGAACGACGAACCTCGTCGGAGCGCAGCACCTCGTCGACCAGTTCGACCGATTCGCCACGCTTGCGCTGGGATTCCTTAACAACGTCAGCATGTTCACGAATGAATTGGATATCAAGCATGCCTCCTAGCCTAGTGCTGAAAGCCGACACCCGCCGCAGTCCTCTCATTTTTGTATACAACGTGCAGGAATCGTCGAATAAATCAGTCTTGATTCGCTTTTTTCGCATCTTCCGTGAACAATAGATGACATGCCTATGCCTGTTATCATTCTGATTGTCGTTCTTACGGTCGCAGCGGTGTGCGCGGCCGCCTTTTTCGCAGTACGCGCGTATAAGCATCGCAAACTTGCGGAACAGCTCGACAAGCGCGACGATGATCAGGTGCATTACGCGTTTGTGATCAATCCTTCGAAACCGCAGGCGGAACAACGCAAGCAGCATATTCAGGAGTTCTGCGAGGCGAAGCATCTCACGCAGGTTGAATATATCGGAACGCAGCTTGATAAGGATGGTCGCGCCTGCGCGCTGGAAGCCTTGGAGCATGGCGCCGACGTGGTGGTCGCGGTCGGCGGCGACGGCACGGTGCGCACGGTGGCGAGCGCACTTTCGGGAACCGGCCACGCGCTGGGCATCATCCCTATTGGCACCGGCAATCTGTTTGCCCGCAATATGGGCATTCCTGTGGATGATATCGATGCGGCGCTGACCGTCGCCACATCTCATGGTTCGCGTTTGGTGGATGTCGGCCGACTGACGCTGCTCGATGATGAAGCCGCCGATCACGGCCATGCGTTCCTTATTATCGCGGGCATCGGCTTTGATGCGGTGATGATCGACGACACCGATCCTGAGTTGAAGAAGAACATCAGCTGGCTCGCCTATTTCGTGTCGGGCGTGAAGAACCTGTTCGCCCCGAAGTACAAGGGTGATGTGACCATTACCAGCGCCGACGGCAGCACGCACACCACGCACGGATTGACCTTCCGCACGTTCATGGCCGGCAATTGCGGCCAGATTCCGGTATTTTCGCTCATGCCCGACGCCGTGTACGATGACGGCATTCTCGATTACGAGATCATTGACACATCCGGCGGTTTGATCGGTTGGGCGAATCTGTTCGGCGATGTGCTGCATCAGACGATCACCGGCAAGGCCCAGCAGAGTCCGCTGTCCACGAATTCCACGGTTGACCAGATTCAGGGCGTCAGCGCGGAAATCAAGTTGGAGAAGCCCGTGTTGGCTCAGGTGGATGGCGACATGCTTCCCGAAACGCAGCACATTCGTTTCAGTGTGGAGCGTAAGTCTTTGTGCGTGCGCGTGCCGGAAGCGCCCGAAGCCAATACTTCCAATGTAAATCAGTAACTATTATCGTAATTATTAAATTATTTATTACGATGATTATGTATTTTATGCAGATTATGCATTGGTATCGTCATTCTCATGCGATTCCGTCGCATGAGAAGTCACTCGTGCGACATGCAAGGTGAGATAGGCGATTTCCGCTTCCGAAAGACTCACGTTCAATCGCATTTTGACGATGATCGCAAGTTTGTTCGCACAATCCGATGCTTTCGGATATGAGGTTTTGATGGATTCCACGATTGGTTCAGGCTCGTCATCAAGCTGTTCATGTTGGTGGATGCGCACGAAAAGATAGCGCAGATGCGTGATGAAACGCGCCACATTGACGCTGTTCTGGTCGAGAGTGATGCCGTAATAGCCTTCGATGACCGTCAGCATTTGCTGGATGACGCCGGTCATGGTGTAGGTTGCGGAAAGATCGCCGGTAGAGAAGCCCGCATTGACCAAGTGCAGGGCCAAAGCCACGGCTTCGCAATCCGGCAGCGCACCGCCCAGATACGTGTTCATGGCATCGACCAGAGCTTTGCCTTTGGCGTATTCGCTCGCGTAGAGCGAACGCACTTCGGCTTCCAGCGGATATTCGATGGTCTGCTTGTTTTGCGATCGGCGGATCGCACCGCAAATATGGTCGGATAATGCCAGCACCAATGCAGGCTGTCTGTCGGCCTGTTCCTTCAGACCGGTGCGGTTCATGGCGTCCGTAACGAGACGAATGATTTCGGGCGGAATCCCGGCCACCTGTTGGGCCATATGGTCGGGATCCTTGCCATCTGCGGGAACGAACCGACGGACGATCTTCGCGTCGTCAACATGCTGGCCGGGCTTGGCTTGGAAGCCTATGCCTCGACCGGTGAGAATCACCTCGCTATTGCCGTCTTTTGCCAGTACGACATTATTGTTGAATACGCGAAGAACGTCCACGTCGGCCCCTTCCGACTATGCGATTGGTCAGCGCTGGATGTCGATCACCGACTCACCGGCCTTGACGTCGACGCCGGTCTTTGGCGTGACGGACGCGAAGGCCACTGTGTTCAGCACCGTCATCAATGTGGTGGTGCTGTATCCAGCTTCCTTAACCTTATCAAAGTCGACGACAACGAGGTTGTCCCCCGCGTTCACGTGTTCGTTGGCCTTGACTTTCACATCGAAGCCTTCGCCGTTCATCTTCACCGTGTCGATGCCGACGTGCACGAGCACTTCCACGCCATCATCGGTTTTGATGCCGAATGCGTGACCGGTTTCGGCGACGGTCTGCAGCACGCCGGATACCGGCGCGACGACGGTGCTGTCTGCCGGCTGGATGCCGACGCCTTCGCCTAGTGCGCGGGATGCGAACACCGGATCGCCGGTTTCATCCAGGGAAATCACATGGCCTGCGACTGGAGCGGTCACCACGGTGGTGGTGGCGGCAGCAGCCGGGGCTTCAGTCTTGGTGGCGGTAGCAGTGGCAGTCGCGGTGGCAGCAGCCGGAGCGACTCCCTTGGCTTCGACCGACGAGACAGCGGTCTTCTGATTGGCAGCCGCGCGGGCCAGCACTTCGGCCTTCTGTTCCGGAGTGCGGTAGTCGAAGGTGATGATCAGAAGGAAGGAGGTGAGGAAGGACACGGCGATGGACACTGCATACACCCACATCTGATTGAAGACCGGAATGGTCAGCAACGAGGTGAATGCGAAAGCGGTGGTGGTCACGCCATGCACGGTCTGGCCGGCGGCGGTGACGGACGGGAAGAGCCAACCGAGGATGGCGATGACGACGCCACCGAGACCGCAGCCCACCAGCATGCGCTTGTAGATGAGCTTGTAACGCAGGTGAATGCCGTACAGGGACGGTTCGGAAACGCCACCGAGCAGGCCGGCCGCGAGCGCACCCAGAGCGGTCTGGCGCATGTCCTTGTCCTTGTCACGCACAGCAAGGAAGAGCACACCAGCCGTAGCGCCGAAGCAGGCGAAGTTCCACACGCCCATCGGGCCTTGGATGAAGTCGTAACCGAGAGTCTGGATGTTCATGAGCATCAGGGCGTTGAGCGGCCAGTGCAAACCGAGCGGCACGAGGAACGGGTACAGCATCGGAATGATGATGGCGAAGATGAACGGAGCATGGGTGTTCATCCAGGCCAAGCCGATGCCGAGGCCGTTGCCGACCCACACGCCGATCGGGCCGATGATGAAGGCGGTCAGTGCGCCAACGATGATCATGCAGAAGAACGGCACGAAGACCAGCTGGACGCTTTCCGGGATGATCCTCTTCAGTCCGTGGTAGACGAGAGCAAGTACGGCAGCCATGAGCAGCGGCACGAACACGTTGCCGGAATAGTCGCTCAATGCCATCGGCAGACCGAATATGCTGGCCGTGCAAGACTTAGTGCCCAGCGCGGCATTCTCCACGCACGTGGTGGTCTTGGCGTCCATCAAGCCGGTGAACTGCGGGGTCATGAGCATGGCCATGATGGCACCACCCAGCCATGGGTCGACCTTGAGCTTCTTGGCTGCGTTGTAGGCGACCATGATCGGCAGGAAGTAGAATACGCCCTTCCAGATGGCTTTCACGAACACCCAGCCCGCGGAGGCTTCGTCATTCGGAATGACGTCCAGCGAAATAAGCAGGTTGACCAGCGCGATGATGATGGAAGCGCCGAGCAGCACGCCCAGAATCGGGCGGAAAGAATCGGAGAGATACTCGAAGAAGGAGTCCAGCCAAGCCACCTTGCCGCGGGCCTTGGAACGGGCTTCGGCCTTGACATCGGCATTGCTCTTCTGACCATCGTCGGATGCGGAAGCACCGCCGACACCGGCCATCTCGGGCAGATGCATGATGTTTTCGTACACGGTGGCAACGCCACCGCCGATGACCACCTGGAAGCGGTCGCCGCTCTGCGGCACCGCGCCGAGCACGCCCTGCATGTGCTCGAGACTATTCTGATCGACCTTGGATGCGTCAACCAGTTCAAAGCGCAGTCGAGTGGCGCAATGCGTCAGACTGCGAACGTTTTCAGGACCACCGATTGCAGTGATGATCTGCGATGCGAGTGAGTCAGCCATCCTGATTTCCTTTCTTTCCCTTACAACCGATTCGATCCGAGCAACACCGCTTCGGGCAACAAAAAAGACCTGAGATATGGCTATAGTTCAGCCACATCTCAGGTCTTGCGTCTTTATGTTGACTAGCAACCCTGCATCAGTCGAATAGCATGGAACTATACACCATCGTTTGACATTGCGCAACTCGGCTAAGCGCAGAATCCGCCATTTTCGAAAATTCATATACGCACATCCGAACATGCACTAAACAGACAACGTATTCATCGCACATAATGGGACAATTACGCACATCTGACGCAAAAGCGTGGCAGAATAGTGGCTATGGTTGCAAACAATGCGGGAATGCCCGCTACCCCAGCAGATCTGATCAATGTCGACGAGGTCATCGGCAAGTACTATGACGTCGTCCCCGACCCCAACGTTCCGGAACAGCGTGTCTCCTTCGGCACCTCCGGCCACCGCGGATCGTCTCTGAAGACCTCGTTCAACGAGGCCCATATCGTCGCCATCACCCAGGCCATCGCCGAATACCGCAAGAAGGCCGGCGTGACCGGCCCGCTGTATATCGGCCGCGACACCCACGCCCTGTCCGAGCCGGCTTGGAAGACCGCCATCGAAGTGCTCGTCGCCAACGGCGTGACCGTGCGCATCGATTCCCGCGACGACTTCACCCCGACCCCGGTTGTGTCCCAGGCCATCCTGACCCACAACCGCGCAGCGGATGGCACCCAGCGCTTCACCGGCGAAGGCTTGGCCGACGGCATCGTGGTGACCCCGTCGCACAACCCGCCGACCGATGGCGGCTTCAAGTATGACCCGGTCACCGGCGGACCGGCTCCGGCGGACGTCACCAACGCCATCGCCGACCGCGCCAACGAACTGCTCGGCGATTTCAAGAACATCAAGCGCGTTCCGTTCGAGCAGGCCGTCAAGTCCGACCTGGTCGAGCGCTTCGACTTCCGCGAGCACTATGTCGCCGATCTGGAGAACGTCATCGACTTCGATGTGATCCGTTCCTCCGGCGTGCGCCTGGGCATCGACCCGCTCGGCGGCGCTTCCGTCAACTACTGGCCGCTGATGAACGAGAAGTTCAACCTGACCATCGACGTGGTGCGCCCGCAGGTCGATCCGACCTGGAGCTTCATGACCATCGACCATGATGGCAAGATCCGCATGGATCCGAGCTCCCCGTACGCCATGAAGGGTCTTGTAGACTCCCTCAACAACGGCGCTTGGGACAAGTACGACCTGGTCGGCGGCACCGATCCGGACGCCGACCGTCACGGCATCGTATGCCCGAACTGGGGCGTGATGAACCCGAACCACTACATCGCCGTGTGCGTAGAGTACCTGTTCGGCGGCAACCGCCCGGGCTGGCCGGAAGGCGCCGGCATCGGCAAGACGCTGGTGTCCTCCTCCCTGATCGACCGCGTGGCCGCTTCCATCGACGCCAAGCTCGTTGAGGTTCCGGTCGGCTTCAAGTGGTTCGTTGACCCGCTGTTCAAGGGCGAAGTCGCCTTCGGCGGCGAAGAGAGCTCCGGCATGAGCTTCCTGCGCAAGGACGGCCGCGTGTGGACCACCGATAAGGATGGTCTGATCCCTGACCTGCTGGCTGCGGAAATCACCGCCAAGACCGGCAAGAACCCGGCCCAGCTGCATCAGGAGCAGGTCGATCGCTTTGGCGAAAGCTGGTACAAGCGCGTCGACACGCCGACCACCTTGGAGCAGAAGCAGAAGTTCGCCAAGCTTTCCGGCGACGACGTCGCGGCCACCCAGCTGGCCGGCGAGGACATCACCGCCAAGCTCACCGAAGCCCCGGGCAACCACGCCAAGATCGGCGGCCTGAAGGTCACCACCGAGAACAACTGGTTCGCGGCCCGTCCTTCCGGCACCGAGAACATCTACAAGGTGTACGCCGAGTCCTTCGAATCCCCCGAAGCCCTCGACAAGGTGCTCGCCGAAGCCACCGAAGTCGTGGACAAGGCCTTGGCCGAGTGATGATTGGCGAATCGGCGTAATCCAGCCATTCGCCAATCATTCGCAAATTCACTGAGAAGCCCGCTTTCCTGAAAAAGGCGGGCTTCTCGCATATCCGCCCGAATACGAATCGCAACGAACACGAATCGTGCGATATGGCACGAAACGCCGAATTCTGGCATGACACGCACGCTATCACCCTCCTGCCGACCCCGCTTCGCATTACGCTTGAACGATAACGACACAACACTCAGTCCAGCGGTCCCCGCCAATCTTCATGGGAGGTGAACGATGCGCATCGCCATCGTCGAAGACCACGCCGCCGAACGCCAACTGATGGCCGTCATGTGCGCGGAATATTTCAAACGCACCCGCGATATCGGCGTGGAATGCGTGACCTTCGCCGATGCGGAATCCTTCATCGAAAGCTGGAAAGGCGCCCGATACGACCTGCTGCTGCTCGACTGCTATCTGTCGGACGACGAAACCGCCACGCATGCGGCGACCGGACTTGATATCGCACGGGCGCTGCGCAGACAAAACGACGATTGCCCGATCGTGTTCATCACGTCAAGCACTGATTTCGCCGTGCTCGGCTACGAGGTGCAGGCAAGCGGATATCTGTTGAAGCCCCTGAATCACGACGCGTTCGATGCGACCATGGACCGCGTCGCAGCGCAGCTCGACATGAAAACACCGGTCACTCATCTGAAAAAACATCAATCGACGGGCAATTCAAAAAGCAGCACGGACGCCGCATGGCAGGTGGCGTTCGGCAATCCCGCCATCACCATGGACCGTCGCCTTATCGCCTACGCGCTTTCCAGCGCGCATTATGTGGAATTCACCTTCGCCGACGGCACCTGCGCGAAAATCCGCACCAACTTCTCCGATGTGGAACATCGTCTCACCATATTCAGCAACTTCTACCGCACCGCGCGAGGAGTGCTCGTCAACTTCGACTACGTGTCAGGCATCAGCAACAATGAATTCGTGATGAAAGGCGGCAAGCACATTCCCATCACGAAAACCGCGGTGACCACCACCTGCAGAAAATACGCGGAATACACGTTCACCCGCATGAGAATGGAGGACTAGCCATGCTTGACGCACTCACATCGATCGCGCCATCATGCATGTTCTTCGCCATCGGCGAGCAGCTAAACGCGCTAACGGGCCTGCTTCTCTGCCTGTACATGACCTGGCATCATATGGAGAATCCCAAGCGCGACGGCCTTATTCTCATGATTTCCGGCGTGATTGTCTTCTTCCTGTGCGGCATCGCATGTTGCCTCGCTCACGTCCCCTCGCTCTGGTCCGTGATTCCTTCGGCTCCGGTTGTGGTATTGGCTTTACGTAAGATGACGAATCTTCCTTGGGGGCAGCTTCTTTTCGTCGTTTCAACAGCCGCATATATCGTCGCGATCATTTATTACCTGTCTTTGGCCGTGGATTTAGCTGTTCTGAATGAGCAGTCCATGAATTTACGTGTCGGATGGCCGGGAATGATCAGTCTGCTGATTTTTGATTTGATTGCGGCGACTACACTTTTCCATCCGTTCCATCATTCATTTTCCGCAACATTCGATTCACCTTCCATCAGCAGGAATTTTTGGAGGGTCATTTGGCTTTTTCCGTTCATTTCCACAGCAATTGTGGTGTGGTGCATGCCCGCCGACAACGCATCGCTGCTCGACACCCGCGTGCTTAGCATCGCCTTCACCGTATCCATCGCATATTCCGGTTTCATGACCATGGCCTACTTCCTCATCTGGTATATGATCCAGCAGGCGGACCGACTGCGCGAAGCCAGCAAACGCGAACATTACGAAGCCATGCAGACCTTGCAGCTGCAGCATATGAACGAACGCATCAACGAAGCGAGGCAGATCAAGCACAATATCCGGCATCATATTCAGACGTTGCAGGCTCTCGCCGCGGCCGACGATATGCCCGGCATCACCTCGTATTTGGAGGAGATGGCCAATCATAGGCTGTTGCAGCCCATCCCCATGCAGTATTGCGAACATGCTTCGTTGAACGCGGTGCTGGTCTACTACTGTGACTGGATCCGCCATATAGGGGCTGAAGTCGACGTCAAAGCGTCGGTGCCGCAATATCTCAACATCAATAATGCCGAATTATGTTCCATGGTCGGCAATCTACTGGAAAATGCGTCTGAGGCCATTATGAAACAACAGGATGGGGAGAAAAAACTCAGGGTGCGCATCAAATATCACACCGGGCCGCCCGCATCACTGTTCATTGTGGTCGACAACACGCACGATTCCTCCATTATGCAGGTTGGCGACGCTTTCGCCTCAACCAAGCATGGAGGTGGAGGTTTGGGCACCGCCACCGTGCGAGAAACCGCGGAACGGCATCATGGCGCAACCTCGTTCGATTATGACGGCACGCTGTTCCGCGCTTCCGTCATGCTGTGTTTGGATGATTGAGATTCCCGTTCGACGTCGCCCGATCACAGTTCGCAGTTCACCACGTATGGCAGCGTCTCACGGCTTTCGTAGGGTAGAGATATGACGATTACGGTTTCTACAGACGGTTCCGCTTTAGGCAATCCGAATGGTCCGATGGGTTGGGGTTGGGCCGATCATGAGCTTGCCACAGGCGGCAAGCCGGGGCATCACCATGACAGCGACTGCGATGCCGGCGGAGCTACGAACGGCACCAATCAGATTGGCGAGCTGTGCGCGGTGCTGGAGGCGTTGCGCGCGCACCCCGGCTCCGAACCGTTGGTGATCGAAACCGATTCGCAGTATGCGATCAACTGTTCCACCACGTGGGTTCACGGCTGGAAGAAGAACGGCTGGAAGAACTCGCAGAAGAAGCCGGTAAAGAACGCGGATCTGATTCGCGCGATCGATGCCGAAATCTCCAAGCGCCCCGGACCGGTGAAATTCGTATGGGTCAAGGGTCATGCCGGCAATGCCGGCAATGAGAAGGTGGACGAGCTGGCGCGCACCTATGCGGGCGATTGCCGTTCGAAAATCCGTGAAGGATATCTTCCTTTGGAGGGTTGGCAGTCGCTGCTGGCTTCCGAATATTCGCAAGGTACCGATGTTCCCGATGATGCCCAAATGCTGCTTGACGGCAAAATCACTACGGACGAATACCATATGGGGCGCGGGCAAGGCAAGTCCGCTCAAGGATCGTTGGCCGATGATCTGATGGGCGCGGCCGATCCGGAGCCGCGTCCGCGTTCCATCGCCGATATGCTGGTGGAGCCGGAAGGCTATCCAGCGCCCGACGAGGCGACATTGCCGTTGACGTCCAACGAAATGCCGGTGGAATCCGACGACATGCCGGAACCGACCACCGCGCTTGATACGACCATGCCTGATGGCACGACGCCTGACGCCGAGGCACCGCGCAAATCGTATGCCGAAATGCTGCTCAAGCCGGACTGTTTTCCCCACGAGCATGACGAGCGGCAGCCAGCCGATGATGCACAGCACGAACAATCCGCGAATTCCTCGGAAAACACGCCGGCGCCAACGAGCGAATCAGCCGAATCCGCAAACGCGTCGGCGCCAACGAACGCCGTCGCCGACTTGCCGAAACTGCCGCATCGCGCCAGTCCTTCGGGATTGGCGGTGTCGGGCACCATTCGCTTCACTCCCCCGCCAAATTCCAGTCCGACGTTCGACGGCAAGCCACGCCTGATCCGCGGTTACATCGCAGTGGAAGGCTACGTGCAAGGCGACGGCACGCTCGTCCTCGACGAAGCGCCATTTGCAGTCAAGCACAACTAACGAGCCAGCACTTTCGACCTTAACGCCTCGAAAGTGCGTGAAACATCTTGTGAAAACATTTGCTGACCACCAATGGCACACCTTCGTGCATGACATGTCCGCAAACGCACAAAAATCAACACATCCGATAATATGGAGACGGTCTTAACCCCATATCGAAGGAGGATCATGGACAAGGCACAGCAG
>OATL01000767.1_pt1 | contig 11705 bp, 6 predicted proteins | sample 1476011 | NCBI WGS metagenome assembly OATL01 (sample SAMEA2579975, study PRJEB22360) | human gut metagenome | biome: human gut; feature: human-associated habitat; material: faeces | place: Denmark | collected 2008/2010
TGATCGTACCGGCGATAGCGGACGAGCCGAACAAGGCCGAGCCTCCTCCGCGCATCACCTCTACCCGCTCGATCATATTCGCCGGGATCTGCTCCAAGCCATATACGCCAGTCAGGGCGCTGAAGATCGGCCGGCTATCCACCAAGATCTGGGTATAAGGGCCTTCCAGACCATTGATACGCACTTGCTGGAAACCGCAATTCTGGCAGTTGTTCTCCACACGCACGCCGGGCTGGAAGTTCAGACCGTCGGCCAAGGAAGTGGCGTGCGTAGTCTCGAACACCTTGGAGTCGAGTACATTTACCAAAGAAGGAGCCAGACGGCGGGTCGTCTCGTTACGGTTTGCCGATACGACGACACCGTCCAAGGAGACAGCGTCTTCCTCGGCATTGAAATTAATCTCCAATGTCTTCCCTTTCTTAAGGTTCACCGTCTTCTCCTCAGTTTTATATCCGATAGACTTCATGACCAAGGTATATTTTCCCTCGGGAAGATTTTTCATATAATAATGGCCGGTAGCGTCGGTGGTCGTACCGATCGTCGTACCGTGGAGGTAGACATTGATAAAAGAGAGATGCTCTCCTGTTTTCTTATCGAGGATATGACCTACGATATTAGCGTCGGAAGGATTCAGGGAAACATGATCGTCTCCCTCTGCCCACGCTGACGTAAAGATACAGCACAGGCATAGTATAAGTGTAATAAACTTATTCATTGCTTGATTAATAGTTGTTTGAATATTAATGATTACGAATTGCCGAGGAGACGGGGCATGCCCCGTCTCTACAAACGGATATTGATTTCTGGATATGTAATCAAACAACTGGGGGAGCCCGCAGGTATCGCAGTCCCTCAACGGAAGCGACATGATCCGGATAGACCGGAGACTCAGAGAGATTAGATATTTTTAAAGAATAGAATTGTAAACGTAACAGGTGAATCGCCCCGTCCATCACGTGAATAGACGAGAGCATATGAAACAACTGTATCTCCGCCAAAGAGGTATGATGATGGCAAGTACCGTCCGCCGTCTTCTTGAAAGGGTGCGCATGCACGATGGTCGTACCATGCTCCACATGGACGTGCGTAAAAAGCGAGACGCTGCTATAATACGCGATAAAAAGTACCGGCAGCAACCACTTTATATATTTAACCATCGTTTCCCTCACCCTGTACATCGTTATTTCGTGGGCAAAGATACTACAATTTTTTTAATTGCTTTGTTTTATGTATTTTCGCGTTTCTAAAGCAAAAAAGAAACTCTTATGAGACGCTTACAGAACCCTCGATGATACAGGCCGTGGCTGTCATTTCTATCGTGGCGGCGGTTGGTGTATATTTAGGGCGGCTAAAGATATTCGGCATTTCATTAGGCATCACTTTTGTATTCTTCGCCGGTATTATGGCAGGGCATCTGGGCATTACCGTAAATAAGGACATGCTGAACTTCGCCCAGAATTTCGGGCTTATCGTTTTCGTATATACCTTGGGATTGCAGGTAGGTCCCGGTTTCTTCTCTTCCCTAAAAAAAGGCGGGGTGGAAATGAATACGATGGGATTAGGGGTGATCGCCTTAGGGCTGATCTTGACGTTGGTGTTTCATTGGGTAACAGGAATCTCCATCCCCGTTATGGCAGGGTTGCTATGGGGTGCCGCCCAGCAAGCACTCTTACAGATGGATCCGGGAAATACGAGGAACGTAACGGATATGGCTCTGGCCTGTGCCGTAACTTATCCATTAGGTGTCGTAGGCGTAATTCTCGCTATTATCATCTTGAGGTCCTTATTCGCTAAAAAGACACAGAACACGCATAAGGAGCAAGACACGACAACAAACGTAGCGGAATTTCAGGTATTAAACCCCTCTATTTACAATAAGAGCATCCAGCAAGTCATGAAATTGACAGAAAAACATTTCGTGATCTCCCGCCTCTGGAGGAACGGAAAGGTGACGATCCCTACCTCTGAAACCATCTTAAAGGAAAAAGACCATTTGCTTATTATATCCGTAAAGGCGGATGTCGAATCCATCAAGGTACTTTTCGGAGAACAAGAGACTACGGACTGGAATAAAGAAGATATTGACTGGAACGCTATCGACAGCCAATTGATCTCCCGCCGTATCGTCGTAACCCGCAACCGGGTAAACGGGGTAAAGCTAGGCTCGCTCCGGCTCCGCAACCTATACGGGATCAACATCACCCGGGTAAACCGTGCGGGTATCGATCTGGTGGCCTCCCGTGACCTCCGTCTACAGATTGGGGATAAACTAACGATCGTAGGCGAGGCCAATTCCGTGAATAACGTGGGTAAGATATTGGGAGACGAGCTGAAACGGCTGGATAACCCCAACCTGCTTGCCATATTCGTAGGACTTACGCTGGGCGTATTAATCGGGGCGATCCCAATCGCCATACCGGGAATGAGTACCCCCATCAAGCTGGGTATCGCCGGAGGACCGATCATCGTTGGAATCTTGATGGGTGCGTTCGGCCCCCGTTTCCACCTAACGACTTATACCACCCAGAGCGCGAACCTGATGATGCGGCAGTTCGGTATAGTGATCTATCTGGCGGGACTGGGAATCGACTCCGGAGCTCATTTCTTCGAGACCGTCTTCCGTGCCGAGGGATTGTTATGGATCGGTCTCGGTTTCCTATTGACGATCGTACCGGTCTTGATCGTCGGGTTCATCGCCTCGCAATTCTTCAAGCTAGATTACGCCCACAACATAGGTATGCTATGCGGAAGCATGGCCAATCCGATGGCCTTGAGTTATGCCAATACGACCGTCGAGGGTGACGAGCCTTCTGTATCTTACGCTACGGTTTACCCGTTATCCATGTTCATCCGGGTGATTTCTGCCCAATTATTGATCATGTTATTCACTTGACCGCTTAAAAAGTCTAACATTCGACCTGTTTTTTGTTTCACTTACCTTATCTTTGCAAGACATTTGAAACAATACTTTGATGAATGAATGAAACTATACTCAATGGGCTACTGAACTTGTTCGCTATATTTGCTTCGTTGGCAAAAATAGAAAGTGACCAAGCGCGTCAGGCCGTCAATTCTTACTTAACCAGTCACTTTGGTATCCGCTCCCATAAAGAATATATGGAGCTATTTGATGAGATACAAAGTGTTTACGATGATCCGGACTTCGATATCGATAGAGAGAGTGTTATTATCAACGTATGCAACCAGCTCAAGCCCAAATTGATTGCGGAAGACCAGCTATTGCTTCTTCTCCGTTTCATGGAGTTCGCCCATGGCAACAATGAAGGATTGAACGAGAACTTAGCCATTTTCCATAAGATCGCTACGATATTTAATATCGACACGGATACCTTCGACAATCTATACGCCTTTGTTGTCGGTAAAAAATCTCCCTCCATACTTACGATCAACGCTGATGATAGCGATAAAGACATCAACCATATCTACAGAAGGGGATTGGAGGGCGAGATACGGGTGTTGAGACTGACCCGGTTCGACCGAATGGTCTTTATCTACCAAGGCAGCGGACGGGTATTCATGAACGATATCCCGCTTACTTCCGGTATCTTCTATGGCTGGCAACGTAGCAGCGTAATCAAAAGCCCGCTATTCTTGCCGGTTTATTATAGTGATGTCCTCGATGTATTCAATCAGAATGAGCATAAGGAACGTATTTTATTAACCGGGAGGGATATCGAGTTCAGCTTCAAAAATAGCGAGAACGGTATGCACAATTTCTCTTTCAACCTTGAATCCGGCCAGTTGGTAGCCATCATGGGAGGAAGCGGCGTTGGTAAGTCTACCTTGTTAAGCATCTTAAATGGGAATATTATCCCCGGGGAGGGAAGTGTATGCCTAAACGGACATCCGCTGAGTGATCCGGAATGCAAGCAATTGATCGGTTTCGTGCCTCAGGATGACTTGCTGATCGAGGAGCTGACCGTATTCCAAAATCTATGGTATACCGCCCGCCTTTGTTTCGCAAACCTGACCGAAAAGGAGATCGAGGGTCGTGTCAATACGATACTGGAGGATTTGGATCTGAGCAAGATCCGGGATTTGGCCGTCGGGTCTCCAATCCGGAAAACGATCAGCGGAGGGCAGCGTAAACGTTTAAATATAGCACTGGAACTTATCCGTGAGCCGGCGATCCTTTATTTGGATGAGCCTACCTCCGGCCTCTCGTCCACCGATTCCGAAAAGGTCATCATGCTGTTAAAGGAACAAACACACCGGGGACGGCTCGTGGTTGTCAATATCCACCAACCTTCGTCCGAGATCTATAAACTGTTCGACCGCCTATGGTTATTAGATACCGGCGGTTACCCGATTTACGACGGTAACCCGATCGAGGCGATCACCTACTTCAAACGGATTGCCAATTACACCGATCAGGATATCAGTGTTTGCGGCACCTGCGGAAATATCAATCCGGAATTGATCCTGACCATTATCGACGCAAAAAAGATAGACGATAGCGGGAACCAGACAAACATCCGGAAGATAACACCCAAAGAGTGGCATGAATTATATGTAGCTTCCCGCCCGAAGTTCCAAGAGGTTAAGCCTACCCCCCTGCCCCCGAATCATCAGCAGAAGCCCTCGATCTGGAAGCAATTCTGTATCTTCTTGGAAAGAAACATAAAGACCAAGCTGACCAATAAGCAGTACTTGTGCATCGCCTTACTGGAGACTCCTTTATTGGCGGTGATCGTGGCCCTGCTCACCCGCTTCGTACCCGATGACGGGTATTCTTTGCTGGCGAACAAAAATCTGGTATCCTACATTTTCATGGCGGTGATTGTCGCTACTTTCACGGGATTAAGTATCAGCGCCGAAGAGATCATCAAGGACCGGACGCTCCTAAAGCGAGAACGATTCTTGCGATTGAGCCGAGGCAGTTATCTCTCGTCAAAGATGTTCTACCTGCTTTGTATCTCAGCGATCCAAAGTTTGCTATTCATAGTGGTAGGAAATTTATTGATAGGCATTGGAAGCGAGATGTTCCTTACTTGGTGGATCACGCTATGGGCAACCTCATTCCTCGCCAACCTGACAGGTTTGGTACTATCGCAATCCCTAAACTCGATCGTAGCGATCTATATAACGATACCGCTGCTTTTAATCCCGCAGATCTTACTTTGCGGCTTAGTTGTCAAGTTCGACGATTTGAGCAGAAGCGCATCCAGCCGGAACATAGTGCCCCTTATCGGTGAGGTTATTCCCTCACGTTGGGCATTCGAGGCGTTGGTTACGGAACAATTCCGGAACAACAGCTACAACCGCCTATTTTTCACGGTCGAGAAAGAAAAGTTCCTAGCGCAATATTACCGGAATGTCCATGCTGACGAGGTGCGCAGCCTCATAAACAGCCTCAACCTGATCCCGGAGAAACGGGAAAAGAACACCCGGACGATCCACAACGAACTGGCCGTACTATCCCGTGCCGCCCGTATCGCCCCCTATACGTCCAAAGAGAGTTACGAGAGCTATATGGATAAAGTAGAAAAAGCCCTGCATACCCGTAGCGATAATTTCACGGCGTTATTAGAGAAAAAACGGAAAGAGGTCATTCAAGAACACGGCTCCGAATGGTTGAACACCTTGAAAAAGGAACATCATAACTCAGCCATCGAGGAGCTGGTACTCAACTCAACCAGTACCCAATTCTATAAGGAGGCCCACAACCGGATCTACCCTAAAATCGGGCAGATTTATCTGGAACCGGACAATAATTGGGGACGTGCGCCTTTCTATAGTCATGAGAAAAAATTCGCCGGTTATACATTTTCTACTTTTACATTTAATTTATTAATGTTAGGAATCTTTGCTTTATTGGTAATTATATCTATCTTCGCAGAGTTTCCCGGCAAGTATTTAAACAAAGGGAGCGATTAATGACAAAATATATAATCTAAAAATAAAGAATAACATGAAAAAGAGTTTTGTTAGCCTGCTAACCATAGCAGCGATTACATTTGGAATGGTATCTTGCAACAGCAGTAAAAAACAAGACGCCGCTGAGCAAAAAGTAGAGGAAGAAGCAGCTATCGCAGGAGAAGTATCTAAAGGTCTGCTTACTGCCGAGTTGAAAGACGAGGTTACTCGTTTCTTGAAAGATATGCCGGATTCGGAGTTGCCTTACAAAGTATCTACCGGCGAGGTTACGATCTCTGTCGCTAATACTGATTTTATGTTGCCGGTCAGCAAGGTTTCCGAATTGAACACACAAGCCCAGAAAGCACGTGCTTGCGGTATCTACTTCGCAGACTTGAACGTATTGAAGGCTATGAAAAAGCCGACTACAGATATCGAGAACGTATTGGTTAAATTGACTACGGATCTGGACATTCCATTCGCTATCGACATCATGAAAGAGTCCGCTCCCGCTAACGCCAGCAAAGAGGAGTTAAGCAAATTCATGAAAAACCAAGAAAACAAATTGATCGACGCTATGATGGAAAATGATAAGGCTGACGTTGAGCTTGAGTTGTTAGGGGGCATGGCTGTAGAATATGCCATTGTATACGCAAATCCGGGCTTGGTTGTTAAAGGCGACGCTATTTCCGCCGGTTTGAGCGAGAATATGGAAAAACGTATCGGTATCATCCAGCAGATCACAGCCGACTTAGCTAAATATTATCCTGACTTGGAGCAATTAGGAACTACAATCGCTCCGTTAAGCGGAATGGTAGCAACCATAAATACGGCTCGTGAGTCAAAAGCTAAGATTGAGGAAATGCGTGCGAATCTATTGAAGTAATATAAACCTCATATCATAAAAAGTGTATGGTGATAACATCATACACTTTTTTATATCCCTTCGGATATCACTGCAACAGGCTTTGCAATAGTACTGCAACAAGCCTTACAGTAGTACTGCAACAGGCCTAGCAGTAGTACTGCAACCCTTATGCAGTAATGCTGCAGCACCTATGCAGTATCCTATATCTTATGAGTTTTGATAAGTACCTTATCCCCATTTTCCAGAGTAGTAGCGAAAAGATAGATAGTTCCTCCATCCGCAATTTTAGTTCGCTTACGTAACTCATCCACCGAGAGGGGGAAATTACGGACTGTGATATTCGCTTGGGGAATCTGCCTCGACAAGGTCTTACATTGTTTATTCGTAAAGGGGATCACTTCGTCTACCACAAAAGAACGTCCCGGAAAACTAGGGACAACCTCATCCGACGTATATAAATGACTGTTGACATGCAATTTATTCAATCCAAAGCGAGTGGCGACCGCTTTAAACGCACCCGCCTTCAAGATGGAAGCGTTCGGTTCGTATAAATAACGCTTGACTTCTCCACGGATGGAAGCGACAGCTTCCCGTTCTTCCACCAATGAGAACACAAACAATTCCGGCTCTTCCTCCGAAGTGAAATTCACGCAACAGATTTGAGGACTCCCGCCTTTCGAGCCTCGCTCCAACACAAACAAAAGCTCCTTACATTCATTTTTCACCGAAAGCACCTGTATGGCTGTCACATCCGGAAGCAAATCCAACGTCATATGAATATCCGCCATCGGAGATAATTTAGCGATCACCTTAGGGGCATGACCAAACAAGACAGGAACCAACTTTGTCAAATCCGGCTCGCAATCCTGCAGCGCAAAAACCCGCTTATTCCCCTCTCCCCTACGAGCCGGATCGATATAAAACACATCTATTCCATCGATCTTATCTATCAACTCCGTAGAATCGCCATTCAATACCGTTACGTTACCAACGTCTAGCACCTTGAAATTATGGATAGCCGCCTCGCAATAAGCGGGAAAGCGATATAAGTAACCTGCCGTACTTTCCGGGAGAAGAAATAGCTATCGATCCCCAATCCACCAGTCAAATCACATACATGTGCCTGTGGATCTACCAACCTCTGTTTGTACAAGGCAGTCTGTTCCGAGGAACATTGCTCCGCCGCTATCTTCGCCGGAAAAACCAGTCGATCGTTTTGATACCATGAAGGTAGTTTATCCTTGATCTGCCGCCGAGATTTTAATTGATCCACCACGAAAGGGATATCGATCCCCGGATAACGAGAGGCGGAAAGCAACAGACGATTCAAATCATCCGACGCATGTTCCTTGATAAATCGTGAAAGTTCCTCTATTTGTTCCATGCTTTGTCAACCTATACGTTCTTTAGGCAAAGTTAGCATAAAACGGCTACCTTTACCATATTCCGACTTCAATTGTATCTCACCGCCGAAACGCTGCGCTATCACTTGGCAAATCGCCAGTCCGAGTCCGGTGCCTTGCGCAAACTCATCCAATTTGCAAAAACGATCAAAAACTTGCTTCTGTTTCTCCTCAGGGATACCGATACCAGTGTCTTCTACATAGATATGAAGGCAGTCGCCTTTCGTACAGAAATAGTATCCCACTTCTATATAGCCCGAAGTCGTGAACTTGATGGCATTATTGATAAAATTAGACAATACTTGTTTCAGCCGATAAGGATCTACCGCCACAACCACCGGGATCTCGGGGACACGCATGCGTAGCTCTACCCCCTCGGGCATCATCAACTGGAAAGTACAATAGATTTCATTGATCAAGACATTCAAATCATGGCGATCGAAAACAAAACTCATCTTTCCAGATTCCATACGGGAAAGATCTAAAATATCATTGATCAGTTTCAATAGTAAGTCGGAGTTCGTATTAATCAACTTCACGAACTGCTCACGCTCTTCCGGCTCCAAGACCTCTTCCGAGTTCATTAAATTCGAGAAACCGACAATCGCATTCAGCGGCGTACGGATCTCATGGCTCATATTCGCCAAGAAAGCCGACTTCATCCGATCCGACTCCTCGGCTTTTTCCCTCGCAGAGATCAAGACCTCCTCCGTATCCTTGATATTTTGGATATTCAAACATAAGCCATTGATTACATACCCATCATTCGCATCCTCTAAGCTTCCGTAACGAAATTCCCACCATTGGTAACCTTTCCCGTTAAAATCGCAACGATATTGAAGGATATGATGAGAGATCGTACCCGTACAAATGAAATCAATCAAGGAGCGCAAACTCTGCCTATCGTCCGGATGAGTCATCTCGTACAGCTCATCCAAAGGAATTTCCCGGGGAGAAATATTCACATAGCTAAAGAACTCGTTGTCAAACCGGAAGGTACCAGACTGTAATTTCCAAGCGAATATATTCCCCCCTTCCAACGCTAAAGAAAGATGCTCTTTCTCCTGCTTTAAATTAGCGAGCACCTCTTTCCTTCGTCTTGCTCCCCGCCAATAGAGATAAAACAAATAACCGATCAATGCCAACAATAAGATCACACCCAAGGAAGAGGCGATAAAAACCTCTATCTTATACCGTTCGGAAATAGGCATATTTATGACATGAACATTAGTAGGGACCTCTTCCTTTGAAATACCTAAACGTTGCATCTCTACCCAATCATACAGATACTCTTTGGGACTCTCTACGATCGGAACGGAAGAGATAGGCGTACCGGAAAGAATTTTAGCCGCCAACCTAGCCTGTTCCGCCGCTTGTATGCGGTTCGAGCAAAAATAGCCTCCCAGAACTTCCACGTTTATATTAAAGATTTCCCGCACTGCCGTAAATGAAGGAGTCACGAACATCTTAGACAAGCCTGCGGATGTATAGTCATAACGGATATTGAAAAATACGCAATAAGGATAGGTACCATTAATATTACTCAATAAAAACTCCCCATTGGCTTTACGAAAAGGCATGAAATGGATTATATTTTTCGAAGGACGTATCGCCTTCATTCTCATCTCGGTTCTAAACATCATGGAATCCACCTTAAAGTCCGGATCATTTAATTGGAAAGCCAATTGATTATAATCCAACACATACCGGCTCGTATCGACCGCTTTTATCAACTCCCGGAAAGCCAACTGCCCTAAGGAGGTCTTATCATAATTGATATAAATGCGAGACTTTCCCATTTGCCGATCGATCAAACGAAGGTTCTCCTCATAATCAATCTTATCCCAGCTACCTGTTACATTCGGATATTCTTCCAGCAAATCCCAATTAGGGAAATTGACGCCAGAGAAAACAACCGGAACTTTCTTTACAAAAGGATGGCCGCATTTCATCAACGTATAGGTAGCCTGATCATCATTCACCAATATGATGTCGGGCTTCCAAAGACGGATCGTATCGATAAAGTTATACATCCGTTCCTCTTCCTCCTCAGCCATATAACACTCGCAGTCGAGATAAAACGTACGGATGTCCGCATTCACCCGATTTTTTCCCAGCTCTTTCCGGATATCTGAGTTTAATTCCAGATAGTTCTTATCATCCCACCGAAAAGATTGGATCACAAGCACACGGCTCCGCTTCGCCTCAGGTTTACACCCCAACGCTAATAAAAGCAGAATAAAAACACCCCCGACATTATTTAAGAATCTCATGTCCAAACTTTAAACAGTAAATGTGACAAAAGTACGACTATTTTCATTATTCACATTCATTAGCTGTATCTTTCTTTTCCCTCTTCCGTTCTAAAATGAATAAATATATAGAGATTGTCAAGGAAAAGCCGTATATTTGTCCATTGGTTGAAAACCTTGTAAACTGTATATTAACAAGATTAATTCTATTAGTAAATGGGAAGAGTATTAGTTATTGGTGCAGGGGGCGTAAGTACCGTTGCTGTTAAGAAAATAGCGATGAATGCGGATGTCTTCACGGATATCATGGTAGCTAGCCGTACGAAAAGTAAATGCGACAAGATCGCCGCCGATATCAAGAACGTAAAAGTGCAAACCGCACAGGTAGACGCAGATAACGTGCAAGAGCTTGTTGCCTTGTTTAACGCCTTCAAACCGGATTTGGTGGTAAATCTGGCCTTACCTTATCAAGACTTGCATATCATGGATGCTTGTCTGGAATACGGCGTTAGCTATTTAGATACGGCCAACTACGAACCGCTTGATGAAGCCAAATATCAATACAGCTGGCAATGGGCCTATAAAGATCGTTTCGAGAAAGCCGGTCTTACCGCTATCTTGGGATGTGGTTTCGATCCGGGGGTTACCGGCGTATATACAGCCTATGCGGCAAAGCATCATTTCGACGAGATACACTATCTGGATATCGTAGACTGCAACGCAGGAGATCACCATAAGGCATTCGCTACCAATTTCAATCCGGAAATCAATATCCGTGAGATTACTCAACGTGGCAAATATTTCGAGGATGGGGAATGGAAGGAGACCGATCCGTTAAGCGTACATAAAGCCTTGAATTATCCGAATGTAGGACCGAAAGAATCGTATTTGATGTATCACGAGGAATTGGAAAGTTTGACCAAAAACTTCCCGACCCTCAAACGGGCTCGTTTCTGGATGACTTTCGGACAGGAATACTTGACTCATCTACGTGTCATCCAAAATATCGGTATGGCTCGTATCGACCCGATCCTTTACAACGGGCAGGAAATCGTTCCGATCCAATTCTTAAAAGCCGTATTGCCGAACCCGGGTGATCTGGGAGAGAATTATACTGGCGAGACTTCCATCGGTTGCCGCATCCGTGGTATCAAGGACGGTAAGGAATTAACTTATTACGTATACAACAACTGTAGCCACCATGCCGCTTATCTAGAGACAGGAGCGCAAGGTGTTAGTTATACCACCGGGGTTCCCGCCATGATCGGCGCCAAATTATTTATGCAAGGCATTTGGAAGAAACCG
>OATL01000772.1_pt1 | contig 11686 bp, 7 predicted proteins | sample 1476011 | NCBI WGS metagenome assembly OATL01 (sample SAMEA2579975, study PRJEB22360) | human gut metagenome | biome: human gut; feature: human-associated habitat; material: faeces | place: Denmark | collected 2008/2010
TCGTGACGTCGCCGACGCGAATTCCGCAACATCCGACAAGCAGGACACCGGCAACTACGCGGATGGCGACTATTCGATCAACGGCCAGTACGGGCCGGTCGGCGAGGACACCATCGACGTGCATCTGACCGTCAAAGACCAGAACGTGACGGCCGTGAAGATCGTCGGCCATCCGTTCACGTCCATCTCCAAAAAGCATCAGAACGACTTCGCCAAAGCCGTACCGGACGCGGTGGTCGGCAAGCCGTTGAAGGACCTCAAAGTCGACAAGCTCGCCGGTGCCAGCTGGACCTCCGAAGCCTTCAACAAGGCGTTGGAAGTGGCGCGTCAAGAAGCGTCAATCCAATAGCCCATTCCTTCTGAAACCGACACGGCATGCCCGTCTTGCGTCGGTGCGGACGGTTTTCCTGTGGTTACCGTGCGGATTCGGCGCATACGTTCGGCCAGAGCAACGTGGCCATGTTCTCGGCCCAGGAATCAGACTTGCGTTCCTTGCCGGATTGCCGTTCCCCTCCGGCTTCCTGTCCCGCCAACGCTTTGCAGGCCAGCATGGAACCCAGCACCGTGCTGAACAGGAACGTGTAGTCCAAACGGTTTTGAAACACTCCGTCGGCGATGCCACGTTCCATGAACCCCACGAACCGTTCTTCGGCCGGCGCTAGAACTTGTGCTGCGATCGCCTTCAGCGTGGCGTTGTCGGAAGACAGCACCACGCCCACGGCTTTCAATCCGAGTTCGCTGTCGAAGCAGTCCTGGATGCGTCGCAGCATGGTGGCCAGTCCGCTCCGCGACGGCTTCAAATCGTTGAAATTCGGTAGTCCGGCAACTTCCGGTTGGATGCGTTGCAATAAATCGTCGGCGTTTCGGTAGCGTCGGTAGATTGTGGTCTTTGCTACCCCTGAACGTCGTGCGACCTCTTCGATGGTCACCGCTCCGATACCATCGGAAATCACTATCCCCAATGTGGCTTTCATGATTTTGCGGTCGGTTTGCTCCCGTAATCGCTCACGTCGGCCACGTACTGTGCCGACGTCTTCCTGCGTGGTTTTTTGCACCGTCTTCCGCGTGCCCTCTTGCGTGGTTCCGCCCATCATGCCGCGATCACTTTCGTGCTTTCCAGCTTGCTTACGTACCAATGGTTGAACTTGACCAGTGGAATGCGCAGTAACAGGCCTATCAGCAGCAGCGGCGGAATGAACAGCAGTAGCGCGCCAATCGCAAACCAGTAATCGTTACTGTAGATTCCGCCGATCGCCGCGCGCATTGCTGTGATTGAATGCGTCGCAGGCAGGAACGGGCTGATGCCGCTGATGATTTTCGGCAGCACGGCCAGCGGATATGCGCCGTTCGCTCCGGAGATCTGCATGACGAGAAACAGCACGCCGATGGCTTTGCCGACGTTGCCGAAGCTGGCCACGAGCGTGTAGGTGAAGAACGAGAACACTAGGCTGCTCACCCAGCCGGACAGCATGAACAGCAGCGGATGCACCGCCTGGACATGGAGGAACAGCAGACTGCCTCCCAAGGAGAACGTGCTCTGCAATAGTCCGATCACGCCGAACACACCGTAATGTCCGAGAAACAGCTGATGCGGTTTCGGGTCGCCGAGTTCCTTGCGCACCTTACGCGAGACGGTGGTCTTGAGCGTCACTGCCATGAGCAGCGAACCGACCCACAGTGGCAGGATCGTGTAGAACGGTGCCATCTGCGAACCGAAATTCTTGACTGGGAACACCGCGTTGCGTTTCACTTTTACAGGGGCTGCAAGCGCGGCGGCCAACGAGTCGGTATTATCGCTGAGCACATCTTTGACGGCGCTCATATCGCCGCTGTTCAGCGCATCGGTCAATGTTCCTGTGAATGCGCCCAGTTTTTTGCCCGCGCCGGCCAGACTATCGGCGGTGGAATCCAACACGCTGCTGATGGCGGTCAGATTCTTATCCGCGGTCTTGGTGGTGCCGTTCAGATTGCCCAGCGCGCCTTTCAGATCGGCCGCTGTGGCATTGAGCGCGGTGGTGGTGCTGGTAATGGACGTGGCGATATCGTCAAGTTGCGGTTTCAGTTGGCTCTCATAGTCGGTTTTGATGCCACTGACGGACGTTGCCGCCTGCTGCGCCAGTTTCTTGATCTCCGCACGTTCGGCCGTGGTATCGCTTACTTTGGCGTCGATGTTGTCGGCGCTGCCATTCAGCGCCGATGCTAGGTCGTTGAGCTGTGTGATGGTGGTGCCGACGTTGGTTTTGAGATGGTCGATGGCGTTCCTCACCGCTTCCGGCAGCTTTTCGTTTGCGCTGAGCGCGTCGAGCGAATCATAGATCTGCTGGTAGCTTTGCGCCTGCTTGCTGATGTTCGTGGCCTGGTTGCGTAATGCGTTGGCGGTGTTGCCGGCCTGCGTGCCCGCATTGCCGAATAGGCTGTCCACATCTGCTTCCATGGCTGTGAAGCTGTTGGCAGAATCAGTCAGAGCCGTGCCCAGCGCGGTGGTGCCGGTCTTCAACGCGCCCGTCAGATCCTCCACGCCGCTGCCGGCTTGCTTGAGTGTTGTTCCTACGCTTTTCGCATTGCCGCTGACATTGGCGATCAGACCGTCGGAGGACTCAAGCAGATGCCGTGCGCTTTGGGTCAGCGTGCTGAACGTGCGGAGCGTTCCGGAAGCGTCGGTGAGCGTTTCCGCGAAGTCGCTGATATTGCCGTTGAACTGCGTGAGTTGTTCCTGCGCGGCTGGCTTGTCGAGTTGGTTGGCGAGCTGCGATGCCACACTCAGCGCGGTGCTGGTCAGTGTTTCGGAGAACGTCTCGTTGACCTGCGCGCTGACCGTATCGGCGCCTTGGCCTGTGATCTTCGGAGCCAAGGCGTTCTTCTTTTCATTGTTGTAGTAGGCGATTTCGGCGTGGTTGCCATCGGATGCGAAGAACGTCATCATACGGGTGCTGAAGTTCTTTGGAATCACCACAGCTGCGTAATATTTGCCGGATTTGGTGCCGTTGATGGCTTCTTTTTTGGTGGTGAAGGTCCAGTCGAGCTGATCGTTGGAACGCAGCGTGTTAACCACTTGGTCGCCGATGTTGATCTTCACTGGAATGAGGTCGGACCGGTATCCGTCGTCCTCATTGGCTACGGCGAATTTCAGATTGCCGGTATTGGCGAACGGGTCCCAGCTGGCGGCCACGTTGAACCATGTGAAGATGCCGGGGATCACAACGAGTCCGATGACGATGATGATGGAGACGACGTTGCTGGTGATTCGCCGGATGTCGCCGACGAACAGTTTCCAGATGGTTTTCATGCGTTGCTCCTTTCCTCGGTGTTTTCGGTTGTCTCGGTTGTCTCGGCGGTCTCGGTAGTCTCGGTGGTGTCCGTGGCGGCATCGTTCGCGGCGGCGCTTGGACCGGTCGTCTGCATTTTCTGCACCAGTATGGCGATTCCGTCATCTTCATTGTGGTTGACGCCCGTCACGTTTTCCGTCGTTTCTTTGATGACGCTGGTATTGCGATTATCGGATGTCGTGCGTTTGCCGCTGGTGCGTCTCCGCGTTTTGCGCAGCAGTCTGTTCCGCCGTTCCTGTTGCGCCCGCTTTTTGCGACGGATGCGTGCCGCTTGGCGCTCCACCAGCATGGATTGGATCGATTCATCGCTCAAATGGCCGAGCTCCACTTGACGGTTCAGATTATCGCGCATGTATTCGATGACCATGAGGAAGCCCATGATGAGCAGAATCCAGACGACCCACGTGGCCAGTACCACCACTTTCTCTCCGTTGGTGAACGAGAACACCGCCGCCAGAGTTACCGGAACTACGAATCCGATCACCAGAGCTCCGCGCTTGAGTTTCGGGTACAGTTCCGCGAACCGACTTGCGCGTTCCTCGATCACCTCGCGGTAGCCGCCTTTGTCGGCCAGCACCTGAATGGCTTGGGACATGTTGTATCCGCGTTCCGGAAGCTCCACTTCCTCGCCGATAATCATGTCGCTTTCCTTGATTTCGCGGGCGAAGAGTCGGTTGAGGTTGACCAACAGAGGACGGACCACCAGGCCGATGACGAACGCCATGCCGGCAAACAGCAGCAGCGTGCCGATCGCCTTGGTCCAATGGCCGTCGTAGAAGCCGGCGATGGTCTCGCGGAATGCGTCTATCGAATAGCTGAATGGCACGAACGGATAGACCATGCGGAAGAACTTCGGCATCATCTCGATCGGATACAGGCCGGAAGCGCCTGGAATCTGCACGATCACCAACGCCACGCACAGGCCCTTGCCGATGTGCATGAACGTGGTGGACAGCGCGTACGTGATGCTCAGATATACCAGCGATGTGATCATGCCGGTCAGTATGAACAGTGGCGCGCAAGCCGTCTGCACGCCGAGTATCAGATCGCCAACGGTGCAGATCGCGCCTTGAATGACGCCCATCGTGCCGAGCAACAGGTATCGGGCCAGATACTTTTCGGTTGCGGTCGGATCGAGACCCTCAAGCCCCTCGTCGTCCACCTCCACTTTGTAGATCACCACAAAGGCGAACGCGCCCACCCACAGTGCCAGATTGGTCATCAGCGGAGCCATGCCGGAGCCGTAGGAGTTGACGGGATACACGTTCTTCGTGTCGATTACGGTCGGGGACTCCATGAACGAGGCGATCTTATCCGCGTCAAGCGAACCGCTGCCGGTCAACGATGCGAGCAGATCCGCAGTGCCCAGCGCCTTCAGGTCGGTGCTGACGGTGGTGAGCTTCGTCTCCATCTTCGCCAGCTGCTGGTCGGTTTGCTCAAGGCCGATGCGGGTGTCTGACGCCACTTGGTCGAGTTGGTCGAGCACGATGTTGGTTTGCCTGACCACGCTGTCCTGGCTGGTCACGGTGCCGGCAAGTGTTCCGGCCGTCCCAGCCAGCGAGCCCAGCGCGGAATTCAGTCGCGGCAGTGCGCCTGAATTGATGGCGTTGCGCGCCGTGCCTGCGCTTTTGAGCGAGTTCTGCGTGCCTATGTTGAAATCGGTGGACAGTTTGGATACGCTGCCGGCTGTGGCCTGTGTGTTCTCGCTCAGGGTTTTGAGGTCGGCGAGTGTTCCGGCTGCCGTGTTGTTGGTATTCTCCAGTTTGCTGATGATTTGCTGGTATTGCGCGTTGTCGCTGGCGGATTTGAGCTTCTCGAGCAGTTTCGCATTGCTGTCGGTGATGTTTTGCATGCCGGTCACCGCCTGCTGCGCCGATCCACTTGCCGCGGATACCGCCGACGAGATCTGGTTGATGCTGGCTGTGGATTGCGCCGTCGCTTGGGAAACAAGTCCGGATCCGGTTTCCAGCGCGCTGTTGGCGTTGGACGAAAGCGTGTTGAGCTGGGTTTGCGCTGTGCCGATGGCGGTGGATGCGCCTGCCAGTCCTCTGCCTGCGCTCGCCGCGGCCAGCTGCACGTCGTTCAGGGCATTGCGTGCTGCTTTTGTCTGCTGTGGCACATTGGCTAACTGGGTGTCGAGATCCGCGATTGCGGAGCGGATCGTGCCTACGTTCCGCTTGGTGTTGTCGAGTTCGCCGATGGTTTCGTTGGCGATGGCGTTGGTGTTGCCGCTGATGGTGCCGTTGGCCGAGTTGACGGCTTTGACGAGCACGTCGCTGACGGTGGAGACGAAGGTGTTGTTGACGGTGCGGTCGACCACGGTCGCGCCTTGGTCGGTGATTTTCGGCGAAATCGGACTCGCCTTCTCGTTCACGTAATATTCGAGCGTGGGGCGATGCTTGCTGTTGGTGACGACGTTGGCCAGATCTTCGCTGAAGTCGGAAGGGATGACGATTGCGGCGTAGCAGTCGCCCGACTCCACCGCTTCCATCGCATTGGCTTTGCCCATGAACTCCCAGCCGAGCTGGTCGTTGCTCTTCAGCGTGCCTTCGATTTGATCGCCGAGATTGACTTTGCCAAGCAGCGCGTTGTCTGTGCCTTCGTCCATGTTGGCCACGGCCACTTTGATGCTGTCCGTGTTGCCATAGGGATTCCAGAACCCGTAGATGTTGAACCATGCGTATAGCGGGGGAATGAGAATCAGGCCGATCATAATCACCCACGCGGCGGGTACGGTGACCAATCGTTTGAAGTCACGGCGCAGGATCTGCAGTACGTTGTGCATTGTCTCTCCGGTTTGGCGAATCAATTCCCTTATATGGCGATACGTGTTCCGTAGCGCTACGCGGTTCGTATCGTATACCGTGCTCTTGGACAAAGCCAACACGTTTCATGGATGACGGAAATCGGGTCGAGTACTGCGGCAAAGCCTCGGCAAAACCATCGCCGGCTGACGTAGCCCCTTCCGCTCACGTCCGTGACAAATCGCCATTTCTGTATGTCCGTGAGCGAAAGGTGGTAATAAATCGCTATTTTCCGTCCGTATTTATACCCCCATTCGCTCACGATGCGCTATACATCGCCATTTCTTGCGGACGTGAGCGAAAGGTGGTGTGCGAATGGCGATTGCAGCCAGCTGACGTCCCCCTCTTTTGCTCGCGTCCGCCAATAATCGCACCTGAACCGCTTTTCTTGCGGCGGATATTGCCTACGTTTGGTAGCGTGGGCTGAAGGAAGGAGCGGCATATGAGCGAAACCGCACAATCTGAATCACGATCCGAGGATTCCGCCGCGGGCAAGACGGATGGAGAAATCAAGGCGATTGCCGCCGAAACCGAAATCGCGGCTATCGAAGAAGGCGGAAAGCAGGGCACTGGCGAAGTCGGCAATCCCGCTGACCGTCGTCTGCCGTTAATCGTTCGCATTTACGGCATCGTCATGCTTATTGAAGGCGTGGTGACGCTGCCGTTCATTGTGTTGGCGTGCCTGTACTCGATTCGCGCGGTGTTTTCCGGCAAAGTGGCGTTCGATGCGCTCAGCCTCACCGCGATTCTGTCGGTGGTTCACGCGGCCGTGCTGCTGGTCGCCACCGCGTGTCTGGCGGTGTTCGGCGTGATGCTCATTATGAACAAGCGTCGGCATATCGCGCAATGGACGTATCTGATGATTCCGCTCACCCTTGCCGAAGGCTTGCTGTCGCTGGCATTGCAGGGACTTGGTGTGAATTTGATCGGCCCGGCTATCCAGCTTGTCGTGCTCATAGCCCTGCATGTCACTGCCGATCCGTCGCTGCGTGAGGAACGTCGTCTCCAGTTCGCGTTGCGACGTATGGATGCCCGTAGCGCATACGAAGACGCCGCTTCCCAGGGTATGGCTGGCCGCGATTTGACCGGCAAGGGCTATATTTCGCTGGATTTCTTCAATTTGTTCTGGTTGTTCGCCATCGGTTGTGTGTTCGGTTTGGTGATCGAGACCATCTACCATTTCGTGCTGTTCGGCGAATACCAGGATCGCGCAGGCTTCCTGTGGGGGCCGTTCTCGCCGATTTACGGCTTCGGCGTGGTGATCGTCACCGTGCTGCTCAATCATTTGTGGCAGTCGAATTGGCTGCTGATTTTCTGCTCCAGCGCTGTGATCGGCGGCGCGTTCGAATATTTCACCAGCTGGTTCATGCAGGCCGCGTTCGGTATTCGCGCATGGGATTACACGGGGCAATGGCTTTCGATTGACGGGCGTACATCCGGCAAATACATGTTCTTCTGGGGCATCCTCGGCTTGGTTTGGGTCAAGTTGATTCTGCCGCGATTATTGCGATTGATCCAGCGTATTCCGTGGAAGATTCGCTATTCGTTGACGCTGGTCTGTTTCATACTCATTTTCGTTGATGGCGTGATGACGCTGATGGCGCTTGACGCTTGGTATTCCCGCATGGCTGGGGTTGCGCAGAATTCTCCTGTTTCGCAGTTCTTCGCCACGTATTTCAATGACGATTTCATGGCCCACCGATTCCAGACCATGAAGATCGACCCGTCCACTGCCGGTCGTATGTAGGCTGGTTTTTGCGTTTTGCGGGTTTTGCTAAGCGGCTGGTCGGGCGATGTTCCGGCTGGCCGCTTTGCTTTGGGTGGCTGATTTTGAACGATTTCGGACGATTGCAGTGGGGTTTTGTTGCGGGTTTTGCCGCGGGGGATTTGATTCTTCCGGATTATTGCCGTTTGGGATTCGTGCCTTCCGGCTGTCTGGATGCTTGACTGCTGTTGCCGCGCCTACGCCGCGATGCTTTGCGCCAGCTGGCGGATGAGGTCGGGGCGATGTCCGCTCCATGAGGAATTCGGTGAGATGACGACCGGAATTTGCTTGAAGCCGGCGTCCTTGATCTGTTCGAATGTGGACGGATTCTGCGTCAAATCGACCGCCACGTACCGCACTCCCAGTTTGGAAAGCTCTTGTTCGGTGGCCTCGCATTGAGGATTGTTCGGATTGGTGAAGACGGTCACGGTCATTACTTTTCCTCCCTATGCAATCGGCTTCCTTTGGTGCGGAAGATCTTGTCGGCCACGTTTTTCGATTTTGCCCGGCTGCTCGGGCCGTTCATCAGTATACACTACCCGTAGTGGCGTTTCGTACGTTTGCCCACTGTATATAGTGGGGAATTTCCCGTAATACCGAATCTATACGAACAAATGTTCGATATATTCGAGTCTATCATTATCCTCGATTGCGCCACGCCGGTTGCATGCGTATGGTCCGTCCGCGAATCGCCCGCGGGCTGTTCGCTGTTCATTTCGGAACACATATTGCGATTTTGCTCGTTTCCTTACGATTGTGAGCGAAAGGTGGTGCCGCATAGTGCGGTAGGGGGTATAAATCGCCTTATTTTCCATACTTTTCGGCGCACGTCGCGAAATAATCAACCGAAATTGCGATTCGTGAGCGAAAGGGGGTGCGCGATATGGTGCGTTCCGTATTGAAGTGCTGAGACCTCATCCCGAAACAAATGAAAAAGTCCTGAGAACCATCGGCTTCCAGGACTTCGAACCTGTGCCCCCCGTGGGATTCGAACCCACAACCCACGACTTAAAAGGACGCTGCTCTAACCGTTGAGCTAGAGGGGCAACAGCAACATAGTATACAGCATATTCGGACCAATCGCCACCGCGGGCGTCTGACGGGCGTCGAAATGGCCTTCGGAGTGTTGGTGTGCCTACAATCGAAACCATGTCATGTACCACAATTCTTGTAGGCAAAAAAGCAAGTTACGACGGTTCGACCATCATCGCCCGAGATGACGACTCTGGTTCGGGACGTTACGATCCCAAGAAATTCGTAGTCGTCGCACCGCAGGAGCAGCCGCGGCACTACCGCAGTGTGCTGAGCCACGTTGAAATCGACCTTCCCGACAATCCATGCCGGTACAGCATCGTACCGAACGTGCTTCCAAATCGTGGAATCCTTGCGGAAGCTGGCGTCAACGAACGCAACGTGGCCATGAGCGCCACCGAAACCATCGCCGTCAACGAGCGCGTGCTCGGCGCCGACCCGCTGGTCGCACTGCAGCCGGCCGACGAAGCCAATGGTAAGCCGGAAACCCCAGGCGGCATCGGCGAAGAAGACATCATCACCCTCGTGCTGCCGTACGTCAACACCGCGCGCGAAGGCGTGAAACGTCTGGCCGAACTGCTCGAAACGTACGGAACGTACGAATCGAACGGCATCATCATTTCCGACGTGGACGAAATCTGGTACGTCGAAACCATCGGCGGCCACCACTGGATCGCCCGCCGCGTGCCGGACGACAAATGCGCGATCATCCCCAACCAGCTTGGCATCGACTATTTCGATTTTGATGACGCCTTCAGCGACGCACGTGAATTCATGTGTAGCGCCGATCTGCAGGAATTCATCGAAACGCACCATCTTGGGCGCGCGGCGGGTACGCAGGGCGGCATGAACGGCGGCCACTGCAACCCGCGTATCGTATTCGGCACCGCCACCGCGAAGGACCACATCTACAACACGCCACGCGCCTGGTACATGTACCGCTATCTCGATCCGGCCGACGCGGAAAACCTTACCCCTGAATCGGACGATATTCCATGGTGTCTCGAACCGGAGAATGCCGTGACCGTCGAGGATGTCGACTTCCTGCTCGGTTCGCACTTCGAAGGCACCCCGTATGACCCGTACGGCACGCAGGGAACTGAGGAAAGCCGCCATCGCTACCGTCCGATCGGCATCAACCGCACCGGACACATGGTGGCCATGCAGATTCGCCCGTACGCGCCCGTCGAAAGCCGTTCGATCATGTGGATTTCGTACGGTTCCGGCGCGTTCACCACGTCCGCCCCGTTCTATGCGAACGTCGACGACACCCCCGCCTACCTGCGCGACACCACGCCGGAAGTCTCCACGGACTGCCTGTATTGGACGAACCGCCTGATTGCAACGCTCGCCGACGCGCACTTCTACGAGACCAGCAACGCGGTCGAGGGCTTCTCGGAAGATGTCCGTTCCTTCGGCCACCGTCTGGTGGAACGTACGGATGATGCGCTTGCGACTGCCGGCGCAACGGACGCCCCGTCCGTCACCGCCCGTCTTGCGGCGGCCAATGACGAGATGGCGGACTACCTGCGGAAGCGCAATACGAAGCTGCTCGGCGACGTGCTATACACGTCCAGCAACCTTATGCACAACAGTTTCGCCATGTCGGATCGCTGGAACTAAGCCCGCTGACGCTTCACGTGTCCGATTCTGGCCCCTGATTGTCCGATTCTGGCGAATCGGACAATCAGGGGCCAATTTCACCTATCTAACTGTCCGTTTCTCCCGAATCGGACACGTAGGCATCAAAATAAAGCGTTCCTGTGTCCGAATCACCAGAATCGGACACAGGAGCGCCTGGCCAATCGCAGTAATCGCGTGCCTTCCATACCGCTATACCGCGAAACTCGCGCGAAATCAGTTGAATCCGACCACGTGCTCCGCCACAAAATAACCTTTGCGGATCACGAACCGGCCGAGCGAACCGTGCAGGTTCAGCGCACGTGACATCGCCTTCTTGCGCACGTCCTTGTAGATTGTCGGCGAATATGCCTTGATATCCGCCCACAGGGCCTTCTTTTTCTCGTAATTCGCCGGGTCGCGCGAGAGGATCATGAATACGCTCGCCACGGAGCTTTCAATCGCAAGAAAATGAATCATATAGCGATACAGGCCGTCTGGCACCGTACCTCGTTCGGGGGTGGCGCGCACCATGCACTGGTTGACGAGCCGCAGCTGGTCCACGCGTCGGATCATCACGTCCGTCTGCACGCTCTGCCCGTCGCGGCCGATGAAATAGTGGTAGAACGGCGTATCCACGTATTGCAGCGACTTGACCCACGGGAACGGCTGGGGGAGGCGTAGATGAAGTCCACGTAGAACGTGTGTTCCGGCAGCTGCATCTTCGATTCGCGCACCACGGCGGTACGGTAGATCAGCGCGTGCATGAGAATGTATTCGGTCAGGCCGAAATGCCCCAGATCGTCCCACGTGAGGCGCCTGCCGGGCTCCATGGCGTGACGGAAGTTTACGACGTGCTTGTTGCGTTTGCCAACCTTGTCGTACACGTAGTTGGTGACGAGCATGTCGAGCGGCTCGTCCTTATCGACCTCGCCGCGCAGCACGGCCATCCGCGTCCACGACCTTCACGTACATGCCGCTCGCCGCCGCGATGCCGGTGTTGACCGCGCCGCCGTGGCCCTTGTTCTCCTGATGGATCGCGCGCACGATTCCCGGATTGCGCGCCTCGAACGTCTTCGCCATCTCCAGCGTGCCGTCGGACGAGCCGTCATCCACGATCAGCACTTCGATGTCGTCGT
>OATL01000799.1_pt1 | contig 11256 bp, 9 predicted proteins | sample 1476011 | NCBI WGS metagenome assembly OATL01 (sample SAMEA2579975, study PRJEB22360) | human gut metagenome | biome: human gut; feature: human-associated habitat; material: faeces | place: Denmark | collected 2008/2010
ATCAAGGCTAGCGCAGATTTTCTCTGCAAGGTATCTCGAATTTGTTCCGGAGAATACCATAAAGGGTGCTTTTTCGCTCATTTGTGTAATAGATGTTACCTATTTGTTAATTTGCATGCAAAGGTAGGAATTTCCCGTTACATAAAACAAGAGTTATTGTATAAAAATTATTTTTCTTTCCCGGATTTATTCGTAGCTTTGCTTTATGAAACGACTTTCTTTTATATGGTTTGCGGGGTTGTTGTGCCTTTGTACAACAATGGTTTCGTGTGTGGGAACGGCACCCATGAAGGAAGTACGCCTTATCGACTCTCTAAACCAGGTGGCTTATGCTTTTCGTTATAAAAACCTGGATTCATCCTGCCATGCGGCATCAAGGGCCTACCGTGAAGTCAGCCTCTATAAACAAGGAAAAGCGGAAGCATCCAATAATCTGGGCTTTTGTGCTTTTATGCGCATGGATTTTGAGCAGGCCGAAAAGTTTCATATGGATGTCTATAATCTGACCAAGAATGAACTGGAACTCCTTATTGCCGACATCGGTTTGATGAAGATTTATCAGCGGACGGCGTTGAACAAGGAGTTCTACGATTATCGCAATAGTGCCTTGCACCGTATGAAAAGAATAGCGGAGGATGACAATCTGTTTGTGGACCAACACGAGCAAATGCGTTTGAATTATGCCCGTTCGGAATTTTATATTGTATCTGCTGTGTATTATTATTATTTGCAACAGCGTCCGGAAGCTGTAGCCTCTATTAATGAAGTTACTAAAAAACAAGAGTTGCTGGCAGATACCAATCAGCTGTTGTATTATCACTACATCAAAGGTTCTGCTGCCTTATGCGAGGGTGAGACACCGGATGAGCGAAGACTGAGAGAATTTGATGAGCTCTATACCGCATGGCAGTTGGCTTCGCGCAAGGGCTATCTTTACTTTGAGGGCAATGGAGTGCAGGGACTTGCCAACTTGATGGCTTCACCGGATAATTACGCATTTTTTCAAGACCGCCGCTCCCATGCCTTGACACGTTTTGGAGTACCGGTAGATTCGCTGCTTCCCATGCGTCTGGGGCAGTTGGCATTGCAAAAATTCAGCCAATACAAGGATTTGTATCAGATAGCAGGTGCATATGTATCTATCGGCAAATACCTGAATGCCCACAGTCACTATACAGAAGCTCTTGACACGCTAAAACTTGCTCTGGAATGTGTAAATGACCATCACCGCCTTTTCTATGACTGCCACGATAGTTTGGACTGGCTGAAAGCATTTGACCGTCGAGATACGATTTGTGCGGAGAAGGCATGGATGGAGCAGAAACTGAAAACCGTACCCGAGTGGATTTCACGTATTCGTGAACAGTTGAGCGTTTCGTATGCAGGACTCGGGATGAAAGAAAAATCAGACTATAACCGCAATATTTACCTGGATATCCTTGAAGATACACGCCAGGATAAAGAGCTGGAAAGCCGCTATCAAGCATTGGAAAAGGAGGCGGGGCAGCTCAACGTCGTGTTGTCACTGGTCATTGTGGGCTTCGTGCTTGTATCCCTCTTTTTCTGGTTTTTCAACAAGCGTTCCAAAGACCGGAACAGAGTGCATCTCCGCCGTCTGCAGCTGATGCTGGATATCTGTCAGAAGATAACGGCATCCATTCCGGCAGATGCACAGACTGAGGAGGAAATCATCGACTCTATCCGGACGGCTGTCTGCCCGGAATTGGAAAAGCTGTTTGGAGTGAAGGACATCCGCATAGACAACGGGCAATTAGTGTTCCCGCGTCGGATGAGCAAGGATGAGCAGGCGATGGTACGGGTGATAACCCCCTATATCCAATGGGCAATCGACAACGGCATGACGTCCATCTCCCTTGGGGATGAGCGCCGCAGACTGGAAAAGCAACGCTACATTTACGAGCAGCACATCGCGGGGAACAAACGGCAAAATCTGATAAAGAAAGCATGTATGGCTATTGTAAACGGGATTCATCCGTACATAGACCGTATCATCAACGAAGTGCAGAAACTGACTCAAAAAGGATTCATCAAAGAGGAACGGATAAAGGAGGAGAAATACCAGTATATCGACGAGTTGGTTACTACCATCAACGAATACAATGATATTCTTGCCCTTTGGATAAAGATGAAGCAAGGAAGCCTTAGCCTGAACATAGAGACGTTCGAATTGAATGAACTTTTCGAGCTGCTCAGGAAAGGAAGCCGTACATTCGAGATGAAGAGACAGTCGTTGGAGGTGCAGCCTACGGATATCCGGGTGAAGGCAGACAAAGCCCTTACATTGTTTATGATAAATACACTGGCAGAGAATGCCCGTAAATATACCCCTCAGGGCGGTATGGTGAAAGTATATGCACGGCAGGAGGAGGATTACGTGGAAATCTCGGTAGAGGATAATGGTTGTGGATTGTCACCGGAAGATGTAGCCCGCATCGTGGGAGAAAAAGTATATGACTCGAAAGCCATCGGTATGAGTGACGCTCCCGACAAGGAGGAATTGAGGAAGAACAAAGGAAGTGGCTTTGGACTGATGAACTGTAAGGGCATCATTGAAAAATATCGCAAGACGAATGATTTGTTCAAGGTCTGTCTGTTCAATGTGGAGAGCGGGCTGGGAAAAGGCAGCCGTTTTTATTTCCGTCTGCCTGCCGGTATCCGTAAGTCCGTGTCGGTGTTGCTCGTCGTGTTGTCTTTGTGCATGTCATCCTGCCGGTATGCTGTGGAACAGCCTGCTTCCGGAGAGGTGTTACCGGATTCTTTGGCACTGCTTGCACAGAATGAATACGAAGCTTTGCTGGACGAAGCCTCCGATTATGCCAATGAAGCTTATTACTGCAATGTAGACGGAGAATACGAACTGGCTTTACAATACATAGATTCGGCAATGTATTGCCTGAACGAACATTACAAGCAATACGCCCATCCTATACATCGCTATATGACGCTGACGGGAGACGGGGCGCCTGCGGAACTGGATTGGTGGAACCAGATGTTCAATTCGGATTTCCATGTAATTCTGGATATCAGGAATGAAGCGGCTGTCTCATTTCTTGCATTGAAGCAATGGGATGACTATAGTTATAATAATGCTGCCTACACTACCTTATACAAACTGTTGGGAGAAGACCAATCCTTGGAAGAATATTGCCGGCAGCTGGAGCGTTCCACCAACAACAAGATGGTGGGCATTTTGCTGGCGGTGGTTTTGCTGTTCGTATTACTGTCGGGATATTACATACTCTATTTCCGTAAGCGTCTGGTGAACCGCTGGAATCTGGAGCAAGTACTGGAAATTAATGGAAAGGTGTTCAATGCCTCCTTGTTGCCGGTTTCGGATACGGAGGAAATGTTGCAGCGTGAGGAGGATACATTGAAGGAAATCCCGCGGCAGATTGTAGGTTCCGCTTTTGATGCAGTGAACGAACTTTTGAGTATCGACCGGTTAAGCATAGCTGTATACAACGAGACTACACATAAGCTGGAATACACTTCCAATCCAGTGGAAGATACCGCCGTGGACGAGTTGCCTATCTGGAGGAAATATATGGAGAATTGCTTTGAGCAGCAAGAGTACATATCGGAAAAGGGTATACAAACATTGCCGCTTGTTGTGGATGCGGGAAATATGTGTCGTTGCATAGGTGTGCTGTGTCTGGAACGCAGGGAAGGTACGGAGCAGGAGACCGACCATTTGCTTTTGGAACTGATAGCCCGTTATGTCTCCATTGTAATCTTCAATGCAGTGGTTAAGTTGGCTACGAAATACCGGGACATCGAAGTGGCTCAAGATGAAGCCCGGCGAGCTTCCTGGGAAGACAGTTTGCTGCATGTACAGAACATGGTGCTGGATAATTGTCTTTCGACCATCAAGCATGAAACGATTTATTATCCGAACAAGATAAAGCAGCTGATAGGGAAACTGCGGTCCGGCAAACAGACAGAAGCGGAGGAGCGGGAAACGGTGGTTGCCATCAGCGAATTGATAGAGTATTACAAAGGTATCCAGAGTTTACTCAGTTCATGCGCTTCCCGCCAGTTGGAAGAGGTGACTTTCAGGCGTGCGACAATATCTGTGCCGGAACTGATGGCTACTGCCGGGAAATATTTCCGCAAAGTGTATAAGGGAAACAAGGCGCATATTGATTTTAAGATACAACCGTTGGAAGGACGGATTACCGGTGACTGGAACCAGTTGCGTTTCCTGCTTGAAAACCTGATAGACGAGGCTTGCTCCGTAACTCTGGATGGAGCTGTCTGTCTGTCGGCCCGGGAAGATGGGGAATTTATACGTTTTCTGTTTACAGATATGCGCAGGGAAAAGACCCGTGAAGAATTGAACCAATTGTTCTATCCCGACTTGTCCCGCATGACGGCCGGTGAGAAAGGAGAACTGTATGGTACGGAATATCTGGTGTGCAAGCAGATTATCCGCGACCATGACGAGTTTGCCGGACGCCGGGGATGCCGTATCAATGCCGAACCGGGAAAGGAAGGAGGTTTTACAATATATTTTACGCTACCGAAAAAATGAAATATGGAAGACAAAAAATTTAAAGTAATCATCGTTGAAGATGTCAAGTTGGAGCTGAAAGGGACGGAAGAGATTTTCCGCCATGAAATTCCCAATGCGGAGGTAATAGGTACTGCTATGACTGAGCAGGAGTTCTGGACATTGATTGAAGCCGGCGTACCGGATCTTGTTCTGCTGGACTTGGGATTGGGAGGTTCGACCACAATCGGGGTGGACATCTGCCGGAATATCTTCAAGCGTTATCCGGGAGTACATGTGCTGATATTCACGGGAGAAATATTGAATGAGAAGTTATGGGTGGACGTACTTGAAGCCGGTGCCGACGGCATTATCCTGAAAACCGGAGAGTTGCTGACCAAAACCGATGTGCAGGCAGTGATGGACGGCAAGAAGCTGGTCTTTAACTATCCGATACTGGAGAAGATAGTGGAACGCTTCAAGAAATCTGTCCTGAATGATGCAAAACGTCAGGAAGCAATCATAAGCTATGATATTGATGAGTATGACGAGCGTTTCCTCCGTCATTTGGCACTGGGCTATACCAAAGAAATGATTGCCAATCTTAGGGGAATGCCTTTTGGAGTCAAGTCGCTGGAGAAACGGCAGAATGACTTGGTCGGCCGTCTTTTCCCGCCTAGTGAACGGGTGGGGGTGAATGCCACTCGTCTGGTGGTGCGCGCATTGGAACTTCGAATCTTGAATATAGACAATCTGGAAGCCGACGATGAGTAAACTCCGAATGCCACATCCCGCTACGATGTTCTTCCTGCTGACGCTGGCAGTCATCCTCCTTTCATGGATATTCGATGTCTATGGCCTGAGCGTGCTGCAACCGCAGACTGGAGAAGAAATACGGGTGCAGAGCCTGCTGAGTCCGGAGGGCATACGCTGGCTGCTGCGCCATGTCATAACCAATTTTACGGGATTCGCTCCATTAGGGCTGGTGATTGTGGCTATGTTCGGAATAGGGGTGGCACAGCATTCGGGTTTCATCGATGCATGTATTCGCAGGGGGGTACGACGTCCACGTGATCCTTGGCGCATTATTCTGCTGGTCATTGTCTTAGGACTGTTGTCCAATATAGTGGGAGATGCAGGATATATCATTCTGTTGCCGATAGCTGCAACTTTGTTCCAGTCTGTCGGTCTGCACCCCATTGGAGGTATAATTACAGCTTATGTTTCAGTCTCTTGTGGCTATAGCGCTAATGTGTTTTTGAGTACATTAGACCCCATGATTGCCTCTGTAACGCAAGAAGCGGCTGATAGGATGAATATTGCTCCGGGGCAGACTGGACCGTTGTGCAATTATTATTTTCTCTTCGTTTCCACGTTCCTGCTTGCATTCATCATTTATCATATTACCCGCAGGAGCTTGTTGCCGCACTTGGGAGTGTATGCAGGGGATATTCATTTTAATGGCTACAAACAATTGTCCCGCAAGGAACGGAGAGCTATGTTGGGAGCTGTATTTGCAGGCTTGCTGTATATTGCCATTATTCTGTGGGCTACATTCTCTTCATGGGGGATATTGCGGAGTGTCAATGGTGGGTTGATTCGTTCTCCGTTTATAGTCGGTATTCTGTTTTTGCTTTCGTTTGGAATAGGTTTGATGGGGATGGTCTATGGTTTTGCCTCCGGCCGATACCGTACGGACGGTGATGTGATAGAAGGACTTACGCAGCCGATGAAACTGCTGGGCGTTTATTTTGTGATAGCTTTCTTTGCCTCACAGATGTTTGCTTGTTTTGAATATTCCCACTTGGACAAGTGCATTGCCATTTTAGGCGCTAATCTGCTGTCCTCCGCCTCTTTGAGTAGTTTATGGATATTGATTCTCTTCATTCTTTTTACGGCGCTGGTCAATCTCTTTATGGTATCTGCCACAGCTAAATGGGCTTTCATGTCTTTCATTTTTGTTCCGGTATTGGCAAGTATGGGCATTTCGCCGGATATGACCCAATGTGCGTTCCGTATAGGTGACAGTGCAACAAATGCCATAACACCTTTTATGTTCTACATGCCACTTGTCTTGACCTATATGCAGCAATATGATAGGCAATCCACTTATGGTTCACTGCTGAAGTATACTTGGAGATATTCTTTAGTCATTCTATTGGCATGGACTGCCTTATTTGTACTTTGGTACATCAGCGGTTTGCCATTAGGACTGTAATATCATAACCGATGAACAGCCCGTTTTCGATAACCCCGGTAATGGCTTTCAGTTTCTGTTCCAAATCAGGAACAATGTTGCTGAGATGAATGTCAAGAATGAAATTACCGTTTTCGGTAAATACCGGACCGTCTTTTCTTTCTGCAAGACGTAGGCTGATTTTTGAAGCTCCCAATAAGCGTATCTCGTTTTCCACATGGGAGAGAGCATGTGGAAATACTTCTACCGGTATGGGGTATTTGCTCCCCAGTTTGCTGACAAGCTTGCTCTCATCGACAATGATGTAAGTCTTACCACTGCTTTTAATGAGAAGTTTCTCCTTAAACATGGCTCCACCACGTCCTTTGATGAGGTTATTATGCGGATCCACTTCGTCTGCACCGTCGAATGTCCAATCCGGACGCTTATTCCACAGAGTAGTTTGCGGCAGGCCAAGCTGTATACATGTCATCGAAATTTCGGCAGATGCCGGAATGATTTCTATATGCAAAGATTCTTGTTTAACTCGTTGAGCTAATGCAAACAAAGTGAGATAAACGGTAGAGCCGGAGCCTGCTCCTATGACATCACCGTCTTTGGCCAGTCCGGCAATCTCCTGGGCTACCAATTCCTTACTCGCCTTATTGCTGATTTTATTTGACCATTGCAATTCCTGTATCAACTGATTTTCCCATTCCATCTCTTTAAAATTTAGTTGTTATTACTCTTTCATTCTTTTTCGGGTCAATGTTACTTTTCCTACTTGAATATTCCTCCATATTTTTACTTTTTATAATTAGTAACATTGATAATTTGCAAAATGTTTTAATACATCTGTATATAAATACCGTGTATCTTATTTGTAAAGGTAACTAATCATTACTTTTTATGTAGCAAATGAGCCTTTTATACATAGGTAACGAAAAAAGGTGATACAAAAATTTGCAATATTCGTAAAAAAGCGTACCTTTGCACCGCAATTAAGGCTGGTTCCGTAGCTCAGCTGGATAGAGCAACGCCCTTCTAAGGCGTGGGTCTTGCGTTCGAATCGCAACGGAATCACAACGATAAGGCAAGTAGTCGATAAAAAGGCTGCTTGCCTTTCGTCGTTTAGCTGGGTATCAACGATTTACTACCTTGCCAATTTCGACAGAATTTGTGCAAAAAGTAGGTAACATAGCAGAAACACAGCTTTCCGTAGTTCCACTTTTCCGGTGGGTAGAAATAATTTAGAAAACAAAAATGAGTACGGTAAGAGTCATCCAGAACAAGCAGAGATTGACCAAAGAGGGCAATGCTCCGCTATATATAACCTTTTATCTCGGTAAGGAAAAGTTAATGCTTCCTTGCAAAGTGTCTGTGCCTGCTGCTAAATTTGACGAGAAAAGCGGACTTCTCAAAGGAAACAGTAAGGAAGCAAAGGATATAAATCTTATTGTGAGTAACCTGAAAGCACGTGTCAACGATATATTGGTGAAGTTCCGGCTGAGGAACCAGGCTTTGACAAAAGATATTTTCATGCGGGAGTATAACAATCCAAGTGATTATAAGACTTTCCATGACTTCGTGAAGGAGCATATGAAAACCTACAGCCGGCGAATAGAGATGGGAACGTTCAAGCATCATCTGAGCTGTATGAAAAAGTTCAAGGCATATAATGAACTGTTACAGTTCCAGGACCTTACTCCGGATTATCTGACTGACTACCTGATTTACATGAAAAAGGAGCTTGGAAATACGGAGATAACCGCACAACGTAATATGTCCACCATCAAGATATATGTCACCGCAGCCTACAGAAAGGGCTATATAGAAGAAAATCCTTTCCAGGAATTCCATATCAAAAGAATAAAAAGCGATGTGGACTATCTGACAGAGGAGGAGCTGATGCAGTTTGTGCAATTATACTATCAAAGAACATTGCCGGAAAAGCTTCAGCTGACCTTGGCCTTCTTCCTTTTCATGTGTTTCACGAGCATGCACATTACGGATGCACGTATGTTCTGTATCGAGCAGGTAAACAATGATGTGCTGACTTACTACCGTGTGAAGAACCGGAACTGTAAACCGGAACCGATAAAGATTCCGATGCCGGTACCTGCGGAAAAACTTCTGGAAGAATGGGCAGAGGGTAGGGAAGAAGGACGTCTGTTCAGGAACGTTCAATGTGACCAGGTCGTTAACCGACAGTTGAAGGCCATTGCCAAGGAACTGGGGATTAACAAAAAAATATCGGCCAAGACAGGAAGACATACGTTTGCAACTATTTATCTCCGGAAAACAAAAGACTTATCCAGCCTGCAAAAATTGCTTGGACATAGCAATATCCGGGAAACGATGATTTATGCGCACGTCATGGATGAGAGCAAGCGGGAAGGCATGCAATGTTTCAATAGCTTCACCCTATAATAGGGGCCAAAAGCCGTACAATCGTGCGGATGATTCATAATGTTTTATTTATCAAATAAATGCGGCTGCACCGATTTGTACAAGTTCGTACAAAATGAGGTGCAGCCGCACGAATTTATGGCTTCTCGTACATCACCCAGTAGGGTTGTCCTGCCAAATATTCTACATGGTACCCGGCATCAGCCAGTTGTTTGGCCAGCGCCATCGGAGCGACATCGACAATGTTCGACAGCTCATATACCAGTTCAGCGGTGGTCTTGTAACATTTCTGTGAAGTGGTACCGATGGGTGAATAGTTCTGGCCGATGAAGTTTGCTATGGCTTTCTGCCGCTCGGCTTGTTGCTTCTCCAATTCGTCTTGTTTGTCCGGTTCTTCGTCGTTTTGATAAGAACGGAATCCTATCTTCTTGCTCATTGTGCGCCTCCTTTCTCTTCTTCCGGAGTCAAACGTCTTATCAAGGATGACACAATGCGTAAATCACTTATTACGGATATAATGTCATCAGCACTAACTTCATTGTCGACTTTCAAGTCCAGGATTAATCCGGTAGCTCTATCTATGGTATTGCAACAAGCATTGACGCCGCCATCCTGTAAAATCGAGATGGTTTCGCTGATGGAGGAGGTTAATACGATGTTATTGATTTCGGTATTCATTTCTCACCTCCTTCCCCATTAGCCTTTAGGGCATTTTGCATGCAGGAAATGATTTCACGTAACTCATCGGCAGACATATCGCAAGCTATATAATTACCACCATACGACAACATATAACTATATTCATCGGTGTTGGTAGCTGAATGACTGCGTTGGCTCGTTACAAATATGCCATCTTCGCTGATTTTTTTATGTTTGCTCATGCCTCACCCCCTTTCCGGCACTTCTTTGCCTTATAAACACACAACGCGGCTGCCGCCAGTAGGGGAGGGAACACCATCGCGGCACATGCCCAGACAATGGCACGGAAGTACCAGCAATCGGCTTCGGTCTTTATTTCGCAATCGGGAGCCAGGACGCGGTAGTAGCGGCATTGGATGTTGGATACTTGCTCATTCAGAGCTTTCAAGTTCTCGGATACACGAATCCCTGCGGGTTCTGGTGCGATAAGCGCACCGGATGTTTGATTTTTCATACTGTAACTGTTTAGCATTTTAGGCAATTTTCTTAAAAGAAGAACGGCTGCCATTTCCCGTGTCGCTAAACAGTTACAGATTCCGCTCGTAGAGCAAAAGTGTAATGGGAAAGGCAGCCGCCTATTTCGTATGTATCATTTTACTGACGTCAGTAAAATGGTTAATGTATGGGCATAAAAAAAGCCCACTGAAATTCATTGAGCATTGACCGCGCTCTGCGATACGGTGTGACCGTAACTGTTTAGCACTGCAAAGATGAGAGTTTCTTTTGAAACAACAAAAGAAAAGCGGAGTTTTTTGCTCCGCTTCTCTTTTTAAATTGAAATACCGCTCAATTCCTTTCCGATTTCACGCACCGTATTCAATATCGCCTGCTCCCGTTCTTTTGAGGGACGTTTAATTCCCCGTATATACTGTGCCAACAAACTCTGCTGCATCCCCATCCGTCGGGCAACAGCCGAAGCGTTTATCTCCGGGTGTGTAAGGAACAAGCGGGAGATACCTGCCGGTTCTGGATCATCATATTCAAAGCTCTCGTAAGAAACATCCTCGTCAATCTCTTCCCAGTGAATGCCGAAAGCTCCCAGCTCATAATCCTCGCGCTGCTCTTTGGTGGCATTCCTCAATCTTTGATAATACAAGATTGACTGCCACAACGTACGACCGTCATCAGTTTCGATGTAGATTCGTTCACCTTCGAACCAAACTTTTTTCGCTACCATAATCACTCCTTTCTATGTATAGAGATATACGGCTTATTTGCCGTATATCTTAACCCATTCTGTAATAATCAACTCTTTGTTCTCTTCAATAATAGACTCAGCCAGTTTTATGTCTTTGGGCTTCATTCCTTTATTGACCATCAACCGGATTTCATCACCTACCTGGAACTTGGCTTCACCGTCTTGACTGAGTACATGTACATGCACCGGTTCGTGGTCACGTACATAAATTCTAAACTTCAAACCGAATAAAATTAAAATTGTTGGCATATCGTTATCTGTTTT
>OATL01000800.1_pt1 | contig 11207 bp, 7 predicted proteins | sample 1476011 | NCBI WGS metagenome assembly OATL01 (sample SAMEA2579975, study PRJEB22360) | human gut metagenome | biome: human gut; feature: human-associated habitat; material: faeces | place: Denmark | collected 2008/2010
GTGGCGGTCAGGTGACTGGGTAGGCGCACGCCCACGCCTGACACTAGCGGCGGGCGATGCGCGGCGCGCTCCTCAATCACATAAATGATTTCGTTGCCGTGCAGCACGGCCAGATGTCCGTTTTCGCCGGTCTCGTCAACAAGACGCGCCAACACCGGATGCGCGACCTGCGATACACGATGTTGGCGAGAATAGGCCGATCCCAGCTCGAAAGTCTTGAGTCCGATGCCGTACGCGCGCTGCTCGGCAAGGCGGGTGACCAGTCCGTGACGCTCCAAAATCTCCAACAATTGGTACACCGTGGAGCGCGGAATGCCGAGTTCGCGAGCGAGCGTGGCGGCTTGCGTCTGACCATTGCTCGCGATGAACTCGAGGATGTCGAGCGTACGGTCGGCCGCCGGAGCCAGCGAGACACGTGGCGCGGATGATGATGTCTGATGTTCCCGTTCTGATGGCTTCACCTGCGCCCGCTTGACGGTACGTGGCTCGGTGAAGGCGTATTGCTGCGAGGCATGGCTCATATTTCCATCACCTTACATGTCTGAGATTTCAGACACAAGATGGACGAAGTGGCTTATGGCGGGCATCCGACTGAGGTGAAATGGCCAAGGTTTGATTACTCGGGGAGCGATTGGTCGCGTTTGCGTCGCCTGCTGTTGATGGGCAGGTGCGGTGAGCGAATGCGGGCAGTCGCGGATCCCCGGCGAAGCATGTGCCGCATATGTCGTATATGCGGAATGCGGCACATATATAGAAAGGTATGAGCATGGCAGAGCAGACGGTCACCGTAGGTGTTGGAGCGCTGAGCATCGAGGACGTTATCGCCGTAGCGCGCGGCGGTGCCAAAGTGGCGATTTCGGACGAATCGAAGCATGAGATGGCGCTGAGTCGCGCGGTTATCGATCATTTGGCCGACGACACCGTGCCGCATTACGGTATCTCCACCGGATTCGGCGCGCTCGCCTCCACCTCCATCCCCAAGGAACAGCGTGCGCAGCTGCAGAAAAGTCTGATTCGCTCGCATGCCGCCGGTGCCGGACCGGAAGTGGAGCGTGAGGTGGTGCGCGGCCTGCTGGTGCTGCGCCTGAGCACCCTGTGCACCGGACGCACCGGTGTGCGCCCGGAAACCGCGCAGGTCTACGCCGATATGCTGAACGCCGGCATCACCCCGGTGGTCTACGAATACGGTTCACTCGGATGCTCCGGTGATTTGGCGCCGCTCGCAGCCTGTGCTTTGGTGGCGATGGGTGAAGGCGAGGCCCGCAACGCTGACGGCCTCAAGATCGGCGGCGGCGAAGCGCTGCGTGCGGCCGGCATCACGCCCGTCGATTTGAAAGAGAAGGAAGGACTGGCGCTGGTCAACGGCACCGACGGCATGCTCGGCATGTTGTGTATGGCCATCACCGATCTGCGCCTGCTGCTCAAGACCGCGGATGTCGCCGCCGCGATGAGCGTGGAAGGCATGCTCGGCAACGACCGCGTATTCGCCGCCGACTTGCAGGCGCTGCGCCCGCATCGCGGCCAAGGCGATTCCGCTGCGAACATCGCCCGCATGCTCAAGGACTCTGGTCTGATTGAGGCCGGCCGCCCGGGCTCCACCGTGCGTGTGCAGGACGCCTACTCGCTGCGCTGCACCCCGCAGGTGCACGGCGCCGCCCGCGACACCGTGGAATACGCGGCCTCCGTGGCGGGCGTGGAACTCGCCTCCGCCATCGATAACCCGTGCGTCACGCTGGACGGCCGTGTGGAGTCCAACGGCAACTTCCATGGCGCGCCGCTGGCCTATGTGCTCGATTTCCTGGCGATTCCGACCGCCGACGTAGCCTCTATCTCCGAGCGTCGTACCGACCGCTTCCTTGACGTGGCGCGCAACCGCGGCCTGCCGGCGTTCCTGGCTGGTGACCCGGGCGTGGACTCCGGTTTCATGATCGCCCAATACACCGCTGCCGGCATCGTCTCCGAAATGAAGCGTAACGCCGTGCCTGCCTCGGTCGATTCGATTCCAAGCTCCGCCATGCAGGAAGATCACGTGTCGATGGGTTGGGCCGCCGCCCGCAAGCTGCGCCGGTCGATTCCGGCCTTTGCGCGCGTGCTGGCCGTGGAACTGCTGTGCTCCTGCCGCTCCTTCGACTTCCGCAAGCCGTACCGTCCGGGTGCGGCGGGCGCCGCCGTATACCGCGTGGTGCGCCAGTACGCCAACGAAATCGGCCCCGACGTACGCGATACCTGGACCACCCCGCAGATTGAGGGCGTGGCCGAGGCGATTCTCTCCGGCGAAGTCCTCGCCGCCGCCGAATCCGCCGTCGGCGCACTGAAGTAGCGGCTGCCCAAGCTTCCTCATCAGAGGGGGCTACTAGTCACCCTCCCCACCAAAATCCAAAACTTGAGTCATATGCACTCAAGTTTTGGGAATAGAATGGGTTCCAGGTCGGTTGACCATATCAGACAACGACAAGCTGCGGTCTGTCGCAACGCTCGCAGGGCTTTCGAAGCCCGCGAGCCGCACTGCGCAGACCGCATGATATGGAGGAATACGATATGGAACAGAAGTTCACCACTATGGCCCAAGAAGCCGTCGGCGACGCGATTCAGAGTGCGTCCGCCGCAGGAAACGCGCAGGTCGAGACCCTGCACGTCATGGATGCGCTGCTGCGCCAGGAAAACGGCGTGGCGCGCTCTCTGATCGAGGCCGCGGGCGGGGACCCGCAGGCCATCGGCGCGGCGGTGCGCAACGCTTTGGTCGCGCTGCCGAGCGCATCCGGATCCAGCACCTCGCAGCCACAGGCCAGCCGCCAGCTGACCGCCGCCATCGCCCAGGCTGAGAAGGAAATGCAGCAGATGGGCGACGAATACGTCTCCACCGAACATCTGCTTATCGGCATCGCGGCCAGCAAGCCGAACCAGTCGGCCGAAATCTTGGAGAAGAACGGCGTCACCGCAGCCTCCCTGCGCAAGGCCGTACCCGGCGTGCGTGGCGGCGCGAAGGTCACCAGCCCGGACGCGGAAGGCTCGTACAAGGCCCTAGAGAAGTACTCCACCGACCTGACGGCCGCCGCCAAGGAAGGCAAGCTGGACCCGGTCATCGGACGTGACCAGGAAATCCGCCGCGTGATTCAGATCCTCTCCCGTCGTACCAAGAACAACCCGGTGCTGATCGGCGAGCCCGGCGTCGGCAAGACCGCCGTCGTGGAGGGTTTGGCCCAGCGTATCGTGGCGGGCGACGTGCCCACCACCCTGCAAGGCAAGAAGCTCATCTCCCTTGACCTAGGCTCCATGGTGGCCGGTTCGAAGTACCGTGGCGAGTTCGAGGAGCGCCTGAAGAGCGTCCTCAACGAAATCAAGAATGCGGATGGTCAGATCATCACCTTCATCGATGAGATCCACACCATCGTCGGCGCGGGTGCGGCCGAAGGCTCGATGGATGCCGGCAATATGTTGAAGCCCATGCTGGCCCGTGGCGAGCTGCGCCTGATCGGCGCGACCACGCTGGACGAGTACCGCGAGAACATCGAGAAGGATCCGGCGCTGGAGCGTCGTTTCCAGCAGGTGTTCGTGGGTGAGCCGAGCGTGGAAGACACCATCGCCATTCTGCGTGGTCTGAAGCAGCGTTACGAGGCGCACCATAAGGTAACGATCGGCGACGACGCGCTGGTTGCCGCCGCGACCCTCTCGAACCGTTACATTTCGGGTCGTCAGCTGCCGGACAAGGCCATCGATCTGGTCGATGAGGCGGCCGCTCACCTGCGTATGGAGCTCGACTCCTCGCCTGAGGAGATCGATGAGCTGCAGCGCAAGGTGACCCGTCTTGAAATGGAGGAAATGCAGCTCAAGAAGGCCGAGGATCCTGCGTCCAAGGAGCGTCTGGGCAAGCTGCAAGCCGAACTTGCGGACACCCGTGAGAAGCTCAGCGGTCTCAAGGCGCGTTGGGATGCGGAACAGGCTGGCCACAACAAGGTCGGCGACCTGCGTGCCAAGCTCGACGACCTGCGCGTGCAGGCGGATAAGTATACCCGTGAAGGCAACTTGGCGGAGGCCTCGAAGATTCTGTACGGCGAGATTCCGTCCATTCAGAAGGAGCTTGCCGCCGCGGAGAGCGCGGATGTTGAATCTGCTGATGCCAGCGCGGCCAACCCGGCCGATGAGCCGATGGTCCCGGACCGTGTGGACGCCGACTCGGTGGCTGAGATCGTCTCCGACTGGACCGGCATTCCCGTCGGCCGCCTGATGCAGGGCGAAAACGAGAAGCTGCTGCACATGGAGGACTACCTCGGCAAGCGTGTGATCGGCCAGAAGGAAGCCATCGCCGCCGTGTCCGACGCGGTGCGCCGTTCGCGTGCCGGCATCTCCGACCCGAACCGTCCGACCGGATCGTTCCTGTTCCTCGGCCCCACCGGTGTGGGCAAGACCGAACTGGCCAAGGCGCTCGCCGACTTCCTGTTCGACGACGAGAAGGCCATGGTCCGCATCGACATGTCCGAATACATGGAGAAGGCTTCGGTCTCGCGCCTGATTGGCGCGGCGCCGGGCTACGTGGGCTACGAGCAGGGCGGCCAGCTGACCGAGGCCGTGCGCCGTCGCCCGTATTCCGTGGTGCTGTTCGACGAGGTCGAGAAGGCCAACCCGGAGATCTTCGACGTGCTGCTGCAGGTACTTGACGATGGTCGCCTGACCGATGGCCAGGGAAGGACCGTGGACTTCAAGAACACGATCCTGATTATGACCTCTAACCTCGGCTCGCAGTTCCTCGTGAACGAGGACATGGACGCCGACGCCAAGAAAAGGGCCGTGATGGACGCTGTCCACATGAACTTCAAGCCGGAGTTCCTGAACCGTCTGGACGACATCGTCATGTTCCACCCGCTTACGCGCGAGGAGCTTGGCGGCATCGTGGATATCCAGGTGGCTGGCGTGTCCCAGCGTCTGACCGATCGCCGCATCACGCTGGACGTCACCGACTCGGCTCGCGAATGGCTGGCCAACACCGGTTACGACCCGGCTTATGGCGCTCGTCCGCTGCGCCGCCTGGTACAGACCGAAGTGGGCGACCAGCTGGCCCGTATGCTGCTGGCCGGCAAGGTCCACGACGGTGACACCGTGCTCGTCGACCAGACCGGCGGCGAACATCTGGAGCTCTCCGCCTGGGCCAGCGACCAGATTGTCTCCGACAATCCGGACGTGAGCGTGGACAACGTCACCGAAGACAAGTGACAATCACTGGCTCCCCTCTCTGAGCAAAGCTGTCAGCGAAGCTGACTGAGGGGAGTTCGGGCTGGCGAGCTTCACTATATTGGCTCTCCTCTGAGGAGGAGAGCCTTTTCGCTACCATGGTGCTGAACTTCATACGAGGAGGGCCAGTGACTGGACGATTCGCGCCGACGCCGTCGGGGCGCATGCATATCGGCAACGTGTACGCCATGTTGGGTGCATGGCTTTCGGCCCGCTCGCGTGGCGACCGCATGCTGATGCGTATCGAGGACGTGGACAAGCCGCGTGTGGTCGCCGGTGCGGACCAGCTCATGATGGATGACCTGCATTGGCTCGGCCTCGACTGGGATGGCGAACCGATGTTCCAATCCCAGCGCACTGAACGATACGAATACGCTCTCGAATGCCTGCGCTCGCAAGGTGTGCTGTACCCCTGTTTCTGCTCGCGTGCCGACATTCGCGCCGCCTCGGCCCCCAACGAGGGCGACGGCTTCATGGTGTACCCCGGCACGTGCCGCCGCCTGCTGCACGACCATCCCGACGAGGTCCGTGCCCGTTTGGTTCGCGGCGACCAGCATTCCATCCGTATCGCCATGCCGGAATCGGCAGCGGGAGAAAAGCAACGTACAGTGCCTGACGATTCCGCTGCGCTGTCGGGAGCCGTGCCGCCGGAACAGCAGGGCGATGCCGGAATCGTTGATGGTGTCGCATGCTTTAACGACCGTGTCTATAGTCCACAGCACTACGATTTGGCCCGCGAGGTAGGCGATTCCGTGATTCGCCGAGCCGATGGACTGTTCGGCTATCAACTGGTCGTGGTCGTGGATGACCTCGATATGGGTGTTGATGATATCGTGCGCGGCCGTGATCTGCTGCGCTCCACCGCGCTGCAAATGTGGATTCGCCAGTGTCTGTTGGCTGGCGGCTTTGAGCCGGAATGCGGCAACACGGAAAAGCCTCTCGCCGAGCACCCCGAGTATGCGCACCTGCCGCTTATCGACAATGCGGCCGGCCGGCGTTTAGCCAAGCGCGAACGTTCGCTGGATATGGGAGCCTTGCGCGCCCGCAACGTAACCCCCGAGCAAATCATCGGATACTGCGCCTGGCTGCTGCGTCTGCAACCCACTCCAATTCCTTGCAAACCCGCCGATCTGCTGGCAGATTTCAGCTGGGAGCCACTGCGCGCCAACCACCTGGACCGCGCGCTGAAACCGGATGATCCAACCACTCCACAATGGCTGGCAGAAGCGTTAGGCTAGAGGCAGCCCAACAGGAAGGATTCCAATGTCGTCGAAGCTCTGGAGAAACGTGGCGCTGGCAGGCGTGGCCGCCGCCGGTGCTGCCGTGTGGGCCGTGGCCCCGCGCACGTTCAATGACAAGCGTCGTAATTTCGTGCCCTCCATTCCGGAGGTATGGTATGCCCATCGTGGCTTGCATGATGCGGGTTCTGGTTTGGTCGGCTATATCGATATCGCTGATTATGGTGGGGATAATCCGGTTAGCGCCCAAGCCGATACCACTGAGCGATCCATCGCCGAAAACGATGATTATGTGTCGCTTGCCCGTCGCATGGCTGTCAAGGCCGGCTACGGCAGTGCGGATATGACCGGTCCGATTGCTCCCGAAAACTCGCTGGCCGCGTTCGCCGCCGCCTGCGAGGCTGGCTATGGCATCGAACTCGACGTGCAGCTTACGCTCGACGGCCAAGTGGTCGTGGTCCATGACGCCGATTTGTTGCGCGTGGCCGGCGATCCGCGCCGCATCGAAGACCTGACTTACGACGAACTCGCCCGTATTCCGCTCTTCCCGAACGGCGAGTCAGGCGATTTGAAGGCCGAACCGTTGCCGGGTGCCGACGCGAACCCGCCGCTGGTGGTCACGCCGTCCGCCGCGCCGAAGGGGTACTACCAGCATGTGCCGCTGTTCTCCGATGTGCTGGACGTGGTGGCCGGCCGGGCTCCGCTGATTGTGGAATACAAGTTCAGCAACAACAGGGCTTGGGATGAGCGCAGCGAAGAGCTCATGGAAAAGGGCCACGCCTTGCTTGAGGCGTATGACGGCCCGTACGTGATCGAATCCTTCCACCCGGGCGCGGTGAATTGGTACAAGGAGCATCACCCTGAGGTGTGCCGCGGTCAGCTGAGCTGGCCGGCGAAGCTGAGCAAGAATGGTGCGGCTGAATGGGCCGCCGGCTTACTGGCGTTCGACTGGCTGTCTCGTCCTGATTTCGTGGCTTATGACTGGACTGGTGGCGCTTCGCCGCAAGTCAAGCTCGCTCGTTCGATGGGTGCGATGCCGGTTTCATGGACCGTGCGCAGCAGCGATGAACTCGCCCAGTGCGCCCCCTACTTCGACCGCCACATCTTCGAAGCGTTCGTCCCCGACGCAGTGTGAGGTTGAGGGCGTTATTGATGCGCCCATGGGGTGGTTACAGGCTCATCGGGCGGTAACTTGCCCATGGGGCGGTTTGAAGAATATGTGAAACCGCGGAATTAAGCCATTTTGGCATACCGCCCCATGAGGATTTTGCCGCCTCATGGGGCAATTACCGCCCCATGAGGGATTTCCCGCCCCATGAGGTATGGCGTTTTACTTGTGATACGGCTCGCCAGCGTTGATTTTATAAGCGCGATAGATCTGCTCCAGCAGAATCACGCGCATAAGCTGATGCGGGAACGTCATCTTCGAGAAACTCAGCAGAAAATCAGCACGACGCAGAATCGCGTCGTCAAGGCCGATTGAACCGCCGATGACCAGCTGAATATGGCTGGTGCCACGCAATCCAAGGTCGTTGATTTTGGCGGCCAATTCTTCACTGGACAGCTGCTTGCCATTGATGGCAAGGGCAATAACAAACGCGCCGTCCTTCAGATGCTTGGCGATGCGTTCGCCTTCTCTGGCCTTGATCTGTCGGTCAACGCCTTCGGAGGCATGGTCAGGCGTTTTCTCATCTGCCACTTCAATGATGTTGAGCTTGCAGTAGCGCGAAAGTCGCTTGGAATACTCGTCAATGGCGTCGCGAAGGTAACGCTCCTTCACGCGCCCCGGCGCAATAATGTCGATTTGCATAGATGTTCCGTTATGTTGGCTCCCCTCGGGGAGGGGAGCCAGGGAAATCAGTCAATTACGCCATAGAGACGGTCACCGGCGTCGCCGAGTCCCGGCACGATGTAGCACTTGTCGTTAAGACGTTCGTCGACCGCGCACACCACGACCTTGAAGTCGATGGACGGGTCGATGTGCTCCTCGACGTACTTGATGCCTTCGGGGGCCGCGATGATGTTGATCGCGGTCACGTCCTTGGCGCCGCGCTCGGCCAGGTAGTGCGTGGCGGCGACCAGCGTTCCGCCGGTGGCGAGCATCGGGTCGATGAGGAAGCACTGGCGGCCGGACAGGTCCTCGGGCAGACGGTTCGCGTACGTCACCTGCTGGGTGGGGTGCTCCTCGTCGCGCTTCATGCCCAGGAAGCCGACTTCAGCAGTCGGAATCAGGCGGGTCATGCCGTCGAGCATGCCCAAGCCAGCGCGCAGCACCGGCACGATGATCGGGCGCGGGGAGGCGAGCTTCTTGCCGGTCATCGGGGCGACCGGCGTCTCGATCGGCGCGGCCACCACGGACAGGTTGCGGGTGGCCTCGTAGGCCTCAAGCATCACGAGTTCGGAGACGAGCTCGCGGAAGGTGGAGGAGGGGGTGTTCTTGTCGCGCAGCACGGTGAGCTTGTGCTCGACCAGCGGATGATTCAAAACATGGAGTTCCATGATTCCCAGCCTAGTCCAAGTTTGCCGACCTGCCGAATTGGTAATGGCGCGGCTTGCTTATCGGATTGGATTTGTGGGTGATTCGACTTTTTGCTGCGATAGGCCAGTTGCAGCAGGACAATGCCCTGTCCGTGCCGAGATCTGCCTCTGATACCTCTGAGAGGGTAAAGCGTAAAAAACAACACGGTGTAAAACAGGGAATGAAACTGGTGTAAAACCGGGAATGAGATAGGTGTAAAATCGGGAATGAAACTGGTGTAAAATCTATATTGTTAGAACGATAGAACTGGGAAAGGCTGCAATATGAACGATTTGAGTGGTCGCGATGGTACCTTGACCAGGCCTGATTATCGTTCACGCGTGGTAGATAGCAGATTAAGTAAACTGCTCAAGGCGTTCGGTGCAGTGGAAATCGTTGGGCCGAAATGGTGCGGCAAGACATGGACCGCGCTCTCCCGGTCTCGAAGCGTTGATCGTCTGGATGATGTGGCAGTTTTCGCGGCCGCCCAAACCGATCCTGCATTGGTGCTGATGGGGGAGGAGCCCCATCTGGTGGACGAATGGCAAGATGTACCGCAAATTTGGGATGCCGCTCGTCGCCATATAGATGACAATGCGAACCGCAAGGGGCAGCTGATTCTTACAGGTTCGGCTATTCCAAAGGATCGTGACGCCATTCATCACAGCGGCACTGGTCGCATTGCTCGTCTGCGCATGTGGCCCATGAGCTTGGCTGAATCCGGAGAATCCACGGGCGCGGTCAGCCTATCCGATTTGTTCGAGGGGAAATTCGAGCCTGCCGAATGCAATACGAGTATCGAAGACATCGCCAGATGGTGTTGCCGTGGCGGATGGCCCGCGAATCTTGAGCTAGACGATGAATTCGCCTTGGAAATCCCGGGCGAATATATCGCAAGTGTGCTGGATATCAGCGTGCCGAAGATGAAGAAGAATCCTGAAACTGCACGAGCTTTGATGCGAGCTCTTGCCGTGAACATCTCGCAGGCACCAAAATATGCGACGCTGGCTGCGGATATGGCATATGGCGATGAGCGGCGTGAGCCGGATACGCAGACGGTGAAGAGCTATTTGGAAATGTTCAAGGACTTGTACCTTCTGACGGATTTGGAGGGTTGGGAACCGCCACTCCGCGCAAAGAGTCGTGTGCGAACCAAGCCCAAGCGATATTTCGTGGATCCTTCGTTGCCTGCTGCGGTTTTAGGTGCCGCGCCGAATACTCTGATGCGCGATACACAGACGCTCGGCGATCTGTTTGAAACGCTGTGCATTCGTGATTTGAATGTATATCTGTCGGCTATGCCGGGTGCCGGGAATCGCATTGCGTATTACCGCGATGACAAGGGGCTTGAAGTTGATGTCATTATCGAGTTGTCTGACGGCAGGTGGGGTGCCATCGAAATAAAACTCAGTGACCTTAAGGTGAACGATGACAATGCGGATAAGCTCAAATCCTTCCGCAACAAAATCTGCGGCAATCCCATGGCTCAGGTCCGAGACCCCGAATTCATGATGTTCCTTACCGGCCGAGGTGGGAAGGCCTATCGCCGCAATGACGGCATACTGGTCGTGCCCATCGCAACGCTCGGGGCGTGAATCTGGTAAAAGAAAAGAAGCGCCGAACCGCGAAAGCGCCTGTCGGCGCAAGGGCCGCTCGCGGCGGCAAAAAATGGAGCCCGGGGCTTAAGCACGGTCCGACGCGGATACTTAGTATAGCTTGCGATGGGTCTCGCCGCGCCGGGGAAGGGGTGGCGTTGGCCGGTAGCTGATTGTTGGGGTGCGGTCGGTGGGTTTCTCCCTCAGTCATGGGCATCGCCCGTGACAGCTCCCTCATCAGAGGGAGCCTGGAGCGGGGTTACTCCAACCGTCCGCGACGCCAGAGGTTGGCACCGTGTTGGAAATCCTTGGCGGTGGCCATGAGGCTGCCGGCGGTGTGCATAAGGCGGGCGGCTTTGGTGCGCACGGCCTTCTCATCGGCATCCGAGGAGAAGCCGCCGTTGGCCTCGGCCCGGGTCACCATGCGCCGCGCCTCCACGCGCAAGCCCAACGCCACCACATCGGTAAACGCCGCCGCACGCTCAAGCGCCACGGCAAAATCGCCCACAAAAGCACCGGAGAGAATCGAATCGGCCAATCGCACGATGTCATCTTCACTGGGAGCCTGATCCACGCCGGCGATGGCGGAGGCGGTAAGGGGCAACAGCCCCCGCACGAGGTCGACCCGCC
>OATL01000801.1_pt1 | contig 11203 bp, 9 predicted proteins | sample 1476011 | NCBI WGS metagenome assembly OATL01 (sample SAMEA2579975, study PRJEB22360) | human gut metagenome | biome: human gut; feature: human-associated habitat; material: faeces | place: Denmark | collected 2008/2010
CCGAAAAAACGGCACGTTTGGCTTTGTCTACCCACTTCGGGGCTTGTGCCACACTCCACTGAGCCAATAAACAGAGAGTGAGCATCAACAGCAATTTCTTTTTCATATCTTAGTTGGTTCTTTGTTTTACCGCTTCATAAATCAAAATGCCGGCTGCAACGGAAACATTGAGGGACTCGATGGTTCCCAACATGGGAATCTTCACCCACTCGTCACACAACGCCAGGTTGTCATAGGACACCCCCTTGTCTTCGGCACCCATAATGATGCACATCGGACCGGTATAGTCGGCTTTGGTATAGTCGTAATCGCCTTTCTCCGTGGCTGCCACGATATGGAAACCACTATTCTTGAGGAATTGCAGGGTCTCTTTCAGGCTGTGTTCGCGGCAAACGGGCAAAGTGTGCAAGGCTCCTGCCGAGGTTTTCATGGCGTCTGCGTTGACTGATACACTGTTCCGTGCAGGGATAATCACGGCATCTACCGCCGCACACTCGCAAGTACGGGCAATGGCGCCGAAATTGCGGACATCCGTGATGCCGTCAAGCATCACAAACAGAGGATTCTTGCCCTGCTCGAAAAGGAAAGGTACCAAGTCCTCCGTCTTCTGGTAAGTGACTGAAGAGATGAAGGCAATCACTCCCTGGTGATTCTTACGCGTCACGCGGTTGATGCGTTCCACCGGAACGCGCTGTACCGGTATCAAAGTCCCTTTCAAGACAGCGAACAGCTCTTTTGACAAATCACTCTGAATGTCCTTCTTTACCAATATCTTGTCTATCTCTTTTCCTGCCTGAATGGCTTCTATCACGGCACGGACGCCGAAAATCATTTCACTGTTATCAACCATATATGGGTATTTACTATTTGACGATTTACTATTTACTATTTGATACTTCCAGCAATGCTCTGGCATTGTTCAGTGCGGCTTCGGTCAGCTTAGCACCACTCAGCATATGGGCTATTTCTTCCACGCGTTCATCGTCGGTCAGACGACGGATGTGACTGTTTGTTTCCGTTTCGTTGTCCTGCTTGTACACCTTGTAATGGGCGCGTCCACGGGCAGCAATCTGGGGTAGATGGGTAATGCTGATTACCTGGCGGTCCTGCTCGCCCATCTCCTGCATGATATCCGCCATGCGGTCGGCTATCTCGCCGGAGACTCCGGTATCTATTTCGTCGAATACAATGGTAGGAAGCTTGACGGCACCGGCTATCATTGCTTTGATGGAGAGCATGACGCGGGCTATTTCACCACCCGAAGCTACGGAGGAGACGCTTTGCAATGCCCCGTTCTTATTCGCGGAAAACAAGAAGTTCACAGTATCCGCCCCGTGTATGCCCGGCTCTTTGCGGGCACCTATCTCTACCTGGAAACGGACATTGGGCATGCCCAACGGAACCAGCCGCGCAGCCATCTGCTTCTCCACTTCACGGGCAGCGGCAGTACGCGCCTTGGTGAGGACGGCAGCCTGCTTTTTCACCTTATTATATAAAGCGTCGCAACGCGCTTTCAGTTCCTCGATGTGCTCGTCGGACGAAGTGATGGCTGAGAGTTTGGCGGCGTATTCATCCGTCAGCGCCAGAAGTTCACCGACAGTGGAAACGCGGTGCTTCTGTTGGAGCGTATAAATCAAGTTCAGACGTTCGTTCACTTCATCCAGACGTTCGGGGTTGAACTCTATTTCATCCTCCTTACCCGACACTTCCTGCGAAATATCCTTCAACTCGATATAAGTGCTTTCCATGCGTTCGGCAAGTTCCCCGGCAACCGGATAAACCCTCTGCAGGCCGAGCATCGTGTTCAGGCATTCCTTCAGCCCGGACAACAAGCCTCCTTCGTCCGAGTAGAGCGTCTGCCCTACCCGATAGAGTCCGGCCTTTATCTCTTCCGCATGGCTCAGCGTATCTGCCTCTTGCTCCAGCTCCTCCTGCTCACCGGCAGACAAGTGTGCCTCTTCCAACTGTTCCAGTTGGAAACGGATATAGTCTTCGTCCGACTTATCCTGATTGGCACGGGCAACAAGGGCCTCCAAATCCTGCTGTGCCTGCTTCCATGCTCCGAAGATATGCTGGTAAGCAGACAAGGCCTCTTCGTTATGCGACAAGATGTCCAGTACATTCAACTGAAATCCTTCCTTGTTCAGCAATAGGTTCTGATGCTGGGAATGCACGTCAATCAGCAGTTCTCCCAACTCCTTCATCTGAGCCAATGAAGCAGGCGTGTCATTGATGAATGCCCGGCTCTTGCCCGAAGCGGACACCTCGCGGCGCAGGATGCATTCTTCCTCGTACTCCAACTCATTCTCCTCAAAGAAAGGCTGCATACCGTAAGCGGAAATATCAAAACGGGCCTCGATAATGCACTTCGAAGCTCCTACACGAATGGCTTTCACATCGGCACGCTGTCCCAGCAGCAGACCGATGGCACCCAGAATAATGGATTTTCCAGCACCGGTCTCACCCGTTATCACCGAGAAACCGCTGCTGAAGCTGATATCGAGCTTTTCAATAAGCGCATAATTCTGTATGTAAAGCGAACGCAACATAAGGATATTGACGATTTACGATTTACTATTTACTATTTAAATCTTTCACCAGACGGTCTACGATGTCGGCAGCCACTTCGGCTTTGGACTTCAAGGGGTAGTCCGTCTTTCCCTGGTGGTCTATGATACTGATTTTATTGGTATCGCAACGAAAACCGGCTCCCTTGTCGTTCAGGGAGTTCAGCACGATGAAGTCCAGATTCTTGCGGTTGAGCTTGTCTTCCGCATTCATCTGCTCGTTATGAGTCTCAAGGGCAAAGCCTATGAGGAGGCGTTGACAGTGCTCCGCATCGTTCTTCAGATTGCCTAAGAAAGCGGCTATGTCGCGGGTAGGTTTCAAGTTCAAACTCATCTCCCCGGTCTTTTCGCGCTTGATTTTCTCATCCGCCACTTGTTCGGGGGTGTAGTCTGCCACGGCAGCCGTCAAGATGGCGGCATCGGCATGGACAAAGGCGGCGGATGCAGCCTCGAACATCTCCTGCGCCGACTCTACCGCATGGTACTGGTGCATCGGGAAGTAAGTGCCTTGCTGCACCGGACCGGCAATCAGTATCACCTTGGCCCCTCTGGCGGTACATTCATCTGCCAGGGCAAGTCCCATCTTGCCGGAAGAATAGTTGCCGATGAAGCGCACCGGGTCTATCTTCTCATAAGTAGGTCCTGCGGTTATCATCACTGTCTTGCCCACCAGGTCGCCATCTTTGGCAGCAAAGTACATTTCCAGGTGGCGGATGATATTCTCCGGCTCCTCCATACGGCCTTTCCCCACCAGATGGCTGGCGAGTTCTCCCGTAGCAGGTTCTATGATGTGGTTTCCATAAGAGCGGAGTGTATCCAGATTCTTTTGGGTGGAAGGATGGGCATACATGTCCAGGTCCATGGCAGGCGCCACAAACACCGGAGCTTTGGCGGAAAGATAGGTGGTAATCAGCATATTGTCTGCCACGCCATTCGCCATCTTGCCGATGGTGGAAGCCGTAGCCGGGGCTATCAGCATGGCATCTGCCCACAGACCGAGGTCCACATGGCTGTTCCAGGTGCCATCGCGTTGGGCAAAGAACTCACTGATAACCGGTTTGCTGGTCAAGGCAGAGAGCGTGATAGGGGTAATAAATTCTTTTCCGGCAGGCGTAATGACCACCTGCACCTCTGCACCACGCTTAATCAGTCCGCGAATAATATAGCATGCTTTATAGGCGGCAATGCTGCCCGTAATGCCCAATACTATTTTCTTCCCTTTCAGTATATTTGCCATTTATTTCTGAGTCATTTCACGCAGACGTATCTTGGTCAGCGTGGCTTTGGTATTCAGGGTAAAATCACTGTTCAGAATCCAGCTGTAATAGCCGGGGTCGCGCTTCAAGACATCGGATACCGACATGCCTTTGTACTTGCCAAAATTGAATACTTCCACACCTTTATCGTCGTAGACCATACGGCCGGCAAAGTCCACATTCTTGTTGAAGCTGGAATAGTCGGCAAGGAAAGCCACGTCATTCTGCAACTCCGGATAGCGGTCCAACTGAGACATCAGCACCTCGTAAGTGGCACGTGTATCAGCCTCTGCCGTATGGGCGTCTTCCAGATTCTTGCCGCAATAGAATTTATAGGCAGCAGACAGCGTGCGTTGCTCCATCTTGTGGAAAATGACCTGCACGTCCACAAACTTGCGGCGGCTCATGTCAATGTCCACACCGGCACGAAGGAACTCTTCCGCCAGGACGGGGATATCAAAACGGTTGGAGTTGAAGCCCGCCAAGTCGCATCCTTCAATGTCATTGGCAATGTTGCGCGCCACTTCCTTGAATGTGGGGCAGTCGGCTATATCGGCATCGTAGATGCCATGAACGGCAGATGCTTCGGCAGGAATGGGCATTTCGGGGTTGATACGCATGGTTTTGGACTCCTCATTCCCGTTGGGATATACCTTGAGGTAACAAATTTCGACAATTCGGTCTGAGTTGATATTGGTACCCGTAGTCTCCAAATCAAAAAAGACTATCGGATTTTTCAGATTCAATTTCATTGTTTTTTCGTTTTATAAGCTCTGGCTATGAGCTATAAATTATAAGTTTAACTTACAAGCCACGAGCTACAAGTACCGTGCGGCATAATTGCGCAGCCACTTGTAGCTCGTAGCTCATAATCCGATTGCTAATATTCATCAGTCATTCAGCATCATCGGCATCAGCAGCATCAGCAGGTCTTCGTTCTCTTCCTGCTCTACCGGAATAATGACACCTGCACGTGAAGGATCTGCCAGTTCGATAACGATTTCATCGGCAGAAATGTTATTCAGAATGTCAATCAGGAAAGTGGACTTGAAACCGATGCTCATCGGATTGCCCGCATATTGGCAAACCAGTGTTTCTTCGGCCGATGTAGAGAAGTCGATGTCCTGTGCGGAGATGACAATCAGATTCTCCTGCATACGGAGCTTGATAAGGCTGCTTGCCTGCGAAGAGAAGATGGACACGCGGCGCAAAGCACCGAGCAGTTGCAGGCGGTCTACCGTCACTTTATAAGGGTTGTTCTGCGGAATCACAGAGTTGTAGTTGGGATAGCGACCTTCGATAAGACGGCACACCATGCGGTAGCTTTCCAGTGTGAACACAGCGTTGCGTTCGTCGAACTCGATAGTCACCATGCCTTGCTCTTTCGGCAGCAGATTCTTCATCAGCGAAGCCGGCTTCTTGGGCAGGATAAAGGCGGCACGTTCGTTACCTTTGGCGGCCAGTGTCTTGCAGCGCACCAGCTTATGACCGTCTGATGCCACCATCGTGATGTCCTCCGTTGTGATATCGAAATAGATACCGTTCATCACGGGACGAAGCTCGTCATCAGCCGTAGCAAACACGGCACGGTTGATACCACCCAGCAACACTTGTGCATCCATTTCCACACGTACGGCATTGTCACCCAACATGGCAGACTGCGGGAACTCGTCCGCATTCTGCCCCATCAGGCTGTATTTACCGTTCTGATACTGTACCGTGATTTCAAGGGAATCCGTATTGATTTCAAAAGTCAACGGTTGTTCGGGAATTTCCTTCAAAGCGTCCAAAAGGGTTTTGGCTGTGACGGCAAAACGGCCGTCCATATCACTTTCATTCACTTCGACCGTAGTGACCATCGTCGTTTCACTGTCGGAAACAGTTGCAGACAAGGTTCCGTCTTGCAGTTCAAAGAGGAAACAATCCAAAATAGGCAACGCATTCTTCGAATTAATCACACGGCTGATAGCCTGCAAATGACTGGAGAGCGCAGTACTCGAAACGATAAATTTCATATCTTCTGTATATTTAAGTTTTTTATTTTGCTAACGTCTTAGAAACCGTTTTTATCTTTTTCAAACTGACGGACAAAGTTAAAAAAAGAATTCCCTACGACAAAGAAATAGCAAGAAAAAACAGCCGAATATTCGTCTCATATTCCTAAAAAATTGTAACTTCGCCGCATCATTTAAAAAGAAAACAATGGAATTTACAGGAAAAATCATCGCTATACTCCAGCCCAGAGGCGGAGTTTCCAAGTCAGGTAACGAATGGAAATCACAAGAATATGTGATTGAAGACCATGGCCAATATCCGCGCAAAATGTGTTTTGACGTATTTGGAGCGGACAAAATCGAACAGTTCAATATTCAGATGGGCGAAGAGCTGACAGTATCTTTTGATGTAGACGCACGCCAATGGCAAGACCGTTGGTTCAACAGTATTCGCGCATGGAAGGTAGAACGCGTAAGCACTGCCGCACCCGCTCCGGGCGCTCCCGTTCCACCGCCGGCTCCCACTGCCGCACCGGAATTCCTCGCAGGGGATGCAAAGGATGACCTGCCGTTCTAAGAATATGTTATAATTCACCACAGATTGCACAGATTAACACAGTTCATTCTAGAATTTTGATAATCAAGATTTTTTAGCTGTTTTAATCTGTGCAATCTGTGGTGAGTGTGTATTTTGACTTTCCTCGTGCTTATTTTCCCTCAGCACTCTACAGAATGACCGATTAATCACCCTTTATAAAGCAATACGATATTCGGATAAACCACCCCTTCTGTACAAGTGAATTGTACTGCAAGCATGAAATGACGGAAGAAGTTGGATTGACGGAAGAAGAAGTTCGGTATCAGACGCACATACGTTTCAGGCTGGCTCAGCATCATCTCCATATCCACCATCATCACAAAATTATATATGGGTGAAAGACTGCCTATACCCTCTTCGTACACCGGTGTTCCGTCTAACACATCTCCACTCTCCACCGCCTCAATATAGGCCGAAAGGCTCAGTGCATCGGGAGCCAGCAACAGACTACCCCGATAGAAACAGGCAAAGGTATAAAGGGCAGACTCCGTGATGCCCGTCAGCTGGGTGAGCAGCGTGTTACGGGGCAACACATATTTAGGGAACTTCCTTGCTTTGGGATACAACGAATTATTTGAAACCACCTTCGGCATAAGCGGAGCGTCCTCTTCCTTGGGGGTACTGTAAAGCAGAGACTGCAAGCGGCGTTCCGCTGCCAGTTCATCCTTGAGAGGGATACACATCACGGCGCAAGGCAGCTTGTCCAACGTGTCTTTAGACTGGAACAAGCAAGACATCACGCTCTCGCCCGCATGCTCATTCAAGTAAGCAATCCACTCCTCGTCGCGCTGCTTGATATAGTCTGAATAGGTGGCCTTGGCATACTCCTGACTGGCAGTAAAGCCAAACCAGGAATTTCTGTCAGACATTGCCCAGCGATCGTAAAAGAAAGTGGAAGACGGAAGCAGAGCCCCGGAAAATCCGTCCTCTACCGGCTGGTGGACCCGCAAGGGATTGATAAACGTCTGTGTGGAATCCGACCCATGGCTGATGCCGGAGCAATAAATGGCATCTTCATTGAACTTCATGTCAAACTCCGCCCAACTGCCCAGCTGCGTCTGCGAACGGATACCATCCGTAGGCTTCCCCATATCCACTCCTTTCATACGCACATAGACCGTGGCAGCCACGTTACTCTGCTTGCCCGCGTACATAGTGCGGAAAGAAGGGAGGTTCATCAGGGACTTTTTGCTGCGCCGCGCATCAATCACATGTTCTATCAAACGCTTCTGGAAACTTACAACCAGAAAATCGGGAGTGAAGTAGGCAGCCAGGAAACGACCGTCTGCCATGGGATAGATACGTATCTCCTCTCCCTTGTAATCGAAATACTTGGAAGGAAACGAACTGGAGCAGTACTTCTCCACAAAAGATTCCACCAACTCATAATCACCCGAACCCAAACTGCAATACAATACTTGGTTCATCGGTGTATCCGGCTCGTGAAAGCTAATCAGCATCTTGTTCATCTGTTTACTCAGTCCATGCGGAGTATCCTCCACCAAAGTATACAAATACTTCTTCAAGTAAACAAAAAGCTCCGATACGTATAGAAAATGATTGTCTTTGCTGCAATTCAGTTCATTGATATCCTCCACGAGGTCTGCCATACGGTCGGTTTCGAGTATGGCTGTGGCATCTTGCGGCACCAAAGTATAAAGATTGAAATCCTGCCGGTTCTCCACCGAATTCAACCGCAGGAAAGAATACACACCAAAACCGGTACATAGCAGCACTATGGACACAACGACAGCTATCTGTATGAGGAGTCGGAGTTTCATGGCATTTATTCATCAACTTTTGGCAAAAATAGCATTTTCTACTAATAAAACAAAACAAATGTTTCAAAAAGTTTAGAAATCTATTTCAAGTCCATCGTAGGCAAAGTGTACATGGGGTGGCAGCTGCTTTTCGATATCGGCATGAAGCCCTGCATGATGGCTCATATGGATGAAATAGGTCTCTTTGGCACCAATACGTCCGGCAGCCTCCAACGCCTCCGAAATACTCTGGTGCGTAGGATGCGGCTTTGGCCGTAAAGCATTCATTACCAAAACATCCAAGCCCTTCAATTGTTCATAAGATTCCTCAGGCATCATGTGCATATCCGTGATATATCCCAGCCGGCCGCCAATGCGGTAGCCCAGGATGGGAAGCCTGCCGTGCATCACCCGTAAAGGCAGCACTTCCGTCCGGTTGATGTGGAACACCTGCCCCGCCTCCACTTCCTGCAGATAGATACGCGGAACTCCCGGATATACCTTATCGACAAAGCAGTAAGGCATCCTTGCCCGCAGATGGGCAGCAGTGTAGGCATCGGAATAGATAGGAATATCGGCAAAACGACCGAACGGGCGCAAATCATCCAGACCACCCACATGGTCATAGTGTTCGTGTGTCACCAGTACGCCGTCTATCTTCTCAAAAGAAGAAGCACGCAGCATCTGTTCCCTGAAGTCAGGACCACAATCTATCAATATCACCGCATCATCCGTATGCAGCAGGGATGACGCACGCAAGCGGTTGTCCCGCGGGTCAGTGGAAGTGCAGACCGGACAAGTACAGCCTATCTCAGGCACACCGGTCGAAGTTCCACTTCCTAATATTCTGAGTTTTCCCATTGACTAAATCAAATAAATTTCTAAAATTAGGTTATATACAACAATGTTTGGGTGTGTCAAAACTCTCTTACTATTTTATCAAACAAACTTCCGGGTGAATATCAATGCCGAATTTCTCGCGGACAGAAGCCCGCACGGCATCCGAAAGAGCGACAATATCCGCTCCCGTGGCACCACCCGAGTTCACCAGCACCAACGCCTGCCGGCCGTGCACCGCAGCAGGCCCCAGCGCCTTGCCTTTCCAGCCACACCGGTCTATCATACAGGCAGCCGGTATCTTTACCCGACCGGCATCCACATCATAGTGGGGCATGTCCGGATATTCCCGTTGCAAAGACTCGAACTGCCGACGCGGCACGATGGGGTTCATAAAAAAACTACCCGCATTGCCCAGCACCTTCGGGTCGGGCAACTTGCTTTGACGGATGTCTATAATCACGCGGCGCAAAATTTCCAGATTCAGCACCGGATATTTCTCCAGCTCCTGCCGGATAGTACCGTAATCCAATGTATAATGTTCCCGTTTACCCAGGCAGAAGTTCACGTAAGTCACAAACACGGTCTTCATCTCCGGTTGCTTAAACAAGCTCTTTCTGTAGGAGTAGCCGCATTCGTCCACCCCGTAGATACGCTTCTCCCTTGCCATGTTTATGGTTTCCACGGATGTTATCAGGTCCTTTACTTCCACACCATAGGCACCGATATTCTGTACTGCGCTCGCCCCCACCTCACCCGGTATCAGCGAAAGGTTCTCGGCACCATACCAATGCCGCTCCACACAGTAGGCCACAAAATCGTCCCATACCACACCGGCGCCCACACGCACCGACACGTGCTCCTCATCCTCTGACGTCACCTCCAGGCCACCGATACGTGAATGCAGCACCGTGCCTTCATAATCCTTAATAAAGAGCAGGTTGCTCCCTCCACCGATATGCAGCCAGGGCGCAACGACCTGTCCTGCTGCAATCAGCTCCCGCAGTTCATCCTCCGAACCGTATTCCAGAAATCTTGCAGCAGTAACATCAATTCCAAATGTATTGGGTATCTTCTTCAAACCTTTCCTCCTTTATTTAAATGCTCGTGTCTTCATATTTGTACAGCTCCCATCCTTTACTGCGTTTGCGGAAATAGAAGATATTGGAGTATCCGTTGCCTATACCATTTACCTTCAGTATTTTGGTATCCGACAAGTCCTCATTCTTCTGTCCGTAATTGATATTAGACAATCTGTCGGTAGGCATTACCGGACGAAAGGCATACCACTGGTCCACATCCAAAGTAGTTTCCAGAATAGAAAACTCGTCATCAGGGTCTATGGTGATGAATTGTAGCGGATGCCTGATATGCTTGCTCTGATAGACACTGTCCGTCACAAAACGGGTATAGAATTCCACGAAGTCCTCATTTTCACCTTTCTCCATCTCGCGCAGGTTAATGGCCTCGAGCATCCACATTCCCCGCTTCCGTTCAAAATAATAACGCTTCACCATACGCGTTTTCAAGAAAATCCACTCCACTTGCACCGATGTCAGCGTAGTATCGCCCACCATGTCCATATCCTCTTCCTTATCAAAAAGCAAGGTGTAATAGTTCTGCTTGGTAAACAGATAATCATGCTTCCAAAACTCTTCCTCTATCTTTGACGGCGTGTCACGATTGTAATAGGGCAAAGGGAATACCGTCCTCTGCCTTTGCAGGGCATCATCCGAAGCATAATTGAAGATAAAATCATCAAACAGCTCGTCTGCCTCCATCGGCTTCGGTTCTTCCTTCACTTCTGCTTCCAGCAGCGTATCGGCCTTGTGACCGGCCGAATCCACCATTTCCGTAATGGTAGCAAAGGGATCCATTTTCGCCTTTTTGTTTCCGCACGAAATCAAAAAGGTGAACAACAAAAATCCCAATAAAAGTTTTTTCATTCTTTACGGACCGCTTACGGTCACTTGTTTAATTTAGCTCTTAATTTCTCAAGCATGTCTACGGTCATGGACTCCAGGTCGTACTGCGGCATCCAGTCCCATTCCTCGCGTGCACAAGAGTCATCCAGAGAGTCGGGCCAGCTGTCGGCAATGGCCTGCTTCAGCGGATCAATCTCGTATGCCATCTCAAAATCAGGCATATGCTTCTTAATTTCCTGATAAATCTGTTCCGGGTCAAAACTCAT
>OATL01000807.1_pt1 | contig 11120 bp, 9 predicted proteins | sample 1476011 | NCBI WGS metagenome assembly OATL01 (sample SAMEA2579975, study PRJEB22360) | human gut metagenome | biome: human gut; feature: human-associated habitat; material: faeces | place: Denmark | collected 2008/2010
TTACTATAATCAGTTTTTACAAGATACAAATAGTGATAAATACGGCTTTGTGTTAAAAAAGGGATTCAATGATATAAAAAAGATAAGTCCTTCGGTTGTTAAAAGCGCATTGAAAATACATAAAAATAAGTATATCGATTATTTATCTGATATGCAGATTGAAGATTCAAGAATATTATTATGTCAAGAAGCTCATGTTGTATCGTCAAATGAGAATACATCAATTATACCAGAAGATGTTTTTGTGTTTCGAATAAAAGATAATAATAAAAGAACTATATTTGTATATGAGAACGTCTTGGATTCAAGGTCTAGTGTAGTGTTTTGTGTTAATAAAATATTTTTAGAATATGCATTGGAGGAGATTATCGATTATTTTTCATCTACTGTTATACACAAGAGATCCTTACTGATAGATAACAGAAAGGATTTTTCATATTGCGGGGTATTGAATTATAAAAGAGTTCTTCATAATTCTTTTGAGGAATGGTCAAAAGATATAAAGCACTTCATGGAAAGCTGTATTTATGATGATTGAAATATATTTATGTAATGTGGCTTAGGTATGCTTTATGTATATTGATAATTGAATAAGGTGTTTGACTTAATGTTCCAATTTTTTCAAAAAAGAATACTATGGCATTTAATTTAGATAAATTTCACACAATGGTGAAGGAGCGTTCCGAGGAAACTATACAAAAGGCTCAGGCAAGAAAAACAAACAAGGAATGGTTGCGTATGTCACAAGATATTGCACTTTCCTTGCACTATTACCTGCGTAAAATGAACATGACGCAAAAAGAGTTTGCCGAAAAAATGGGGTCTCACCTGCTTATGTGGGCAAGTTGCTGAGAGGTCAGGAGAAACTTACATTGGAATCAGTTTGCAAAATATTGAAAGTGATGTGTACACAATAACAAAAAGCACGATAACAGGATGTTAAAATCTAGTGGTCGTGCTTTACAATTTTAAGTGAGTATTAAATAAAGTGTCTGTTCTCTATTTTGTAGAAAATATTTCACCATAACTGCATTGTGACATTAATCATCGAGTTATGATGATTGTCTTATATTGAGCCAAAAATTGCTGCATTTAATTCGTACGTAGAATTAACTTCATTGTAAGCAAATATCATGCTCATCATATATTTTCCTTGTGTTGCTAAAATAGCATAACCACATACTGTAACAATCATGGAATAAACTTTCGATTTAGAATCATAGCTATAAATAACTTCAGATGGAGAAAAGTTATATATATGTGTACCATCTTGATTATTTGCGGAAAATCTTACCATAGCTGTATCTCCGTTCACGAAATTATTATAGAAACTTTTCCATGATGTATATTGTAGCATGCTTTTGATTTGATCAGACGTATACGTTGTGTTAACATTAAAATTGTCGGGTAGCGTTATTGTGAGATCGAAAACTGGAGCTTTAATTTGTTGTTGATTAACATTAAATGCTACTTCGGAGATTGCGTTAACTGGAGATTCTATAATTAGTGTTGTTGCATTTATATCAATATTAGTATTGCTGTTGCTTATTGAAGTACTAATGCTTGTCAATATAAATGTTTCACCATAATTTAGACCGCTGGTAAACCTATAGAAACCCAATCCTCCATATAAGTATAAAATAATGTTTCGTTTGTTTTCAAAGGCCGTTTTGATTTCATTATATCTAGCTTCTGTTATAGTAAACGTTTGTTCTCCGATTTCTCCAGAGATATCCAAATAATCAATAATATAATCTGCGCTAACAGACTTGTACTGTCCGTTATCCATCAATGCTTTAGATCCATCACCATTGGTTATAAGACCTATTGAATTGCTGTATTGATTATCTTCATCAGCCGTTATGACTTCAATAGATATTCCTTCATTATTTCCTACTCCCATAATCATAGAAGCAAATGCGGAAGGTTTGCATATTTTCGTGACAGTATCAATCTCAAATATCATAAGATATTGAGGATATTGAGGTAATATAGCATTGATAAAAATAGAAATTGAAGATTCATATCTAACAATATTTCCAGTGCCGGGAAACAAAGGGCCATTTGAATCAAAACCATTATTTACAGAAAAGAAATACCCTTGACCCAGTTCAGGAGTAGCTGTGACCAATATGTCATACTCTGCTTGTGTTACGGTTAAGACAGTCCCATCAGAAGATCCTTCCATCAGTCTTGTGAATATATCAAAAACACCGGGTGCCAATACCGTGTTCACCGTGCTCCAATTACCCTTTCCATCAAGGAATTTCGTAGCGTCATCTGGTAGGACATTAACAATACCATTTTGCGTTGTTGAGACTTTTGGTAAAAAGCGATAGGTTCCGTCATTCGCTAAAAACATATCACTAGATCCATCTGTGGAAATAACACCGTTGTCAGCGCTGCAAGCGAGCGTATATTTTGTATCTTGTTTTTGAATTTCTATAATAATATCTTTGGCATCTGAGTGTAATGAACCAAATATACATTGGGCAAATTCTGGGCCGTAACACAGCCCGTATACACAATCTGCGGTTATATATACTCCGATATCCGCTTGGCTGTATTTTACCTTTATGCTTTCATTGTTTTTTATGGCATTCCAAATATCATTGAATTGAGTTTCTGTTATGGTTTCTGGAGTTGTGCTCCCTACCATGTCGATATATTCTATCAATAAGCATTCTTTCTCCGGTGTATATCCCAAGGCTGATGTGATATTGCTTTTAGTTATGGAGATGGTGCCAGAGCTATTCGTTATGTTAGCACCTGTCTTAACACCACCCAGTATTGACCCTGTGGCTGTTGGTAGCGTATAAGTCGTATCCTTATAATAAGGGACACCTCCAATAATAGGACAAGTAGTATAACCTGAAGCGTTGGTGACAGAAGAACCATTTTTTACCAAACCGGTGCTTCCATTAGCGCCAACCACGCTATATGTGGTGTTGTTATCCGCTCCCCATACAGCCGTACCATCTGAACCCCAGCGAAGGATCTGACCAGATGCTCCACCTGCTGGGATATGTTTGTTTCCTGATGTTGCAGGATGAATGTAATTGTTCGCCCCTGTCGCTATGCCATCTAATTTATTCTTATCTGAGGCTGTCATTAGTCCAGACTTAGAACCATTTGCTCCATCAATATAAAATGAGCCGTTGCTGGTTGCCCCACTACTGGAATCTATTTTGTGTATGAGAAATTTAATCTTATCCTCTTCATATTCTATTGATGGAGTTTGATCTATAACCCAACCGATTCTTGATAGTTTGTCTTTTTCGATTGTAGTGTAATCATTAGCGCTTAACCCTTTTCCGGATACCTTATCAACTTTGTTTCCTAACGCTGTGTTTATAACCTTATTTTGCACAGGATTCGTACTTGTCGAGCTTAATGAGTTATCAACAGTTATCGGGGACGGGATTTCGGGCAGCTGGGATAACGGGATCTTTCCGCTTACAAGATCTGCCTTTGTAGCTAATGCACTATCAACATAGGCCTTGTTGACATCAACGGTAGGGATTGTAGGCTTGTTAGACAAGTCATTATAACTACCTGTTTTTGCGACATTGGATAATCCTGTTATCTCGGATGCGGAATATGATGGTTTGATAGAGGCTTTCGCCCATGCGCTAACATCCGATGCTGGACGTGAGTCGCTTAATCTAGGATCATCTTTTTTGACATATATTCCATCATGAGTATGAGATACTATTTCGCCAGTAAGAACATTCTCAATGGTTTCTTTTGTTATCTCATTGCTTGATAATATTTTAATTTGCGTATTACTGATTACTTTATTCCCTTGTTTTATCATAAGGCTTGGTTTATTTTTGTATCTCCTATAAAAATTTGATTGATAACTTGCTCTCCAACGAATCCGATCGGTAACATTAATTCAAGAACTATACACCCCGGAGATGGAGAGGTTGGGGCGCTACCTCCAGAGCCTGCACTTGCTTTTCCATAAGACGTGGTATATTCACATGAAAAGATAGCGTTAGGGGGTGTACTATTAGGAACTCTTCCTCCAGATGGAGCTTTCGGGTCGTGCCAGTTATGTATAACCATTATAGTACCTTCAGCTTTATTGGCTCTACCGGTTCCTCCTGCGCCTCCATCTCCATTTCCTCCAAAAGCGCTTGCATTCGTACCATTTCCCCCGTTTCCTCCATTGTAGGCTTTGAGCGTAAATTTATTCGATGAGACTTTTGCTCCATACGTACCGTCATCGTTTGTGTATTCAAGTTTAATGTTATCCGAATATTTTATCGAAGATGATACGCATAAAACTCCTCCGTTCGCTCCTGCACCTCCAGCTCCTCCTTTATATAAACCCCACCCATTTCCGGCGTTTCCTCCCATTCCTCCTTTTCCTATACACCATATATTTACGGAATACGATGCGGATGGTATGTTGGGTAACATCTGGAATAGATCTCCCAACGTGCCTGAATATATGACAGAGGAACTATCATCGATAGGGTGTATACTTTTTCTCATATCAATCCTTTATTAAATATATAGTGTTAATGTCATGAGGAGCTATTGCACCGTATTCTTCTATTGTTCCGATCCAAATATTGAATCCGGAGAATGGGTTCACGTCCGTGATAAAACAAATCCAGCTAGGATCGATTTCTCCTGTGCTAAACTGGGTATCGTATTCCGATTGAGTGCCAACCCAGTCATATACCCGATTTGTGGACGAGATAGTATTTTTGTTTGTTGTTCCTGTTACGGCCCATTTAGATTGAGACTTATTCATGCAAGTTTGATCTATATCGCCTTCCAATATGACATTGGGTTTGTTTAATATTTGCGCACTACCGGTAGTTGCGTTCCAATCAGCGTTGACATTAACCTCTGCGTTTGCGGCAATGCTACTTAACTTGGTTTTTTCCTCATTAGTGTAGTCATTCGTGGATAATCCCTTACCAACCTCTTTGGGAACATATTTGTTATCATTCTGTTCCGTTGTACTATATGCGGATAAATCGATAGCGGTATTTCCTATCAGCTCATACTTATTGTCGATCCATATATACTCGTCGTGGCAATCAGCGTCAGTACCATCGCTTTTAGGAACCAAATAAATGATTCCTTTTTTTCCTGTCGTGGGTAAGGTCGAGACAATGGATATATCAAATCCTATTATATTCCCGATTTGCTCATTGGTATATTGTTTCGAGGCGTTTAGCGTGTCCGATATCTGTTGCTTCAAGTCGCTATCGTCAAAGATGGTATCGGTAAACTTCGCTCCAGCCGGAACATCCGAGTCTACGGTATGACCATTAACTGTACCAGAGTTTCCTCCGTCTGCTGGTAATGACGTTGGGAAATCCGTTATCTGGCTCTTGGTATGGGTATGGTCAGTCGGGATAAACTTGGATGGCTTGTTCTTGATGTAATCCTTGGCTGTCGTATCTGTTTGTATCCAGTCCGGTTGAACGGGTGTTATGGTAGCTATAAAATCCTCCTCGGTTCCCGTATTTCCTTGATCAAGCCATGACTGATAGGTGGATTTGGACATCAATGCCCAAGACTCACCTTCGGATGGGACTTCGTTGGTATTGTTATTGATTAAGCTGGCCCAAGAACCGCCGTTATAAGAAACAACGTCTTTTTGTTCGTATGTGGTGAAGGAGTTCCATTCCCCCTTATTAATATAGGCGATCCTACCTAAATCTATAATTGGCATGTTATCGTATTTTTGAATTAATTATCTGGAATATTGATTATTAGATGACCATCGCTGTTAATCATTAAATTCTCAAAGAAATAACGTCCAGTGTTAACCGCCATCGTCTCCTTTTGCTCCGGTGTCAAGTCCTCCCAAGTATAAGGATCTCCCTTTTGCCCTTCCAAACGGCCATGATCCTGCCAGCCACTCTCTCCATCAGATCCTTTACCCCAGAAATAATAGTTGTATGGTTTTTGGGTTCCAACAGCGCAACATCCGTTTATATCGGATCCGTCCGGTATGGCGGTGCTTAGGTCATCAAGCGTGTCATATGTGGCATGTATATTGAAAGAGGTTCCAGACTTACCTTTAGGGACAGATATATTGATCGCATAAATCGGGTTACCGCTACTGTCAACGCCGGATTCTGAAAGAGATACATTGGCTGGCACGTCCGGTTCCGAGGAGACAACATTACCTATGATAAATTGAGGTGTCTTTCCAGAGAAACCCCTCATACCGGACATGTCCACCAGATAATCGAAACCTTCTGACGTGCGCACATAAAGTTTTCCTGTATCCTCAACCTCTACGTCCCCATTGATAACCACGAACTTACCTTCTGGCACGTTGTTCTTGTTATTGTTCATCTCAGGGATAGAGGAAAACGTCCTAAATATATTGAACGCTTCTGGTCGTAGACATATATCCAGCTTGTTATAGGATTGAGTGGAGCGATCCCATTGATACACGTAAAAATCGGTCGCTACATAGTTTGGATGGTTCGCCACGTCAAGGGCCAAATCCTTGGCTGCGTTGGTCTCATTGACAATCTGGGAGTACTCGGATTTTCTGTCAGATTCAGCTTGGACACGTAATGTTTCCGCATTTATTCTGGAGATTTCCTCGTTAACTCTCACTTGCTCTCTCTGGACCCTTTGAGTCTCCGATTGTTCCCGTTGTTGCTCGGCTATCTTCCTTGATTCCTCGTTGCTTATACGTATAGTCTCTTGCCGCTTACGTTCAGTCTCGCTGCTCAACCTGTCTTGCTCGGACGTATCTCGTTTCGCCTCCTTATCACTAATTAAGTTATTTAATGCCTCTATATTAGATAACGCATTGTTTACTAGACTTATGATAGTCTCGCATTGAGCAGCCGCATCTATGGCTGGTTTTTGAAGGAGGACTATCTCTTGCTCGGTAAAATCTGAGAAATGGAACTTGATCTCGTTTTTCTGCTCCTCGGTTAATTTATCGTAGCTGAGGGAAATATCCTTCGTGGGGACCAATAACTTGTATGCGGAATCCGGCTCCCTGTTATATTTAGCCTCTATACCTTCAGTGGTATACCTTAATATCGGATAGTCGCCGCTAACAACTCCACAATCGAAAGTAAGCCCATTCGAGAAAGAGATTATAAGATGTTGGTTATTGATCTCGATGTGGGTAATGGAGCTATAGACTTTTGCCTCATCTATAAAACCATCTGTCGTATTGACGATATTTTCCGCACTCACTTGATAATCGGTTTTTGTATGGTTAATGTTAGAGACTGACATCAATCTTATCTTGGGTGACTGAACGATGGAATACCATTCGCCCTTATTGGGGGTTTGATCAATTGAATGCCAGACCTTATTTGTTGAAGGTTTACTCATTGTTATTTCTTTTTGTGTAAACTATAATATCCTTGACCGCATTGACCCCGTTTGGTGTCGTGATGAGTATTTGACAGCTTCCGGTCTTGATCCCGGTTATAATGCCGCTTTGGGTGACAGTCGCTATGGACGTATCAGAGGAAGCGAAACTTATGTTCTTGTTGGTTGTGTCATCTGGAGAGAACAAGACTGTCAAGACCATTTGTTCTCCAACTTCTAATCGATTGTCTTGTGGTAATATCTGGATGGCATCGGGACTTATTATACCGTCATCGATCGTGGATGACCTATTATAGGTTGGCTCTGTCACGTCTTCCTTGTCATCTGGAACATCGCTATGGTTGGTGAAAGGAGGAGTGATGACTTTCTTCTTTATCCATTCTGCGTATTTGTAACTAGATGTTATCCTGAAATATATCTCGTAATCAAGCCAATAAGCTTGCAGCATGTTGGTTGATTGAGGCATATCAAAATACATCAGATTACATCGTTCTTGGAGTGCCTCTTCCGTTTCTTTAGCGTTCTGGATAGCTTTATTCAATCTTTCCGCTATATAAAAAGGGTATGTTTCCCATTTTATATGTTGATTGTCCAACTTGTTAAGGATAAATCTAATACGAACAGTACCACGTCCTTCTCCAATATGTTGCTGGGCTACCAGAAAATGAACATTCGTAAATCGTATAAAACAAGCGGGAAAAACGGTCTCGTATTCAGTATTGGTTTTGCTCATGATTCTCTCGAACTGACCGGTATCTATGGCTATTGTTTTAAAAAGGGGAGGACTTTCCATATTACCCTCTTCTTCCTTCACGGTAAGGATTGCTCTTTTGATAGCTTGAAATACATCGCCTAATGTGTTCTCATTGTCTGTAAGCTCACTATTGTCTTGCTCATCAGAACTTCCTTCGCTTTCTTTCGTTAAGAGTCTTGGTTTGTATTTTTTTATCATATGATGCTTTTTAATAAGTTATATAGTATCAGTTGCGCTTTAAGCTCAACCAAAGGGGAGTCACCCATGAATTTACGTTGGATGTTTGGAGGCCATGTTCCTGTTGGATCGTTATGGAAGGCTGCGTAACTTTTAAATGCGTCATTTCTTCTTCCATTAGCACGGAACTTGTTTTCATCCGTATAGATCATCAACCCTCCTCCTTCGTATAGTTGGTAGGAGATAGAATCTTTCAAATCCCCCGTTTCGTTCATTAACTCATGATGATAACGATGTTCGTTTTTTCTAAGAGGCCAAAATCTACCATTGTCGCCGGGAGCTTTCTTTAGGTCAAACGACCTCTTAAATTCCTTGACATATTCTTCCCCTATTTTCAGCTTGGCCTTAAATAAGCCAGACGCAAATTTGCTAGGGACTATTTTCCATTGATTTAGCATGTCTTGAAAAGTGATATCTATACCATTCATGTCAAATTGTATTTGGATTTGATGCTTGATGATATGTTTTTCATGGATTGAATAAGATTCTTATCCACGGTGAAGTATGGGTGATCCTCTCCGAATATAGCTCCACCCTTCGCTAGGCTTTGCTTGAACACAGGATTAACTGCTTTATCTATAATAGAACTTATATCGGGAACATCCATATAGTTGGGTCTCGTAAATGATTCCACCAAGTAACAACGGCATCTCCAATCGATAGGGGGGATCAGCCATTCAGGAAATTGAGATTTAGGATAGCTAAGTCCTTCCAACGCACGATGAGAGTCACGAACACGCTCGTCCCCTTGTGTCATAAACATAAGGGTTGTCTCCTCTGGTAAAGTTATCCACCATGCTGCTATAAATGAGGCGTAGTCTATGTCCTTATTTTCGGTCTTGGCGTATACATTATTATATAGATAGAAGATCTCTTCCGGATCACTATCCTCGTCTTGCTCCTCTATATCCATATATACTTGAGTCTCCTCTGCCGTGGCAAAATCAATCAAGTTGTCCAAAGCCGCAACGAGAGCTTTCCTTCTCTCGATCTCTGAGGGCGTTAGATATGTCTTGTTGTGATTTCTTACTATATCCAGCGCCTCGTTAAAATCTATACCAAACCTTCTCACGCAATGTCCAAAAGCGAACATGGCCCGAGCCTCGACAATGTCTTGAAACTCCTCTAGGTCTATGGTCTGGTTGTCGAATTTATCTAATAGTTGCTCGAACAAGAACAATAAATACTCGTACTCTTTCTCGGTCTCATCATTAATTTTAGTCTCATCGAATATCTCGTCTTCCATTCATGACCTCCTGTAAATAGTTCGCTACGCTACTGCTGCTCCTTCTCCTATAACGTCTTCTGGATGCAGGGGCAACAGTACCCATTGATCCACCAGCCACCACGTTATCCTTATCATTGACTTTACCGTCATCATTTATATCGTTCCATCCAGCGGGATTATTAAACTGCTTCTTTACAACAACACCAAATTCCTTTGCGATCTCGTCTGGTTCTATCTCATATTTATCTGAAAGAAAATCGTAAAGATCTATCTTGCTCTCAACGCTCATCTCCAATCCTCCGGAATATTTAAATTCCAGTCCATTCTCAATATATCCCATAGCTACTAGCCGTGGAATAATCTCCTCGTTCATGGCATTCTCAATATATTCCCGATAGACCTTGATGCGGTCTCGGAAAATATCTTGGTGGGCTTTAGTTGATCCTACATAGGATTGTGTCGCTCCAGCCATAGACTCAGAACCTAGAATCAAATTTGACACCTCGGCGTTAACTAGCTCGATAAGGCTCGTATAAATCTTCTCGCTATTGGACATAGTAAAAGCCTTGATGTCTATGTCATCATTTAATCCCGTCACGATAACACGATTGGTTGCGGCAGATGCGATATCGTTGGCTAGTCTATTTCGATCTCCAAGATTCTCACTCTCCGATTTACCATGGATAATAGGTTGTCCATATGTATGGCTGAAATTTATGTAGTTAGCCAACGTGAATTTCTTGGCGAGAATCAATGGAGTAGTGGCTGAGAACAAGCCTAGATCACCAGAGTTTATAAGGATATAGTTCTTCTTATATTTAGGAGTCTCAAGGTCCCAATTAGGAAGCCATATGCCTTGACGTTTCAATACGGTCTTTTGTTCAGGCAATACATTGCGGCGTTCGATGAGATTCACGTCATTCAGTTTTCCTGTAATAGGATCGATTGTTGGATTAATCTCAATCAACGTATAACCGTACAATTTAGATTCAGCAATGCCTTTGATGATCTTGATGAATTGGCTCCCTTGTATTTTCTTCGTAGCCTCCACATCACGGACATATTGACCATTAGCATTTTGTCTTGCCAACATATATCTTTCTCCGATAATCTGGGACTCCAATGTCTCTAAGACACTTCTTATGTGAGCGTCCTGTTGTACACATGCCTCATATAAGTCGATCAATCTTGATCTATCATCCAAGATCACTCCCTTGACAACTTGAGAGCGAGTCGATTTATATCTGCAATTCCTTTCGATCTCGGACACATATTCCTGTATGGTCTTTTTGCTTGTCCGGAAGATACTCTCTAAGGTTTGCGAGTCTATTTTCCCTTGATTTATATTCTTGTCCATTAGGTTTTAGTTATTTATGAAGAATAGAGGCATCTTAAGTGAGTTGTTTTGAAATAGAGGTTCTATGATATTATCCAATATATATTCAAATGCCTATTTTGTTTGTTTTGTTAAACACGATATTAATATACTTAAACGTTTCTGTGGCATTACATATAAGTGATGAATAATTTTATATATCGTGTATTTATATTTTATGTGCT
>OATL01000831.1_pt1 | contig 10770 bp, 8 predicted proteins | sample 1476011 | NCBI WGS metagenome assembly OATL01 (sample SAMEA2579975, study PRJEB22360) | human gut metagenome | biome: human gut; feature: human-associated habitat; material: faeces | place: Denmark | collected 2008/2010
AAGATAACAGATCCCGGGAGCGCACTCAGCTGCGATAGCCGCCGCCGCATGGTCCTGTGTGGAGAAGATGTTACAGCTAGCCCAGCGAACGTCCGCTCCCAACGCAACTAATGTTTCGATTAACACTGCCGTCTGAATAGTCATATGCAGTGAGCCGGTGATACGTGCGCCTTTCAAGGGTTTCTGATCGGCGTATTTCTGGCGTAGCGCCATTAATCCCGGCATTTCGTGTTCGGCGATCTCGATCTCTTTGCGACCGAATTCAGCCAAACTCATATCTGCCACTTTATAAGGCAGATTAGTTGGAAATAATTGTGACATAAATTAATACTATAAATGGTTGAGACGCGAAGGTACGAAAAAGCGTTGATAGTAGGTGTTCTTTATCTATGAATTTCCATCTAGGGCAGAGGCTTGCTGAGGGGTACGGTGGGTTCGTTACTGCAACCCGCATTGTAGTAACACTGCAATGCTGTTGCAGTATTGGACTCTCTGTAGTTTTGCGATTTAATGAATACTGAAGGCTCCATCTATCAATAACGCATGTCCATCTACGAAGCTCGCTTGCGGGCTGCATAGCCAAAGTACGGCGTTGGCGATCTCTTCCGGTTTACCGAGCCGCCCTGCGGGAATGTCGCGCACCAGCTCCTTCTCCAAGGAAGGGTCACGCCGCATTAAGTCTTCCGCCATCGGCGTACGGATAACGCCCGGACATACGGCATTGATGCGGATGTTCTTTGCCGCATAGTCGATAGCGGCGGTACGTGTCAGTCCGATAACGGCATGCTTACAGGCTATGTAGGCCGCTTGCCCCGGAAATCCCGTGACTCCGCCTTGCGATGAGGTGTTGACGATGGCGCCGCCGCCTTGTTTCAGCATTTGCAGGATCTCATAACGCATGCAGTTCCAGACACCTTTCAAATCGACAGCCACGGTACGGTCGAATTCATCGTCGGTGATTTCCGCCATTGGGCGTTGCGGTGTTTGTATGCCTGCGTTGTTAAGAGCCGCATCCAGTCTTCCGTAGGTAGCTACGGTCCAGTCGATCATCTCCTTTACGGCTTGCGTGTTTGATACGTCGCACCGATACGCTACGGCCTTATGTCCCTCGGCTACTAATTTCTCTACCTGTTCTCCCGGCTCACGGATGTCTGCCAATACGGTTATGTATCCAGCCTTGGCGAAGGCTTCGGCGCAAGCGAGTCCGATACCCATCGCTGAACCGGTTACTAAAGCTACTTTCTCTTCCGTTGTCTTTGTCATGATCATTTGATTTACATTTTGTTATTATTTATGTCGCGAAGATAAGGAGGGAGTGGTATGGAGGCTTTGTTATGTGGTTCAAATAGCTTTGTTGTGTGGGCCATTATAAATATTATATATCCTCGGTTGGCGGTACGCCATACGCTATCTTATAGATTTTCGAGAAATGGGAAAGGTTCTTGAAGCCTACCTCGAAACAAATCTCCGAGACCTTACGCCCCCCTTTACGTATCAGTCCATGCGCGGCTTCAAGGCGGCGTCGGATGAGCCATTCCCGGGGCGAGAGAGCGCTACATTTCTTGAAATCACGTTTAAATGTGGAGAGACTGCGTCCCGTATAGTTGGCGATTTCTTCCATGGAAATATCGTTCATATAATTCCGCTCCATAAATTCCAGTATGTCTATCTTCCATGGATCGGTAAAATCGAAGATAGAGGCATATAGGTTCTTGTCGGTATTGAGCAACACATAAACGCCCTCGACCATTTTTAGTTGCAGCAATTCGTCTGTCGGTTGGATCTTGGAATTGAAATAAGGGGTCATCGACTCAAACAAGCTTACGATATCGGGACGGTTGGACGGTAGCTTGTAAAGGCTTACCTGATCTCGCTTGGCGTCTTTAGGGAGAGTATTTCGATCTAATTTGCTGTAAAAGTCGCGTAGAAACTTCATGGTGAACATCAAGAAGATCGCCTTGAACTGCTCGCCATTCCATGCTTGTTTCGTCATCTGCACGCTGAAGTCCTTGCGGATGAAAGCGCATTCTCCTTTATGTAACCGGGTGATTTGGCCTTTCTCGTCGATTACCATCTCTCCGGAATATACATACACCAACACATGCGAATGATTCCGGTGCAGGCAGCTCTTCCCGCCATCGAAATACATCGCTAAAAATAAATCCGAGTAACGCAGTGTGTTGATTCCGTCCATCGTTCTTTAGGAAAATGGGCGACACGGGAAGATCGTACCGCCCATTATGAAGATTTTAAAGTAACTGTCAACTGTTAGCTGTCCACTAAATCGTCAGGCCGGCGTGATACCTTGCTCTTGCAATAGTTTCAGCCCGAGGTCTTTCAATTTGAACTTCTGTATCTTTCCGCTTCCGGTCATCGGGAAGGTATCGACGAAGAAGATGTATTTCGGGATCTTATGCCGGGCGATCTTTCCGCGGCAGAAGTCTTTCACCTCTTCCTCCGTAGCCGTCACACCATCGTGAAGGATGATAAAGGCACCCACTTCCTCTCCATATTTCTTGGAAGGAACAGCGGCTACTTGCACGTCTTTCACGCCGGGGAAATGATAGAGGAACTCCTCCAGCTCACGTGGATAGATATTCTCGCCTCCACGGATAATCATATCCTTGATACGGCCGGTGATACGGAAGTTTCCATTCTCATCACGAACGCCCAAGTCGCCGGAATGCAGGAAGCCATCCTTGTCGATCGCTTCATTGGTAGCGGCTTCGTTTTTATAGTAACCTTTCATGTTATTATAACCGCGGTTACACATCTCGCCTTGTACGCCAACGGGACATTCCTCGCCGGTCTCCGGATCGATAACCCGTACCTCGGTAAATTCGAACTCATGGCCTACGGTATTATAACGCACCTCGGCCGGATCTTCGATACGGGAGTGGGTCATACCCGGTGAGGTCTCTGTCAATCCATACACGCTGGTTACACGCATATGCATCTTCTCGTCCACGGTTTTCATCAATTCAACCGGGCAAAGAGAACCTGCCATAATACCGGTACGTAACGACGTGAGGTCGAACATCTCGAACATCGGGTGGTTCAGCTCGGCAATGAACATGGTAGGCACGCCGTACACGGCCGTGCAACGCTCTTTATGTATAGAAGCTAATACCAATAGCGGATCGAATTTCTCGACCATCACTTGCGTACATCCATGCGTCAATACGTTCATGGAAGCTAATACCACGCCAAAGCAATGAAAGAGAGGTACGCAGCAACAAAGCTTATCGTCGGCGGTGAATTTCATATGCTCACCCGTCAAGAAACCGTTGTTGGCGATGTTGTAGTGAGTCAACATGACCCCTTTCGGGAAGCCGGTCGTACCGGAAGTATATTGCATATTGACAACGTCGTGGCAATTTACTCTCGCTTTGGCAGCCTCTAAGGTCTCATCCTTTATATTTTGTCCGAGGAGCAACATCTCGGGCGTATTGTACATACCCCTGTATTTCTCCTGTCCGATATAGACTACATTTCTCAAGCGTGGGAAACGCTCGCTTTTCAAATACCCCCGTTGAGAGGTCTTCAATTCCGGCAACATGGTATAGACCATGTCCACGTAACTTCCATCAAACACGCCGTCAGTGATACACATCGTATGGATATCGGCGTTCTCTACTAGGTATTCCAGCTCGCTTTGTTTATAGTTCGTATTGATCGTGACCAATACGGCACCGATCTTCGCGCCTGCATATAGGAATGTCAACCAATCCGGTACGTTCGTCGCCCATACGCCGACATGTGTGCCATGGGTGATACCGATCGCCAACATACCTTTCGCCATGTCGTCCACACGCTTGTTGAATTCGCTCCAAGTGAAACGTAAGTCACGGTCCGAATAAACGATATATTCCTTGTCCGGTGTAGTCTCGGCCCAATGTTCCAGCCATTGGCCAAGGGTTCTGTTATGTAATTCCATAAAACGCCGGATTTAATAAGGTGTATAGACAACTCCTAGGATTCGGGCCTTGTTGTCGGCTGCCGCATGTACATGATGCGCCACGATAGAATCATAATAGATGCTATCGCCTTCCTCTAGGATATAGGTGTTCTTTCCGTAATTGATCTCTACGACGCCATTCAATACGTAGATAAACTCCTCTCCCTCATGCGTGGACAGGATGAAATCCTCGCCTTCCTCGGAGGGAGCGATCTCGATCAAGAAGGGTTCCATATGGCGGCCGGACTTATCTTGTGAGAGCGAGTGGTAATCCATATGCTTGTGTCCTTGTGTCGCGTTGTTCGTGAACCCGATACCATCGGCCTCGCTGTCCTTTTTGCGGCATACGACTGGGCCTAGCTCCGCTTGATCATCCAAGAATGTACCCAAACGTACCCCTAATACCCGTGCTATTTTGATAAGAGGGGCCAAAGATGGAAAATCCAAGTTACCCTCGATACGTTCTATCTGTTCGATACCTAACCCGGAGCGTTCGGCTACTTCCTCGATAGAGAGCTGTTTCGATTCCCGGATATTTTTAATTTTTGCGCCTATAATTTTGTTGTTTCCCATGTGTATGATTTGTTATTTATAGTCCTATAATGTTTGATAAATTGATACTAAACGGCGCAAATTTACATTAATATTTTATTATATCTAGGATTAAGGCAAATAAAAAGGGCAATTCCCGATTGGGATTGCCCTTTTCAATATTCTCGAGTAAGCTTTTTCTTACTTTCTGATACCAAGTTCTTTGATGATAGCGCGGTATCTCTCGATGTCAGTCTTGATCAGATAGTCCAATAAACGACGACGTTTACCTACCAACATCTTCAATGATCTTTCCGTAGCGTAATCTTTGTGATTCACTTTCAAGTGCTCTGTCAAGTGAGAGATACGGAATGTGAACAATGCGATTTGGCTCTCAGCAGAACCTGTGTTAGTAGCTGATTTGCCATACTTTTCAAATAATTCTTTTTTCTTCGCTGAATCTAAATACATGATTCTTTTTACTTTAATAAATTAATACTATGTTATCTAAGCGGTCGCAAAGGTAGGCATTCCTTTTTGATTTGCAATAGATTCTACTATCTTTTTTGTGTTTTGAAGCATGAATGTCATATATATATCGTAAAAATATCGTATTTTTGCAGCCAATAAATTAGTCTTCAATGCAAAAGATCAGAAACATTGCGATTATCGCGCACGTAGACCACGGCAAAACGACGCTCGTGGATAAGATGTTATTAGCCGGTAAGCTTTTCCGTGAAGGACAGGCAGAACCGGATCAGTTCATGGATAACAATGATCTGGAACGGGAACGAGGTATCACGATTCTTGCCAAGAACGTGTCTATCAATTATAAGGGATATAAGATCAATATTATTGACACTCCGGGCCACGCCGACTTTGGTGGCGAGGTGGAGCGTGTCTTGAATATGGCGGACGGTTGTTTGCTATTGGTAGACGCCTTTGAGGGGCCTATGCCGCAGACTCGTTTTGTTTTGCAAAAAGCGATTCAACTGGGTTTGAAGCCGATCGTGGTAATTAATAAGGTGGATAAGCCGAATTGCCGCCCGTCGGAAGTGCAGGAAATGGTATTCGACTTGATGTTTAGTCTGGATGCTACCGAGGAGCAGCTTGACTTCCCTACTATTTATGGTTCCGCCAAGCAGGGCTGGATGTCCGAGGATTGGAAGGAGCCGAAAGAAGATATCACGGCTGTGCTTGATGCGATCATCAAGTATATCCCCGAACCAAAGATGTTGGAGGGTACTCCGCAGATGTTGATTACTTCTTTGGATTATTCTAAGTATGTAGGTCGTATCGCCGTAGGACGTGTACACCGTGGCGAGTTGAAAGAGGGCCAAGATGTCATGCTTTGTAAGCGTGATGGTAGTATGGTGAAATCGAGGATCAAGGAAGTGGATGTATTTGAGGGTTTGGGACGTACGAAAGTTGATTCCGTGCAGTCCGGGGATATTTGCGCTATTATCGGTATCGATGGTTTCGAGATCGGTGAGACAATCGCCGACGTGAACGAGCCGGAGCCATTGCCAACGATCGCTATCGACGAGCCTACGATGTCTATGCTTTTCACGATCAACAATTCTCCGTTCTTTGGTAAGGATGGTAAGTTTGTTACTTCCCGTCATATTTTTGACCGTTTGCAGAAAGAATTGGATAAGAACTTGGCTTTACGCGTAGTTCCTACTGATTCCGCTGATTCTTGGTTGGTATATGGTCGTGGTGTGCTTCACTTGTCTGTATTGATCGAGACGATGCGTCGTGAGGGATACGAGTTGCAGGTAGGTCAGCCTCAAGTTATCATCAAGGAGATCGATGGTGAGAAATGTGAGCCGGTAGAGCAATTGACGGTGAATCTTCCGGAGGAATGCTCTAGCCGTATTATCGATATGGTAACGAAACGTAAGGGCGAGATGACCATGATGGAAAGCAAGAATGGTCGTATGCACTTGGAGTTCACGATTCCTTCCCGTGGTATTATCGGTTTGAACAACGCTGTATTGACCGCCTCTGCCGGTGAGGCTATCATGGCACACCGTTTCTTGGAATATCAACCGTGGAAGGGTGATATCGAACGACGTATGAATGGTTCGATTATCGCTATGGAGACAGGTCAGGCTTTCGCTTATGCCCTGAATAACTTGCAATCCCGCGGACGTTTCTTCATCGCCCCGGGCGAGGAGGTTTACGCTGGACAGGTGGTCGGAGAGCATACCAAAGACAATGACTTGGTGGTAAATGTCACCAAATCCAAGAAGTTGACGAATATGCGTGCCTCTGGTTCGGACGACAAGGTTTCCTTGGCTCCTCCTATCGTATTCAGCCTAGAGGATGCGCTTGAGTACATCAAGGGCGATGAGTACGTAGAGATCACCCCGAATAATATGCGTATGCGTAAGATCATTTTGGATGAGACAGAGCGCAAGCGCCAAGGTAGATAAATTCTTCTATTGAATAAATATAAAAAACGGCGACCTTTTAAAAAGGCCGCCGTTTTTATGTGTTATAGGATTTTAGAGATCCTTCAATGGGTTCGCGTAACTTCATTCTTTATTTTCCGGATCTTTCTTCTCTTCATCCGAAGTCGTGAATTTTATTACAAGCGATTCATCTTTAGGAGTCTCATACCAATCTCCGTGCGCTTTGCGGTAATCCTGATCAAAATTATAGGCATTGTCAATACTCTTATTCTCTATACACCAATGGAAAGGTTTATTTTCCGAATAAGGGATATCCAACACATATGGGTATAGATCCGTATTCTTTACGTTTTTACTTACCGGTCCCTTCCCGTTATCAATGTAAGGCATGATCAGTTGAGTTGAGCTATATGTTAATGTCTTTGTAATCCCACTTTCCGGTTCCTTGTCGAATTTTCTCACATTGACATATCCATTGACATCGGAGAAAAAGGGAGTTAGTCCATTGGCGTCCTTAAATCCAAATTGGTTGTGGAATGTACAGCCTTTAGCCAGTAACTGGGCATAAACATCTGCGGTACTCTTATCGGTATATGCTGTGATGCTATAATATATGACAGCGTCATTGAAATCGAAATCGCCTTGGTTTGGATAATTATCTTCGAACAAGAGGAATCCTTTCTTGTTCGTTTGCGATTCTATGACGGGAGGGGTTACCGGCTCTGCCGGCTCGATGGCGACGGGATTACTTTCGATTAGGCAAAGCATATCGTTGTAGTCTCCGTCGTAGGCCCTATAGTTTGGACAACGATTTTCCATTCCCAATATATTTCCTTCAAAATCACCTTCTTGAATGTGGTGGATGAATCCGTTTGCTACGTTTTTCTCTATTTTGAAAGAAGAATTGCCGTATTTTAAGGTATGGCCTATATAATTATGGGAGAATGCCCCATTGTCTGGCACTTTATTGTTATCCGGCCCATTTAATGCCGGGGTGGAGAATTGTGGACGGTCTGTGCCTCGATATACGAAGCCGACGTTGAGCCCCTTGTCGAATCTTCCTAGGGGAATTCGGGTATATTCTCCTGTCTTAGCCTTTGGCTGTTCCTCTTTGGAGTAAAAGATATAATTCTCGCCTTGGTTGATCATATTGAAGTCAATGACTTGGATGGTGCCATTAGTCTTTCCATAGAAGGTGCAGTTGTCTAAAGTGAGATTCTCCATCTTCTCAAAGGGATATGTATAGAACCAAATTTTACCATACATATTGTCTTTGGACATTCCTCCATCGCTTATATAGGTCAGCCAAATATCCGCTTTCTCAAAGCTACTGGTAAAAACGGTTTCCGTGATTTTTAGATCAGAGCATCTATATAAATCCTCGCTTTTTACATTGTATGCCTTTTCTGGAAAGTATTTGTTATTGATCAAATGAAGGACTTCATCACTGATCGCACTTGTAGCCCGTAAACTACTTTTGGTATCGCTGCCGATCGTGATGTCCTTTACATCGCTCTCAATAAGTTCCCCATCCCCTCTTAGGATATAGAGTTTCTTTACGTGTGTAGGTACTTCCAGAGCCATATGGATCGGAGTTTTACCAATTAAATAAGGATCTTTGACTAAAGAGCCTTCCTCATAAGGATATTCATAATAAATAGAATATAGGGTTCCTTCATGCTGAGAAGATATGTTAACCTGTATGTTCTCGAAATTCTCGAACTGGGCTATGTAATCTTCTTCTTCTTTGGTAGGTTCTTTCGGATCTACCGTGGGGTCTTCTCCTTGAAAAATGTCATGTTTAACGCATGACCCCATTAGAAAGAGCAGACAAAATACCCACACCATTTGTTTCCAGATTTGTGATCTCATAATTTCTTTACCCTATTTGATTAATATTTACAACAACTTTGTTAGATTTTGCAAATCTACGAATTTATTTCATGAAAAATCATTGATAATCAATATTTATTTCAAGCTGTTACGCTTTTATCAAATGTAGGATTGGATGGTGGGATATAAAAAAAGACCCCATCCAAAAGGATGAGGTCTTTTTCTTATTTAGAAAGAATATTTTCTAATTATTTTACTAAAGCTGCGAAGTCAGAGTTAGTCGCGTATTTAGCGAACTCTAAGTCGATAGCAGCTTCCTTAGCCATGTTCTTATCAGCGGCGATAGCAGCCTTCAAGTTGTTGATAACACCGTTAGCGTCGTTCGTACGAGCGGCAACAACAGCCTTCAAATAAGAAGTTACAGCGTCAGGATTAGCAACACCGTTCAAAGTCTGAGAAGCCTTGCTGTAATCCTTAACCAAGATCTGAGCCAAAGCAGCGTTGTTAGTCTTAACAGAACCGAAAGAGTTAACAGCCTTAGCATATTCGCCTTGCTCTAAGTAAAGAACGCCAAGAGCCTCGCTCAATTCGTTTACGCCGGCAGCGTTACCGAACAATTGTTGAGCCTTAGCTTGGTCACCCTTAGTTAACGCGATCAAACCTAAGTTCATGTTAGCGGAAGCGTTATTCTTAATAGAGTTAGACTTGTTGAACATTTGCTCAGCCTTAGCCAAATCACCAGCCTTGAATGCCATCATACCGATGTTGTTCCAAGTACGGTAGCAGTTAGGATACAATTCAGAAGCTTTTGTATAGATAGCCATCTTCTCACCGTCGTTGTTAGTCAATGTAGCGGCGTAAAGGATTTCCTCGATATTCAACTCAGAAGGATTGCTCTTTGCCAAAGCGCTGATCTCGTCGTCAGACTTACCGATGATCTCGATGTTAGCAGTCAAACGAGAACGACGTAATTGCGGAAGGATAGTCTCAGCCAAGTCAGAGTAAACAGCGGAGATATTCTTGATTTCTTTCTCTCTTGTCTCAGGATCTTGGTACATAGAGATCACACGCAATACTAAGTCTTTATCTTGCAAGTTAGAAGCAGAAACTAATTCCTTGAAGCCTTCCCAGTCTTGAGCTGTGTAACGAGCGTCAACCGGAGCGTCAACCTTCATCTTCTTCAATTCCTTGTTCAAATATTTCGTAGTGTTTCCTTCACGATTCTCAGCCAACGTGTTGTTCAATTTGAAACCACCATCAGGAGAAGCGTAAGCGCTGATCTCGATAGCTACATTCTGGTTCGGAGCCTCGTCAGCGTTCTTAACAAGATCTTTCCATTCTTTGATAGCGTCAGAATTCAATTCTTTAGCGCGAAGGTTAGCTTGTTGGATCAAGAACATGATGTTAGCGTCATGAGCCTCTTTGATAATACGTTGGAATTTATCAGCTGCGATAGCTGCTGTAGCAGTAGCTGCGTCTGCCAATTCGGAAGTAGCGATAACGCCTTCACCGATCTTTACGTCCGGCAATTTAACAGTCTTGTTTTTGATCTTTGCGTCGAAAGTCAAATACAATTCTGATTTTTTCATCTCGGGTTTGTAAGTGAAAGAAGACTTCATAGTTACGTTAGCGCCTTCTTTTTGAGGGATTACTTGGTTGTTACCTTTTACTTTCTCACCTTGGTAAGTGTAAGAAGTGCCCCAAGCTTCGCCACCCTGGTAACGCAATACCGGAGTTACAGTTACAACAGCTTTCTTGTTGAACCATTTAGCGGGGAAAGTCGCGTTGATCGTTACAGGAACTTTGCCTCCGATAGCTCCGAATAGCCTCTAGCGGCTGCGGCTCTGCTTTAATGTACTGTTCTGCCAACGGTTTCAACTTGTTTGAACAAGAAGAAAGAGTTAAAATGGCTGCCAATACGAAGAATGGCAATAAAAACTTTTTGTTCATAATCTTGATGTAAGTTTAAAATGTTACTATGTTAATATATTCACTTCCAAATTATCCCTTAGCCATTATCGTGCAAAACTA
>OATL01000833.1_pt1 | contig 10733 bp, 6 predicted proteins | sample 1476011 | NCBI WGS metagenome assembly OATL01 (sample SAMEA2579975, study PRJEB22360) | human gut metagenome | biome: human gut; feature: human-associated habitat; material: faeces | place: Denmark | collected 2008/2010
GTACCGTTAAGCGATCGGGGAAATACCTTCCTCCTTCGACCGGTATATTTGATGCGTCTTCGCTTCACATACCGTCCGACAATCGCTTCGTTGCCTAAACCTTAAGGAGAAAAACAGAGGGATACATGCCCTCCCAACGAGGTAATCAAGGGGATATATTTTCCTTGAAATCGCACATATCATCGCGATTCTAAAGTATTCTTGCCCCCGTAAATCGCGATGCAAAAACTATAAGCAAACGTTGTCATGTCTCTTTCAGAATTTTCCCCGACAAAAAAGCATCTGTCAAGTGCAACATTAACGCCATCAACCCCTAGTTGCGCTTTGGCCACCAAGCGGCATGCCTACGGACATGCCACGGACAGCGGAGCAGCCAAACCAACAACAAACCGACCAGCAACGTGGCAGCTGACACCACGCCCGCAATCACACGCACATCTTTTGCCGCATCATCCTCCGCGGGAATCTCTTCGGGAATGGCGGAACGCAGCGCAGAAACCAGCAGACGGTGCGTATTCACGCCGTACGGGGTGCACGTCATCAACGTCACGCGGTCCTCGCCGGGCACAATCTTCAACTTCGACGTGTCATCCGGATTGATTTCGGTGATGCGATCCACCTTGTAGCCGAGCGTACGGCCCATTACGTCGAGGTAAAAATAGTCGCCGACGCGCATCTCATCCAATCGGGTGAACATTGCGGCCTCAACCAATCCGCGATGACCGGTAATCACCGAATGCGTGCTTTTGCCGCCCACCGGAAGGCTACTGCCGTACAGGTGACCCGCGCCGGACGCAAGCGTCAGCTCGGACGTGCCGTGGTAAACCGGCAGGTTCACGGAAATCTTCGGGATGCGGATGGCCCCCATCACGCCATCGCCGGAGTCAAGCAGGCTTTGATATTCCTTGTCTTTGGCGCTGGCGGAGTCGCCGGAGTTGTCTGAGCCGTCGGCGCTGGCGTTGTTGGCTGCATTCTGCGGATCGTCATACAGTTCGGCGAGCGGATCCTTCGCCTCGCCAATCACCGGCTGCCCCGACTTGGCAAGTCGCTTGTTGTACTCCCTGGCCGCGGCGAACGACTCATCGGCCTGCGGGTATGGCCAGCCCGCCACGCGCTTTTCGGAACGCGCCGACGTGCTCGCCAGCTCGCGCGCCGAACGGTATTGCAACACTCTCGGAAACATGCCAATGCCGAGCGCGGTAAGAATCAGCACCGCCGCAAGCACGCGCATGGCAATGGACTTGTTGCGATCCGCGCGACGCTCGCGCATCGCTTCGGACGCGTCGGTCGCCTCCGCGAAAGTCGGGAGGGTGTAGGTGCGGGTGTTGCGCGTGGTGTCGTGCGAACCGCGCGAGCCGTCGTTGCCATCGTGCGAATCGCCATAAAAATCGTCGGCGCGTAAGTCCTTAATTTGCTGAGGACCGTCGCTTCTCGACCCGCCGCGCGCGCTCCCATGCGGAAAAACTGCCATCAGTCTTGCCCCCTTGAACTGCCAGCCATAGGGAACATTATATTGCACTCCGCCCGCGTGCCTTCTTCCCTAACGATTCCGATAATGTCGGTCGAACTTGGACGGTCTCCGGCCACAGCTCTGAGCGAACCACGTTTTACGCAAATCATGGGTTAGGACTTACGCAAATCGTGGGTTAGGTTTTATGTAAATCGTAGGTTAGGTTTTATGTAAATCATGGGTTAGACCCATCAAAACCCTTTGCAGGAAGCCAAAATTAGCATTTTCGCCAAGAGCATCTCTAACCGAGTCTGCCCATGGTCAAACCGATGGGCCTATCTGGCTTATAGATGGCGGATTTGGGGCTTTGCGGAAAGGTATTTCGCTTATAGATGGCGGGTGCTAGACGAGAATAGGCGGTTCGGGGGTATGATTTATACCCCCGAACTGGCAAATGGGGCGAACCACCCGCCATCTATAAGCTAGATAGCATAAGTCAGGCCTCAGCGGAGGCAGGATTGGGACCGACTTCCTTGTCCAGCTTGTTGCGCAACCTCACCACATCGCGCTCGAGCTCGTCGATACGACGAGCCTGCTGCCTGATAATAATGCCGGCCGTATCACCGTCGAACAGTCCGAGAGACAACGGATGAACGTCATTCGACGCAGCCGTTGCGGCAGGCTTCGGCTCAGTGGCCGTATTGGCGATGTCTTCAAGACTCCGCCTCGTCGCCAACGCACGCTTATACCGCGCCGCAAGCTGCGCTATGATCTCACCATCGGTCATGGTGTCGCTGCCGCTCACCGACTTGATGGCCGCATCCTTCCACCGCGCCACACTGCGCTCGATACGCTTGTAACCAACCAATTCCGGCGGCAGACCCGCTTCGCGGAAGATCTTGGTGGGCGACTCCCCCGCAAGATATCGGATAGTGCACACCTGTCTGAATGTGTCGGAATAGGTGATACGATCACGAGTCACATTGGAAACAGCCGGCAATCCACGCAACAGTTGAATCTCCTCGTCACTGAATGCTCCCCCACTGCGCATCGCAATACCTCCCATTGATGCTTCGTTGCTTTCTTTTGCGGATGTGCCTGCGATTCTATGGCCCTCCTTCCGTGCAATACCCCCACTTCACTCCCCTGACTAACAGCCCCCATAACGGTTCACGTTTCCAGATTCCGTTTGTTGCAACACATTCCACCGAAACTCCTTATACCCTCGAAAAATGCAATGCCCACCCACATCGGGTGGCACGTCCAAAGCAACGTAATATGGCGCAATCCAAGCAATCCCACATGAAATACAGAGCAATACAAAAAGGCCGACCCATAATGGGTCGACCTTAAATCACTCCGAATTGGTGTTCTTAACGAACACCGTCAGAGATGGGCGATCAGGCCTCGGCGTTCTGACGAGACTTGATGGCGATGGTCACGCCAGCGCCAGCCACGAGCAGAGCCACAACGGTGAACAGCATGGTTCCCGCAGCGCCGGTGAGCGGCAGCTGGGTGATGGACTTGATGTTCTTCACGGTCTTGGCGGTGGTGTTGACCAAGCCCCACGGATCGGAAGTGGCGGTCTTAGCCAGAACAGCTGAACCGTTCTCCTCGTTGAAAGACACAGTGAAGCTCGGCATGATGTCGAGATAGGCATCGCTGGCACGCTTAGTTTCCGTGACGGTGTAGGTCTTGGTCTTATCAAGACCGGTGAAGGACAACTGGCCGTTAGTACCAGTCGTGACATCAGTAGTTGCGCCCTGAGTGTTAGCAGAAGCAGCCTTCTTGTAGGAACCGTTCCCCTGCTTCACAAAGTACAGCGTGGTGTCACCGTCCTTCACCTGGAAGGTAACGTCCTTAATGCCTTTGCCATCAGGATCCACCTTGGTGAAATTGAAACCAGTGAACTTGGTAGGGGCTTCAACGTTAGTGCCGTAGTTGTCAAGCTTGTTGACAACGCCATCCTCGGCATCGGCATCATCATTAATCACCGCATGGAAGGTGACCTTGATGGTCTTGCCTGCATACTTGGACGGATTATTCACCGTGACATCGAAAGATGCGTCGTCGCCACCGATCACATCAGCAGTCGGAACAGTGAAGTCAGATGCAGCAGTTTCAGCAGAAATCTGCGCACCATCCACATAGAACTTGAAAGTACCAGCCTTGATGGTCAGACCCTTGCCCGGCTTATCGGTGAACTTGAACTCGGTCGGAGCCGGGTTCGCGATAGTACCGGTAAGGGTGTAGGTCAGGGTGTCGCCGATGGCAGCAAAAAGCTTATTGACTTCCTTAGCCTTTCCGGGGTTGTTGGTGTTCTTCATGTTCACGGTGGCAGCGGCAGTCGGATCGGTTAGAACCTTCTTCTCAGCGTTAACGGTGCCGGAAGCGACAATCATCGGGATTGCCTGGGTCACAGAACCAGTAGCAACCGCAGAGTCAATGAACACATAGATACCTGCCTGCAAAGACACGGTGGCGGAATAAGAGCCGTCTTGTGCAGCAACCGGGTTGCTCAGCGTAACATCAGTTCCGCTAGTCAAACGGCCTTCGCTCTCCAAAGCATCGGCAAACTTACGAGTTGCCGTAGGAGAAGCCCATGGGCGAACATCAGAAACATCCAGTTGGCCGGCATTCAGGGCTGCGGCCAGATGGTCCACCTCAGAATCCGTAGTATCCACACCGGCAGCCTTCAACGCGGAGTCAACGGCAGTCTTATTGTTAGAATTCGTCACCACACCGTAAGCAACGTTCTCGCCGGAACCATACTGAACATAATCGCCAATCTTGTATGCTTTCAGGTTGGCGTTGGTCAGCTGTTCAGCGGTTTCAGCGGTGAACGTGAACGTTGCTACGCCCGTTACCGGAGTACCAGCAGCGTCATCGGCCTGTGCGCTGGTTGCGCCCAGGGCCATGCCACCCAGCAGCGTCGCCGCGGCGGCGATGCCGGCGAAAAGTTTCCTCATCTTCATGAGAATCCTCTCTTCCTTATTGTTTGATTACTTGTTTTTGCAATCGCGGGAGGCGGGAACCCAACTTGCTCCCGCGATCCGCAAATTTTGATTTGCCGGCCGGAATGCCCTCAAGTTGGTAGGCATTCCGGCCTCACACAGCAACTCAGACGAGTCGCTTCTTGTTATTCCAAATTTCGGCAGCGCCGATAAGCAGCACCGCGAGTCCGCCGATCACGCCACCGACCAGTAGCCACTGGCGTCCCGTCGCACCACCCGTCAACGGCAGCGCCGACACCGCGACATATCGGTTGGTGAAGGTGACAGGTTCAGTAGCAGCACTTTGCGATTCGGGAACTGCTGCACCGTTGTCATCCAGCACCTTGGTCACGGACTTCACGGAAGCCTTCCACTCTCCGTTGGAGTCCTTCGCGACAGTCACGACAACCTCATACTTCGCCTGCGAATAATGCAATGAAGCGATAGAGCCCTTGACCTCCGTCACGTAATACGTGTAAGAGGCATCGCCAGCGTTGTAAGTGATGTTGCCGAAGGACGCGGTATGGCTGCCCGAATCGGAGTTCACCTTCACCGTACAAGGTTGATCGGCTTCGCACTTATCCGGCAACGGCGCATTGCCCTTCGCCGCCAGAGTGAAATCGAACGTGTCGGAGGTCTTCCACTCGCGTCCGGCCAGGTCCTTCTTCACCGAAATCGCGTTCTCCAGGGCAACCGTCTTCAACGTGTTAGTGATGGTCGCGTTCAACGTGCCCGCATCGGCATTGGAAGACCACACCATCTGCTTGGTCAAGTCGACATTGTTTCCCATATAGGAGACGTCATATCGGTCATCACCAGAGATTTCCGCCACGGAATACGTGTATCCAGGAACCAGGTTGTCGACAGTCGTCTGCCAATCATTGCCCTTATTCAGCGTGATTACGCCACCGACGTTCTCCAGCTGAGCATTGGAATCGCCGCTCTTCTTACGCTGCAACTGCACCGTAACGGAACCGTCATCATGCTTGCTCGCACCATCCGACCATTGCTTGACGATCTTGATCTTGCCGAGCTTCACCTGCACCACAGGATGCGGATACTCGACTTCAGTCGGTGCGCATGACGTAGTTCCATTAACCTCGGTAAGCACGCAATAGTTCAATCGCGCGTCCACATTGGAATAGAATCCCGGCTGGCCCGCAGATGCGGTGCCAGTATTCGGCTCTCCCACATTCGGGTATTGCTGGTTGCCGGCATAAGTGGCATAGGCGGCATCGCTTGGCTTGACCTTGAAGGATACGTCGATGCTGTCGGCTTTCTCTGCGACGATGCCGTCATTGCCGTTAAACGTCACCGTCACCGTGCGATTGCCAAATTGATCGACACCGTACGTGGCCGTATATCCGCCCGTCAGCATCTTATTGCCGTTTTTCACCGTCACATACCGCGTAATGTTGGTACCGGCAGCCATGCCAGCGAAATCGACCGGGTCGACCCACTTGGACAAGGTGTCGGTGATGGAGAAGACCTTGATCTTCGCGGAGGAGGTGATGCTGGAATAGATCTGGTTGAATGCTTTTGTCAGATTCTCAGCATTCGTGCCATCGAATTCCTTACCGTTCACCGCACTGGCTTCACGGGCGAAATCGGACATTCTATTGGCGTCAGTCGAAGCCTTCACCACATAAAGCGAAACATTACTCTCCCGCCTGTTGGCCTCGGCCAGAGCGGCAGCATAGTTGTAACCGTAGTAATTATCACTACCCTCGGTACCTGCACCATGCACACCCTGAGGTGTAGTACGCCAATCATCATCAGGATTGCACCCTTTTTTGCTGCACCCAATCGGATAATTGGATATACGGAACGTCGGATTGCCGTCAGACAAGAAAATGATGTGCTTCTTCACACCCGTGCGTCCTTGCAGATCATTCGCCTGCTTAAGCGCAGCCTCCCAGTTGGTTCCACCATCAGGTCTGCTGGACACAGCTGTTTTAATCTTGCTGACAGATGTGGTGAAGTCTTGCTTAGTCGAGGCCGTGTCGCTGAATGTCACAACCGCCATTTGGACTTGTTGAGATTCCGGTAATTTGGAATTCGCCTCGGTCAGTAATTTCTCAGCAAGCTTATTTGCCGCGTTCTTCGCGTTAGTATCACGATTGTCGTTTTTATCCTGCATACTGCCGGACTTATCCATAACCAGCACAATGTCGGCCGGAGTGGCGATAGTGGTTTCGGAAGAAGCGCTATCACCCGAAGCATTCAAATGCAACTCGTACTGGTCGCCATCACCACCATCGACCTTTTCGATGGTCTTATTGTTTTGTGGCTTCACATTGGAATTGATAACAGTCACATGGCTGGTATCGCACACCTTGAAAGAATGGGTTTCCGCATAGGAACCACCATTTCCATCGTTGTGCTGCGACAACGCCTCACCATTCGCGGAAACAGTGTATTTGCCGGAATTCAGCTCACGCACCGAATAGGTTGTGTCATCAGAGAAATCATTGGATTGCACACGAGCAAATTGGCCTTTGGCCAAAGTGATCACACCGTTCGAACCGGTGTTCAAACCAGAGCTGACAACCTGATTGGTGGACGCATTGTAAACGCTGTATTTGCCTTCATATGGCGTTTGCGAGCCATTGGCGAACAGCTGGAATTGGAACTGTTGACCGGCTGGAATAGTGCCCAATGTCTGCTTTTCAATGTCAATGGCCTTGGACGGCTTCACCGGCAAATTGAAGCTGATCTTGCAGTTGGAGCCACCGTCGCCACGTTCCAGATAGAAGAAGCTCAAATGATGGGTTTTATATGCAGCGGAATCCCAGTTCTTGCCCGCATTACTGAATGCCTGGCTAATTGTCGTCGCGCGATCCGAACCATAACTTGGATTTCGATCATACGTGATATTCCCAGTAGCAAAATCAATCGTTCCGTGTATCGCCTGATGGATACCGCCCAAGTCAAGCACCAGCACATCATCGATGAACACCCACACATCGTCGTCACCGGTGAAATCAAACACCATGTTCTGATTGTTGACTTTGCCATCTTTAGGCATATAGAAATCGGCCCCAAGGTTCATGCCGAACGAATACCTATTGGCGTCGCTGTCATTGCCAAACGGCGTGAATAACGGGTTACGATCCCCGCTCTGGGTCTGCTTGGTCAATTCGAATCGATTGCTATTGCCGTTATATTTCGCATATTTCGACGCCGCATCGAAACTGTAATTCCCTTGACCATCCGAAGTCAGCAAACCACCGTCCGGCATGTAATTAGTCACAGCCTTATCAGACGCACCGCCGAAGAGATAATCCAGCGATCCGTTGCCATCCGCCATGGTCGGATAATCGTTAGTCAGCAGAGGCTTCACAATGCCCGCGTACGCACCTCTGCCATCTTGAACATAGCGGTTATAGCCGGTTTCGTTTCCTCCGCTCATAAAATGCAACGCATGATTATTGTTGATGGAGTTGCGATCGTAATCATGCAGACCAATGCTGATACCATTCTGCTGCTCAACAGTGGCATTGACGTCATCGGCCAGCGCGGCAGAAGTGGTGGCGTAGCCCATGCCACCAAGCATGGCGACCGCGGCTACCGCGGCTACGATTCGCTTGGCAAAGTTCCCCTTTGGCTTTGCCTCAGATTCATGTACATGCCTCATGTGTATTGTCCCCTTAATACCGCGCTTCAACGCGGTTTCCGTCTCTAACACCATCCGCGCATCGCGCACCGGCACATGCCACGTCCAGTACGGATACACTTCCAGCGCTCCAACCTCGAACATAGGAGAAAAGACGTCGGGAGATGCACACCCTAAGTGCGGGAAAGTCGAGGTACCATACCACCGTCAACCGTTGCAATCGCAACGTTTCACAATATGGGTGATACCCGAATAAAAAAGCCGGCAGGAGGCATCGGCAAACAGCGGTCGTCAGCCGCGCTTCGGCCACCAAGCCGCATGCCTACGGATATGCCACGGCCGGCTGCGCAGCCAAACCAGCAACAGACCAAGCAGCAACGTGGCCACCGCGGCCGTGGTTGCAATCGTTCGCGCATCCTTCGCCGCATCATGCTCCGCCGGTACCACGTCGGGAATCGGCGAGCGCACCGCAGAAACCAACAGTCGATGCGTATTAACGCCGTACGGGGTGCACGTCATCAACGTCACCCGGTCTTCGCCGGGAACGATTTTCAGCTTCGACGTATCGTTCGGCTCGATTACGGAAATACGGTCCACCTGGTAGCCGAGCGTGCGGCCCATCACTTCGATGTAGAAGTAGTCGCCGACGCGCATCTCATCCAATCGGGTGAACATCATCGCGTCCACAAGTCCGCGATGCCCGGTGATTACGGCATGCGTGTTTTTGCCGCCCACCGGCAGACTACTGCCATACAAATGCCCCGCACCGGACGCAAGTGCCGACTGCGACGTGCCATGGTAAATCGGCAGTTTCACAGAAATTTTCGGAATGCGGATAGTGCCCATCACACCGCTGCCGGAATCCAGCAGGCTTTGATATTCCGTATCTTTGGCGCTGGCGCTGTCTGATTCGTTGGAACCGGATTCGCTGGACCGCGAACTGCCCTGCGCCTGGGAGAACGGGTCTTTCGCTTCGCCGAGGATCGGCTGCCCCGATGTGGCAAGCCGTTCGTTGTATTCCTTGGCCGCTGCGATTGCGTCGTCCGCTTGCGGATACGGCCAGCCCGCAACCGTACGCGCGGACCGGTCCGACGTGTTCGACAGTTCGTGTGCCGACCGGTATTGCAGCATCGCCGGAAAACCGCCGATGCAAATGGAAATGACGATCAACAGCGCAGCGGAGACACGCATGGCGACGGTTTTCCTGCGGCGGCCACGCCGTCTGCGCATATCGTCGGAAACGTCGATTATCTCGTTGAAAGACGGTTCCGCGCCTTCCGTACGTTCCATGTTTTTCATACGTTTCGCACGCATCACTGGATGAACTTCCGCAGCACGCGTTCCAGCTCGTCGATACGCAACGCCTGCTTGGCTATCAGCATGTCGCATTTGTTGATGGTCAGCTGTGCCTGTGCAAGTTTCGACAGCATATCCTGCGATGCGCGCGATTCCTGCGACTTGTCCGAGCCTTGCGATTGCACGCCGTTGCTTCCCGACGCGCCAACGTTTCTCGTCGCGACGTCGCTTCCCGACGTCCCTGCCGCGCCAGCGCCATAAAGATCCACCACGGACTGATCCACATCGTCTCCGCGCAGTTCGATGGCTTCCAGCTCGTCATCACAATCCTGCATGTAATGGTTCGTATGTTCGTTCCTGCGCTTGTTCCGCTCCTCCTGCTGCTTCCAGCGCGCGATGCACCGTTCCACGCGCTTGTAGCCGATCAGCTTGGGGTCGAGACCCGCCTCCCGAAAGATGGCCGACGGCGATTCGCCCGCGTTGTACCGGCACATGACCTCGACCTTAAAGCGATCGGTATACCGGATATGGGATGGACTCACGCTTTTGACCGCTGGCAGGCTGGCCAGATACGCACGCTCCTTTGCCGTGAATTTGCCATCAATCATTTTTTTACACCCCCTAAATCGCCTAAACAGCTCGATTCAGCATCATATCGGGCTCTTTCCATTAACACCCTCGTTAAAACCCTCGAACGAAAGACCCATCCCCTTCAACGAAAAGAGGGGGCCAACCTTCAAACAAAACAGTCCCGCCATTTTCCACGGATAATAAAAGCTCATAGACCCCCCCCCCATAAAATTAACAAAAACTTAACCTCACCCCCAGCGCGTCATGGGGGTCACCGCGTATCCGAGCACCGTCACACAGACTCACTAGGCTGGAAACATGACGCAAGAGCTCGTTTCATTAACCATCATCATGGCGGTGGCGGCCGTCAGCCCAATCGTGGCGCAGCTGATCCCGGGCAAGTTCATTCCGCAAACCGTGCTGCTGCTCGCCGCCGGAACCGCGCTCGGCCCGTACGGACTAGGCGTGATCGAAGTAAACGACGCCGTGAAACTCTTGAACGAGCTCGGCATGGCGTTCCTGTTCCTGCTCGCCGGCTACGAAATCGACCCCAAACGACTCGCCGGACATCAAGGCAAAGTCGGACTGCTTACATGGGGAATCACGCTAGGCCTCGCCTGGCTGGTTGTGACATTCCTTCCGTTCTTCACCAAGCAAGGCATCAACGGCGTGGCCACGGTAATCGCACTCACCACCACCGCGCTCGGCACGCTCATGCCGATTCTCAAGGAACGCAACCTCGAAGGCACCCCCATCGGCGACGCCATCATCTCGTACGGAACGTGGGGCGAACTCGGCCCAATCCTTG
>OATL01000840.1_pt1 | contig 10595 bp, 9 predicted proteins | sample 1476011 | NCBI WGS metagenome assembly OATL01 (sample SAMEA2579975, study PRJEB22360) | human gut metagenome | biome: human gut; feature: human-associated habitat; material: faeces | place: Denmark | collected 2008/2010
CGACAAGGATGTGATCACTCCCGATTTGGGTACGGCGAACGCTCCGGTAGCGATCAAATTGACACAAAGCGTGGAAGGTCTCACGACTAAAGCCCCGATCACGAATGGATCGCAGGTGGAAGGTATCGTGGTGATGGTGGACGTGACTTCCGGACACGAGCATGATTGGGGTAGCTTTAATCCGGTTTACAAGAATGTGATCAATGAAACTACAAAGGCATTGGAAACACGTGCCAACGTAGCCGGCGCTGTATTTACGGCTGGGAAAGAGACGGATATTACCTTGACTCCCACCTTGTATTATGATAATACGGAAGTGAGTCCCAAAAACTCCCATATTACGGCGGTCGTTCCTTCCGGAACAATCGAGTCCTCAAAAGTGGTTTTCGGCAAGGTAGACGGATTGCAGGATGTCATGACGATCGGTACGGATCAAGATGCCGGAACAGCAGCGTTACCAAGTCAGGAGGGATGTAAGTTGACGTTTTCCCACAAGACCACCCAATTGGTTTTCGCCGCTAGTTACACAAGCGTAGCTGGTGGTAAGGGAGAATGGGAAGGAAAGAACGTCTCCATCAAGAGCATCAAGATTTTGGGCACGCAATTGCCCCAATCCGTAAACTTGACAAATGGTGACGTGAATTGGGCTACTGCTTCCGATTTCTCTGTCCCGAATATCACGACAACCGCTCTTTCCACGACAGCTTCTACGATTAGCCCGGCAGTGATGCTCGCTCCGTCTAATGATATCAAGCTGAACGTAACGATCAACGTAGGCGGTACGGATCGTACCTTCTTGAATGTCCCGGTGATGGACTCAAAGAATGCAGGTGAAAAGTTGAATGCCCAAGAAGGCTATGCCCATACGGTTACGTTGAACATTACCGAGCCAGATAAACCTACAGGAGAAAATGTGAAGGCACTGGAAGTGAAAGCCACTGTTAACGAATGGAAACAGGGTAACGGCGGAACCGTTGACTTGAAATAATCCTAAATATCCCTCAACCATCATGAGACAACTCTCTACATACATATTGTCGATGATAGTCATGGGATCGTTGGCCGCTTGCTCGGACAATGGTGAGGCGGGAGGTGAGATACCTTCCGCCGATCCTCCGATCGAGCTTCGGGCGACGTACCCGGACACGTCCATAAGCACGAAAGCGGAAGTTGGAGAGGCGGAGGCGTTCAAGACCACCCTCTTTTGCGTGACCCGTCTCGACGCCATCACAGGTGTTCCCGACTATACGAGTCTTGCCGATCGTTTCTCCACCCCCGTATCCGACGTGACCACGAGTTGGGCCGACGCCGTATTCTACGAGGAATGGGTAGAGCGGACGGCTGATGTGGCGGTAGGCGGGAGTATCTCATGGGATGCCTCTCGTAAGCACCATTATCCCCGCATGGGAGCGAACGTGTATCTGGTCGGCGTATCTCCCGTGGCGGGCGATAACTCGTACGATGCCGCCGAGGGTACCGTAAGCTATACCCTTGACGGGCATATGGACTTGATGTACGCCGGTCCCTTGGCGGGTAATAAGTGGGATGGTAACCGGTTTACGGGCAATACCGTCGCCGGGGTCGAGGCGAATCGCTCATTGAATTACGCCCACCTGCTTACCCAGCTGGTATTCAAGGCAAAGAAGCATGATGCCGGAGGACTGGAGGTGAAGGTGAACAAGATTATCGTGAAAAGCATACCTACGGCGGTAAATGTTCCGCTGGCTACGGGCGAGGCTGTCTTCTCCGGTTCCTCGGAAGTGATCCTTGAGCCTGCCGGCAACGCCACGGTAGGGGCATCAAATGTCGGTCCCATCGATCTGGGCTGCTTGTATCTGCCGCCTACACCCGATCCGGGCAATGTAAAAATAACGGTCGAGACTTCGATCGGTACCTTTACCGACGTATCCGTAAAGATGGGTGATGAAATATCTGAGGATAATTTCAAGCCCGGTTTCTCTCACGTGATCACGTTGGATATCTACGATGCCTCTTTAGGTATCTCCTCCGTGGAGGTAGCCGAATGGACTCCCTCGTATGTCGATGGCAACCTAGACTTGATCCACTGACTGACTAAACGAATTGAACAATTAATAGAACGAATCAAAAAAAGTAATCATGAGAAAACTGATAAACTATAAACTACTCTTTCTTTCTCCCTTCTTCTTGGCTGCCTGTAGCAACGAGGACAATATCCCCTCCATCCTCCCTTCCAACCAGCCGGATGCCGTAGAGCTGGGGATTACGGCGGGGGTGAATTCGGGTACCCAAGCTAACGCTAGCAAAGATGATGTCATGAAAAGCGTGGCGGTGTACGCACGCTTAAAGGGGACAGTCGTATCGGGTGAAGATCCTTATACGAATGCGAAAAGCAATAATTACGCATTATATACTTATTCGACAACAGGAACCGCAGGCTGGAAAAGTGGAGAGAATAAGAAAATATATCTGACCTCCGAAGTGGCAAAGATATACGCTTATTATCCGGCTTATCAGCCCGGAACAAATCAAGAGTTAGCCACAACCACAGCTCTAGTATTATCTGATAATACCGCTACGGATAACTCCACAATCCCAGTAACGGTCTTTGCTGGAACGACTGATGATGCGCATAGGGATTATCCCTCGACATTAATAGACAACTCTGAAACGACAAATACCAATAAGGCAAAGATTAATTCAGCGAAAGGTGAAATCGATTATATGTGGGCGGACCAAGGTAGCTCTGAGACGAATTGGATAACTGCGAGCAACACGAAAAAGGAAACCTCTATAGATGCCTCTGTTGATCTAACCATGAAGCATGCCTTGACTTTGGTTAGTTTCCGCATTTACAATGATGGAACTTATAAGAATAAAGGTGTGCTATCGAAGATACAGTTGAAGGATGTACCTAATCAAAAGGTAAGCGGTAATAGCAATCCTCTTGCTACGATGAATATTGATAAGGGAACCTTGGCTAATAATAGTTCCTTGACAACGGGATCTTATATCCGTGAGTTTGCTACTGGCGCTACTTATACCTTGAAAAAGAAAGGAGACTCTGGTTTATCAGACGATAATGCAGCTAAAGGGGCTTCATACCGATTCAGCATCTTGGCTTTGCCGATAACTAACCAAGCCCTAAATAATACCAAAGCCATCTTTACGATTGATGGAGCGGATTATGAGGTAGCGTTAGCTGATAATGCGACAGGAGTTACTTGGGAGCAGGGGAAAGAAAACATCTATACCGTAAAACTTAGCGGTAAGGAATTATCCATAGGCACCGTAACCGTAGCCGCTTGGGGCACCGTAACCGGCAATGATGATTTGAAAGTTAATTAACTTACAGTCTAGGGTTGTAGAGACGGGGCGTGCCCCGTCTCTACAACAAAACACGAAACACGAAATACAAAACACGAAATCTGTGTAGTAACAATCAGACCGGGTGGTAATAATAAAACCGGGTGGCAAATAAACGAACAATATAAACAACGATAAATATGAAACCGTATAGATACCTATTATTAACAACAGTATCGCTTTCCCTTTTCGCCTGCGGCGGCGAGGATGGCGGAGAACCCCTTGTAACCCCCGGTGATTGGGTGCTTACCCCCGGTTGATCCGGATACCCCTGTCGCCCTGTCCCCGCAGATCGCCAGCGTAGCCCTTACCAAGGCCACTGCCACATCCGGCGATATAAAGGCCATCGGCTTATATGCCGTAAATAACGAGACCAGTGAAAACCATTACGGCACATCCCCCCAAGGTACATACGGTCAATACACCCTCCAAGAGGGTTCCTTAAAACCCGCTACGATAAACGGTAAGGATCAAACGATCTGGCTAAGCACCCAGCAAGCCATAGTCTACTCTTGCTATCCAGTCACGGATGCCACCACGATAACCGCGGCCGGAAATGCCTCTTCCCCGGTCTATACCATCCCGGTACGGGCTAATGCCATAGTCTATTCGAATACGGTAACGAATGCCTCCTCCTTGGATTTCACAGTTCCCGGTAACGATTATATGTATGGTGTAGCCTATAACACTTCCACGAATACCTTTGGAACAACTCAACCCATAGCCGATAACGGCCACAGAGCCTCCGATTCAAAAGGCGAGAAGATAAACCTAGGCCTTAAGCATGCCTTTTGCTTGGTAAGCCTAAAGTTCAAGAAACACACGGACTACGTCGGTCCTTGCAACCTGACAAAAATAACCTATAGTCGCCCCATCCCGACACTACAAACGAATGGTACCACCACCATGAGCCTAAAGGACGGAGCCCTCGGCAACCTAACCGGAGCGAAGGCGGGTACACCGGTAAAGTACGAGTACACGGTAAATGGCGGCGTAACCGTTGCCGCTACCACAGACGGAATCGAGTTCATCAATTACGGCGTACCATTCCCCTCCGGCACTGCAAATGTTGCCGCCGCTACCTTGACCGTCGTAGTAGATGGCAAGGAAATGAAACTAGACACCATTACCGACGGTGGCGAATGGTCCGCCGGAAATAAATATACATACACCATCTCCATCCACGGTACCGGCCTTAAGCTGGACGGCTTCAATGTGGTAGGGTGGACGAATGAATCATCCGACAATACAAGTACGACTATCTAAAAAAACTATACGACCTATGATACAGGATATTTACAAAAACGCACGTCCGCTACACCTCGGTGTAGGCCTGTTGGCGATACTGGCGCTCTTATCCGGCTGCTCCTCCGACGACTCCTTGCCGGAAGACACGACAGGGGCATTCTTACAACCCGTATTCCACATGAGCGGTGTCGAGACCCGCTCCATCATAAGCGGAACCTCCACGACGGAGGGTGAGGGAAGGATTAACGCGGTAAAACTTTTCGTTACTAAAGCAGAGGACGGCTATACTCCCTATGGCGGGGTTGGTACGGCGGGAAATGCTGGCCTTTCCACCTTCACCTATCAGTCGGTAGGTAGCGGCGGAAACGATTGGGTAGGCGATCCCACTGTGAATTTATCGAGTGTAAAGGCCCGGATCTATGCCTATAGCCCGGCGAACGCCATCTTGACAAAATCAACGACTACCACGACGCATACTATAGCGACCACCCTTCCCGTTCACCAGAATTTCTATGGCGGCAAGGGATGGGATTCTGACGCTACCGATTATATGTACGGTTCCGCCAGCAACACGGTAGGAGAGGCTATCGCTATTACGGCCAGCAATACCACGCCGTCCGGCGGTTCCCCCTCAAGCGGTACTTATCAGCCGGAAATCTACTTGCAACATGCGCTGGCCCGCCTTTCCTTCACGATGCAATCCGCCACGGGACGTTCCGTGAATGCGACCTATGATTACGTGAAGAAGATAACGTTGAAAACATCCTCCAATGCGTTCATTACCGGCACGGGAACGATGCGGATCGCGGATGGAGCGCTTGGTGGAGGAACAAAGGTAGCCGAACTCACTTTTACCCCTAAAAACGATGTGTCGAGTAATACCACTGCCATACTTTGCGGTGCCGCGGGTGTTCCGGTGGAGGTAGGCTATGGGTTGGTGGCTCCTTTGGCATCGGTTGACATGACCCTTACGGTAGTGGTCGGCAAGCCGGGTGACGCTACGGATGACCGGAGGCTATCCGCCAACCTAAGTCAGATCACTTGGAAAAGAGGACATACCCACAAAATACAGATAACCCTATCCAACCGGGCGATTTCGGTGAGCGCCGGTATCCTCCCTTGGACAGGGAGCGGTTCAGCGGGAACGGGAGACGTTAAGCCCGGCGGCTATTAATTACGGCATAAAAAGAAAAATATGAATATGAATTACATGAACCTCAGTTTAGCATGGATGGGAGCCTTGAACATGGCGCTGGCTCTCTCCGGTTGCACGAACGGGATAGAGACGGGGCTTTCCGCTCCGGAGGGAATCCCGGTGACGGTATTTGCCGAGATCAGCCCTGTTACCAAAAGCGGCGAGGCGATTAGCTCGGATAATGGTTTCGATAGGACATCCTTCCTTTCCGGCGATCAGATAAAGGTGACAAGGACAAAAAAGGCAAGTGGGACGGCGGCTTCCCAATCGGCCAGCTATCGGTATGACGGGACTTCCGCATGGACCGTGGTGGGAACCTCGCCTGTGACCTTGGAGCCTGCCGTTACGTATTCGGCGCAGTTTCCGGCGGATTACTCGGCCATCAACCAGTTTCAAACCACGAGCGCTGCTTATCTGGCCAGTAACCTGCTGAAAACGGGTGATGCCACATCCAGCAACGGTACGCTGGACTTTACGTCGACCGGCAAGCCATTTACGCACGTCAATTCGAAGTTGACCTTGAAGTTTACCGTGAAGCGTGAGACCTCTATCGCCAATGATGCCGTTACGGTAGCGGCGACGGGGATACGTACGGCTGTATCTACGAACCAGACGATCACGCTATATCGGCCTTACCCGGGCGATGCATCCCGGAGATATGAATGGTGTGGTATCCTAAGGGCTGTAGGTGGTAGCGCGGGAACCTCCGCTACGGATCTAACGGTCTCTCTCACTTGCGATGGTGTTACCTACAAGGCTACCTTAACGGGTTGTGCCTTGCGGACCGGTTACCACTATACCTATAATTTGACCTTGCATAACGACATGCTGATCCCGGAAAGTTGTACCATCGGCAAATGGACGGATGAGATCATGGCTGGAGGAAATTTAACTTAACAACTATATAGCATTATGATACATTATACTATGAATATACGACAAACCATGCTCCACCTGTCCGGAGGCTTATTGCTATTGCTCACCCCCGCCTGTACCTCAGAGGTGGATCTGGAAGGTGGACAGCCCTTGGAGGTGACGGCGGAGATCGTTTCTTCTCTGTCTACCCGTGCGGTCGACGCTACGAACTATGATAAGAGTAGCTTTAGTACGGACGATGAGATACAGATTAATGGTGGGAGCCAGACCGTGACTTACCGAAAGGATGCCACGAACGGGTGGATTCCGAAAACGGCGGGAAGCTCGTTGACGGTTTCCGGATCATCTACGGCTTCTTCATTCTCGGCCTCATATCCGGCAGCTTTCACCTTTATTCTGCAAGACCAGAAATCCTATGAGAATTTCTGGCAAAGCAATAAACTGGAAGCGAAAGGCGGCTCTAACGTTACCTTGAGTAGCAACAAGGTAAACTTTACCTTTATGCCAGTAGCGGCGAAGATCACGATCTCAATTAATTATGCCTCATCAGGGGGTGCTACTACAAAATATAGGAATGTGACGGCTACCTTGGCAGGCAATGGCATCCGGACTGGTGCCTCTTCTTCTGAAACGATCGAGATGTTGCATACAGGGGATAATGCCGCAGCTAGCGATAAGCATACTTTCGTCTGTATCTTAAGACCGGGAGCGAATATGAGTTTCAAGCTAAGCGTTTCCCGTACGCTTGACGGTGCTTCAAGTCCAGAGGCTACACAACAAACATTTACTCAGCCGGCATACACATTTGGGGCTAGTAAGAACTATGTATATAACTTCACGTCATCCGATGAATTGATATTGACTTCTGTGGAAGTAATGGGGTTTACGGAGACAACGGTTCCCGACAATCCTATTAGCGCCACTTGATCCATTTAAAATCTATAAAGAATGAAGAATATGAGAAATTTATATAATCTAGGTTGGGGATTGGCCCTCTGTTCCCTGTTGGGAGCTTGCCAGTCAGACGGGATACCGGAGGTGGAGGCAGGTTCCACCCTTGAGCTGCGATCGGTCTCTTTGGCTGACGACGCTGTTACGAAGGCTGTGACTAACTCTGTGGATAACGTGAAATTGTATTTGAAGAACTCCAGTGATACATGGGTGAATCCGGTGTATTCCAAATCCGGAGTAACATGGGGATGTGAATCCGCGCCACTGCTGGGTAGTACCGCTACGGATGTGTATGCTTATTATCCTACGGAAGAAGAAGGTAAGGCCATTAACGTAACAGCCTCCTCCGGCGTGTACTCTGTCGAGGTCACGGTCCGGGATGCGGATACATTCGATGGTAAACAGATCGATTACCTTTATGCTACGCCGGTTCAGGCTTCCAAAACCTCAAAAATAATCAGCCTTCAATTGTTCCATGCCTTGACAAAGGTGAGTTTCTATATCTATAAGTCTGCGAATGCCAGCGATGAGATCTTAACGCTGAAAAAAATAGATATACGTAGTAACACCGGACATCTGCAAATCGGTAAGGCGGACATGCGATTGAACGGGACAGGGGAGGAACTAGGGCGTCTGAATGGCCTAGCGGGGACATCCTCGATAGAGTTGACCGGTTCGAAAATATTGGAAACCTCGTTGACGCAACCGAACATATCTTGTCTCGTAGCCCCGATGGACGCTGCCGAGCAAGTATTGTCGTTCCGTTTGACAGTGGATGTAGACGGGGTGGAACGTGAGTTTGAGACAGCCTCTATTTCTTCCGAAAGCGGGGTGAAATGGTTGGCGGGTTATCATTATGTCTATAAGATACGTATTGATAAGATGGAAGGTACATTCGAGGGCGTAACCGTATACGATTGGCAAAATAGTACGGATCAGAATACGAGTGTGGGTATTTAAATAAGAAGGGAGGAGATATGAGATATGTATTAAGTTTTGTAAGTCTATGGCTTTTGGTCACGTTGGTGGGTTGCCAAAAGGAATCTTTTTGGGAAGAAGGGGAAGGTGATAAGGTTGCCTTGGAGTTCGATCTTTATCAAGCGAACGTAACCAAGGCTGCGGCCGTTTCAGCCTTGAATGATAAAGCGTTGATTAAAGTTTATGCTTTCAAGGTGGAGACTAAGACTGAGAGTGAGATCGGTGCTAAGACTGAGACTGAGACTAGTGAGACCGGTACTCCTTCGGCGGAAGGTACTTATGTGGTGGGTGCGGATGGCAAGGTCACCGCCCAATCGGGCAAGGCCCTATTTTTGTATCGGGGTGTATATAACCTTTATTTCACTTCCTACAATGAGGAGAATGCGCCGGAATTGGGTGATGGAAATCTGGTGACCGTGCAAAATGAACAAGATTTTATGTATACGTTCATGAACAATATAACTGTCCAGCCCCAGAAAGCGGGACAAAACACGATGTCGGTTACCTTGACGAATCCATTTACGCGGCTTTGCTCGCAAGTAGCGGTGTCGGTAAAAGCGGCTAGTGTATCTCCTGTACGAGTATTAGGCTTAACGGTAGAATCCATTACGATGAATAACCTATTGGGTTCCCTAGATTATCGCCTTGGGAGCAAGGTCTGGTCTTCGAAGGGTGAAGCGAACGTAAATAATGCAGTTGAGTTCAATCAGTTCGATAATTCTGTATCGGTGGGTGATGCACATACTTCTAGGCCACCAAAAATAGTTTTGCCATTAAGCGGATCGGAATTACAGTTCACGATCAAATTAAAGGTAAAGTATGATAAGAAAGGAAATGGAACTGAAGAATGGGGGGATTTTACGTTTCACGCTACTGCTAGAAAGACGTTTTTACCCGGTATGTCCTATAGCTTTGAATTTACCTTGAAGTTCTTTGGGGATTTTAAAGAAACAGAACTGACATTGGGTATATTGGAATTCACGGAAATAAAAAATGTGACAGATCCCGTTGGTGGAGAATAAGGAGGAACTGAAAATGAGAATAAGAATAAGTTTATTTTGTATACTATGCTTGCTGCTAGGGGCATGTAGTAATGAGGAAATGATACCATCAACATCCGAAGGAGGGGAGGAATGTGCTTTCCAGTTCCTGTTAAGGGTACCGGGTACGATTGATGTAGAGACGAAAGCGGGAACGGAAACGACAATTCTTAAATTGGGAGATACTAATATATATAACGTATGGATTTTACAGTTTAAAAAGGATGGAACCGAGTTGTTGAAAGCTGTCTTTGCCGATAGGAATAGCATAACGGCTGTGCCGGGAAGTAGTAGCACTACCTATGACCAGTTATTGATTCAATTAATGAAGGATGATATGCGTTTCAAGAACGAGACTAGTGAGTTTTATATCATCGTAAATGCGGAGGATATGAATGCGACGGAGGTTACCGCCAAGTTATTTGTAAAAGAAGGTGGTATCCCTACGTCCCTTTCTGTAACAGAATTGATGGCTAAAACGAAAAGTATTATTTATTCATCAGATGGCTCTCCAACAGGTACTAATATACTATCTTCGGGACCGACTAACTATACGAAGGATCCCTCTAGCTCAGAGGCTGACATGAGGTTGGTCGTATTATCCCGTATGTACAGGGCGTTCGCGAAAGTGACCGTGACCGTGAACTCTTCAGTGGCCTCTGGCAATTTTAAGTTAATTGATACGAAACCGGTTATTATGTCAAATGTACCTAAAGTAACCCGGCTATATGATGACGACTCGACATATCCAACGATTTCAAGTCCTTTATCTACTAATTTCTATACGGAGGAGATACCTGTATCCGGAATATCACTTGGTGATAAAGAAGGAGTTTTCTATATGGCGGAAAATATCCGGGGTACAGGTTTAGCTACCACGGCGCAAGAGAAGAATAAGAAGGATATGGGACCGGGGGCTGGCGGATCTTTGGAAGGATGCACTTATCTATTGGTAAGAGGGC
>OATL01000841.1_pt1 | contig 10564 bp, 10 predicted proteins | sample 1476011 | NCBI WGS metagenome assembly OATL01 (sample SAMEA2579975, study PRJEB22360) | human gut metagenome | biome: human gut; feature: human-associated habitat; material: faeces | place: Denmark | collected 2008/2010
CAGCATTAAGGAGCTATCCAGATGGCGTTTGATGTTTTCGTTCACCGGGGTAATGCCTTTTACGCAACGTTCACTGAAATTCAGGCAACCGTCACCAATCAAGCGGGCGCTTTGCAAGAAGTTCGAGATAATCACCGGCTTAAATACGTTCAACTCGAACTGCCCGTTGGAGCCGGCTATCGAGATTGTCACGTCGTTACCCATTACTTGAGCGGCGAGCATCGTCAATGACTCGCATTGCGTAGGATTCACCTTTCCCGGCATGATGGAGGAACCCGGCTCGTTCTCCGGCAAATGGATCTCACCGATACCGGCACGAGGACCTGAGCCCAACATTCGTATATCGTTCGCGATCTTCATTAAGCTGACCGCTACGGATTTCAAGGCTCCATGCGCCTCAACCAAAGCATCATGGGTAGCCAGGGCCTCGAATTTATTCGGAGCGGTTACAAAAGGAAGCCCAGTCAACTCTGATATCTTCTTAGCGACACACTCGTCATAATTGACTGGGGCGTTAATACCAGTCCCAACCGCCGTACCTCCTAAAGCCAACTCGGAGATATGCGACAGGGAATCCTTTACTTTCCGTATACCATATTCCAATTGAGCCGCATAGCCACTGAACTCTTGCCCCAATGTCAATGGAGTGGCATCCATAAAATGAGTCCTCCCGATCTTCACGATCTTCATGAACTCCTCACTTTTTAGCGCCAACGCACGATACAGACTCTCCAATCCCGGTATCGTCACCTCCGCAGTCACCTTATAGGCGGCAATATGCATAGCGGAAGGAAACGTATCATTGGAGGATTGCGATTTATTCACGTCATCGTTCGGAAGCAGCACTTTCTCCTTATCCGTTAGCTTTCCTCCGCTCAGCACATGTGCCCGGTTGGCGATCACCTCATTGACATTCATATTCGTCTGGGTCCCGCTCCCCGTTTGCCATACGATCAAGGGAAAGGAGTCATTTAATTTACCCGCCAAGATCTCGTCGCATACCTTACCGATCAACTCGCATTTCTCCGGAGACAAGACGCCGGCGTCTTTATTAGCCAAAGCCGCTCCTTTTTTCAAGTAAGCGAACGCCTCTATCACCTCTTTGGGCATCCGGCTAATATCGGTGGCGATCTTGAAATTATTCACGCTCCGTTGTGTTTGCGGCCCATAATAAACGTCCACCGGCACTTCCACCTCACCTAAGGTATCTTTCTCTATTCTATACTTCATGACACATAAGTTTTATTAATCTCTTCTATGTATAAACTATCCGGATATCGAATTGTTTATGTTACATTCACAAGTATATCATGAAAAGACATTTATCATGGAACAGAATTCAGATCATAGAAAAACGGCTTATTTCGCCTCCGATGTTTTTTAATAGTTTTTCTTCTCGTCAATAATGTATTCGGGACGGGCCTTGATCTCGTCAAAGAGGATACCGACATATTGCCCTAACACGCCGACCGTCAATAGCTGCACACCTCCAAAGAAGATAATGGAAGTCATGATAGAAGTCCAGCCAACCTCGGCGTTACTAAAACCATAGATCTTGCCCAACGTGAACCAAACCGCCAAGATTATACCGACCAATACGGATATAAACCCGAGACTCGTCGCCAAACGCAACGGCTTCTTCGAGAAATAAAGCATTGCCGTCGACGCGAATTTCAGCATCTTACTAATCGGATATTTCGTCTCGCCGGCGATACGCGCCTCACGCTCATAATAAAACGGCACTTGGTGGAAGCCCACCCAGCTTATCAAGCCACGGATATATTTTCCCCGTTCCTTAAAACGGTCGAACTCATTCATCACCTTCCGGTCCACTAAACGGAAATCTCCTGTATCCAGCGGGAAATGGACCTCGCTCATATAATTCATCACCCGGTAAAAAGCCTTGGAGGTGAACAGCTTGAAAAGACTCTCCCCTTCCCGTGACTTACGGACGCAATAAACCACGTTGGCATCCTCTCTCTCCTGCACTTCCAGCAGATCCGGAATCAATTCCGGCGGATCCTGCATATCGGCGTCGATGATAATCGCCAAATCAGCGTCACAGTTATTGATACCCGCCGTTACCGCCGGTTGATGACCGAAATTCCGGGAGAAGTGAATCACCTTCACAAGAGGATCGGTAGCGGCTATATGGTCCAACAAAGAACGTGTCTTATCCTGACTGCCATCATTTATATAGATAATCTCCGTAGGGTTCGGCAACTTTACCAAGACCTCTTTCGTACGATTCCTCGATCACGGCTTCCTCGTTATAACACGGGACTATAACCGCTAACTTCTTCATGCCTTTTAAGCTTTAAAGGTATAAAACTTATTTACTAAAAAATTAATCACCGTATAGAAAGCCATTCCAATCAAGTGGTTGTAGTAATGATCGATCGTAAGTCGGGAATTCAAGATCAGTACCAATCCGTACTGTAAGGCATAACAAATAATGAAAGCGATCGTGAACCGAACCGCCCCTTTCGTCCATCCGGTGGAACTTCCCTTGAAAGTCCATTGCTTGTTCCAGATGAAACTGTTTAATATGCCTGCCACATATCCCGTTAAGTTAGATAAACCTTCCCGGCATCCGAAGAGTTTCATCATCACCCAGATAACAATCATCGTTATCAAGGTATTGCTCAACCCGACTACACCATACTTAATAGCTTGCTTAATCGTCTCCATTCTTACTTATAATCTCGGAAATCTCCTCGGGTGTCAATTCCTTGACATTCGTGATCGTGAAAACATTCGAGAGGAAATCGCCGTATTGGTTACATTCATTGATCACCCGGTCCAACGTGGCTTTTATATCCGTACGTACCGGGATCAAGAACACCAGCTCCACATACTGCTCACCGATCGTCAAACGCTCGATCTCGCAGTCCGTTTTCGGCAGATAATAAGCGAACTCCCGCTCGATTGTCTGCCGCTGATATTCTTGGAAAGGTTTCTTGCCTTTAGACGTCATCAAGACATAGAAACGCAGCTTCTCCCCTTTTCCTCCCAAGCCGGTCGAGATATAAATTTGTTTCTCGTCGGAGAAATCGGACTCTAAAGAGATACGAGACTCCATCAAAGCCATGTAGGCCCAATCTGTCACTTCCGGGTCCGGATGCTGGGTGTATTCCTCCAACAATCGGTACGCACGGACGGATTTCGAGGTAGCCAATTGAGATAACAAATATCTCTTCTCGGTCTTGTCCGTGGTTTCCTCCGTCAACAAAGTGTTGTACAGGGTCTCGCACTCATCCTCCGATAAGGGACGGGGAGGCCGGTTTTCCTTCCGTACGTTTTCCGAGTATTTGAAATACTCCATCTGAAGTTCAACCGGCACACGCTGTTCTAGTATATGGAAATGTCCCTCCATCCTGCTGAAGGAATCACGGAACTTTTTGAATACATCACCTTCTTCTTTCATAGATCGTCTTTTTTCGTTATTAAACTCCCATAAACAAGAAACAAGAACAAAGGTAATGTTTTTTCCGGAATAAATAAAAATAACGTTATTTAAGCTCCCGCATAAATTAAGAACCCAAGTCCGATCACGAATAAAATAAACATCCCGACATTCAGACGATTGGAAATGGCTGGCGCTCCCTTGAACTCTTTCCAGATAAGGATGCCCCATAAAGCGGAGACTAGCGTGGCTCCTTGCCCCAATCCGTAAGATATAGCCGCTCCCGCTTTCTCTGACGCTATCATACTGAAAGATTGACCGATACACCAGATAACACCCCCCAATACACCCACGAGATGCGTACTCATATCTCCCTTAAAATAACCGGATATGGAGACAGGCTTACCTTCCACCGGATGTTTCATTGCCAATGTGTTAAATAAGAAATTACTAACAAATACTCCTATGGCAAAAACAAATACGGCGGTATAAGGCGTCAACTTCCCGGGTGCCGGAGAAGCGAAATTCTCCATATCCATGGAAGCGGCGACAAAACGATAGAAAAAGGCCATGATCACGCCGGCCACAACCGATATAAGGATCCCCTTCCCCGATACTTTCTTGGTACCGACCAAGGCTTTCTTATAAGCCAGGCCGTTCAAGATGATGGCGATCGTGATTAAGGCTACACCGATAAAGATATAAGTCGGTTCCCCCTTCGCCGCCCCAAAATAGTTAACCAATACGCCTAGCACCAAGGCCAATCCGATCCCTACCGGAAAAGCGACCGACAATCCGCAAATGGCGATCGCCGCAGACAACAAGATATTGGCAGCATTAAAAATAATACCGCCCAAAAAGGCACTCCCTAAACTAGCGAGATTCGCTTGCGCCAAATCCGGCAGGAAACTGCGTCCTTCCGTCCCGATGCTGCCCAAGGTAAAGCCGGAAATCAGAGAAAAGAGCAAGACACCAATCACGTAGTCCCAATAGAAGAACTCATATCTCCAAGTCTTGGAGGCTAATTTCTGCGTATTCCCCCACGATCCCCAACAAAGCATCGTAACGACACAGAATATGACAGCTAAAGAATAATCTTGTACGATATACATAAAATACTATTTAATAGATGGTTGATGCATCATATAATTCTCTATCAAGGAAGCGACCTCCGTAGGCGGCATCTTCTCGATCAAACGAAGATCACGGCCATTGGGATTTGCCACCCAATTGTTAGTCCCCTCATCATCTACGACATGAAAGGTACCTCGCTCTACATCGAAATAAGGCTCATAACCTTTTATAGCGACCAATACCGCCGTATGATCCCAGCTCATGCGCCCTTCCGGGTCTCCCTCCGCGAAACAAAGGGCATACGCATCTTTTACAGGACTGTTCTCCACGTTCATTTGCACCAGTTTCTTTCCGGTCAAGATTACGTTCCCGATCTCAAAACCGCTAAAGACAATCTCTGTAGGCCATTCATCCGCTACGACTTTAGAGGCAGGGACATCGCAATACACATTAAATTCTTTTCCTTCCGGAAACAGGCCCGCCATAGAAACCAAACGTTTCACTTTCTTGGCGACTAATTCCTTTCCGGAGAGATCGCTATATTCATCAGCTCCCGATTGAAGCAAGTCCCTTAAATTAGAGAAGAAACCAATCGTACAAATAACAACGCTGGTATCCGGTTGTTCGCTCAGAATCTTACGGTACACCTTCAGAGCATCCGGAGCGTCGGAAGTCTTCGCCGTATGATGCGGATAGTTAGCGGGTAACTCGTCAGTCCACTTCGTTTTATGCCAAGTAGTCAAGGAGGCCCCCGGTTCGCTCTTTGGTGCCCCTACCGGTATGTCCGGACGGTTGAAATAAGTATTCAACACCTCAATGCAAGGTACCACCCGCTCATCATGGTTGGAGGAAAGAGTCGCAAGGATATTTACCTGACCGCTATCCGCCAAGGCATGCATCAAGGCCATAGCGCCCACATCATCATAGTCCGGACCTAAATCAGTATCTAGAATAAGATTTACCGGTTGAGGCTTATCGGTTTGAGGAATATTTTTCGACACATTTCCCTTACAGGAAATCAACAAGGCAAATAAGCCCATCAGAAACAATGATTTCTTCATAATCTTTATAATTTATTGGTGAACAATCTCTTTCGGAGCATCCGAGTAAATCAGTATCTCGCTGAAATGAACGGAGACATCATTACGTGGATTTAGCCATTTAAACGTAGCCGTATGTTTTCCCTTGGGCAGCTGATACTTCCAGAACAGGTCGTTCCTACGAGTCGTATAGGATGCCGGAAGGTTCGCCGTCTCAACCAGCTCCCCATCTAGGTACATCTCTACTCTCGCTACGTATTTATCATCTTTAGCGTTCACAAAGCCTTTGAATACGGCGCCTGTTCCCTCAAAAGGCAGTTCTCCTACATCGGGCAAATTCTTATTAACCGCCACTTTCTCTATCGGATACATACCCTCGAAAGCCTTCTCGTAACGAACGGCTACAGGTTGCTGGCATTTGATCGTCACCTCGTCACCTGAAACGGAACCGCCGTTGCGCTCTATCACTTGCAACGCTTGATCGAAGCCCATTTGGTAAGTCTTATTCAATGAGATGGTCGTATAGGCAAAATCCATATTCTCCACTTCTCTCAAGTTCTTCATCCAATAATCCGGTATATGGCTATAACCAAGGATTGTTCCTAAGATACCACCCGCGGAGGCTGGGTTGCAATCCGAGTCTTGTCCGCAACGGGTAGAGATATCCAATGTTTTATAGAAATCTCCCTCACCATAAAGCAAGCCGATAAGAATGTATGCGCTATTGATCACGGCATCAATATTGAACGGAACAAAAACACCATCCGGACAACCAATATCCGAGCTCCATTTCTTCTCACATTCAAACCAAGTGCGTTTCCAATCGTCCGGATATTCCTTATGCCAGCGGATCACATCGCTCATACATTTATAATAGATACTTTGCTCCGGTATCGTCTTCAATGCCTCGGTCACGATAAACTCGATATCATCCGAGATAAACGATAACGAATACATCGCCCCGACATACACACCGCCGTACCAACCATCTCCATAATTCATGATATGCCCGATCTTATCAGAAATCTCGGAAGCCGTATTCGGCATACCCGGCGACATCAGTCCGGCATAGTCCGCCTCGATCTGATAATCAAGATCATCCGCATGCGGGTTATTCAGCCAATGACCGGATGCCGGCGGCATGATCCCTTGTAAAATATTATAACGTGCCGACTGGTTAGCATGCCACAACGTATATCCAGCCGTAGCGAACGCCATGGCGAATGAGTCTACAGGAGCATCCAATCCCAACCGGTCAAAGACATCTACGAACGTAAGGTCCATATAAACATCATCGTATAATCCGGGAACATTCTCGTACCACCATTTGATATACCCGTCCGGCCATACGATCGGTACGTATTCCTGAATCATCGTTCCGTTATATTTGAACTCCGTCGGACCGCCATACGTACAGCCTATGGTTTGTCCGGCCCAACCTCCCTTAATCTTATCCATCAACTTTTCTTTACTAATCGTAAACTCAGCGGGAACCGTCGTTTGATCCTTTGCCGAGGGTTGTTGGGAACATGAGATCGCCCCTATAAATAAAGAGGCAGCCGCTATCATCGCAAATACTGTTTGTTTCATAATATTAGATTGTTTTTTAGATTAATCAAAGATATCTACCTCATTTCGATAAGGAGCGGAAGATTGCGCTCCCACACGAGTCACGGAAATGGCGGAAGCTTTGCAAGCGAATCTCACGGCTTCCCTTAAATCCCGCCCCTCGGCCAAAGCAACCGTTAAAGCACCGTTGAAAATATCCCCGGCCGCAGTAGTATCAACGGCTTCCACTTTTATCGCAGGAACCATATCTACCATGGAATCACAGTAAATCAAAGCTCCTTTTGAACCTAAAGTAATGATTACGTTCTGTACTCCCATCTCCATTATAACTTGCGCAGCCTTCTCCGCGGAAACCTCATCCGTGATCTTCACGCCGGTGATCATCTCCGCCTCTGTCTCATTCGGGGTAATCATATACAGATGGCGGAGTAACGCAGCCGACAAAGGTTGAGCTGGAGCCGGATTTAGTATTACTCGCTTATTTTTCTTCCAAGCTGTCTTTGCGACAAACTCAACAGTATCCATCGGTATTTCTAACTGCATTAATATCAACTCGGCTTGTTCTATAGCTTCCTCTGCCTTCGCTAAATCTGTTGGCAGTAAATTCGCATTTGCCCCAGAAGCCACAACAATACAATTCTCAGCATGGGCATCTACCGTAATCAACGCTACACCGGAAGGATTCTTCGGATCTGAGAAAATATAGGAAGTATCAATCCCCTCTTCCTCAAATAGCCGCTGGGATTGATGCCCGAATATATCACTGCCTGTTTTACAAATAAACGAGACCTGTCCCCCTAACCGAGCAACAGCAACCGCTTGATTCGCTCCTTTCCCACCCGGGTTCATAAAAAATGTTCCTCCTAATACGGTCTCCCCCGGACGAGGAAGATGATTCGTCTTTATGACCATATCGGTATTGCTACTTCCAACAACCAATATATTATGATTCCGTAAGTCTTTCATGCTTTTCTCTTATTAATCATTCGTTTAACAAAAATATCATATATTCCGCTTGGTACACCAGATTTCATGTTAATTTAAATTCATTCACAGATGTCGCAAATATAAAAAGATCCAAAATATAAAAATCATCAATTAATCTTCATCGTAGATAAACCCAAATCGATATATTTGCATCATACAATTTCTCATATTCACTATATATCAAACACTTGATAATATCAAAAGTTCCATGAATAACACATACATATTATTAGTGCTTGTCAATATCTTGACAAAAGCTGAAAAAAGATATTTCCACCTTTACGCAAACCTTCAAAACGGGGATCAGATGTACCTCGCCCTTTTTAATCTAATAGATGCTAATACGTCTCCCGAACAGCTGTATACACGCTTTTGTCAGATTCAAGGTTGAATTAGATAAAGCAAAAAAATTAGCGGATAGATTAATGCCAAAGCAAGTCATGACGTATGTAAAACCCGGCTTTCCATAATACCACTCATCTGCTGCAACGCCCAATCCACCAATCCTTGGATATGGGGAATAAGACTTAATCCTCTTTCCGTTAAGCAGTATTCTACTCGGGGAGGAACTTCCGCATAGACCTTTCGTTCGATCAGACCATCCGATTCCAGCGTACGCAAGGTTACGGTCAGCATACGTTGCGATACATCCGCGATGGTTTTATGGATATCACTAAAACGCATGGTACCGTTAGCACTTAAAGTGATAAGCACTAGCATAGACCATTTATCTCCTAGCCGGCTCAATACGTCTCTCACGGGGCAATTCCCCGTCGGATGAAAGTTTTTCATTTTTTAACCTTTTCTATTTACTTGAATCTCAACAATGGTTACATCCATGTAAGTTCCTTATTTATAAGTGCCTTCTTGTTTTCTCTAAAAAAGGGGCTTACTTTTACGCCACAAAAGTAATAAACTTACGAAAAATAACTATTGTATCACTTAATAATTTACGATTATGGCAAAGAAAGTAGCAGTTTTAGCGGTAAATCCAGTAAATGGATTTGGTTTGTTCCAATATTTGGAATCATTTTTCGAGAATGGCATTACTTATAAAGTATATGCGGTAGCCAATTCAAAAGAGATCAAAACGAACTCTGGCATAGCTTTGACAGTAGACGATGTGATCGCTAATTTAAAAGGGCATGAAGATGAATACGACGCAATGGTATTCGCTTGTGGCGATGCGGTTCCTGTTTTCCAGCAGAACGCTAGCAAACAATACAATATCGATCTAATGGATGTGATTAAGAATTTCGGGGAAAAGGGTAAAATTATGATTGGACATTGCGCTGCCGCTATGCTCTTCGACTTCACCGGAATCACGGAAGGAAAGAAGCTAGCGGTACATCCGTTGGCTAAGCCTGCCATTAGCAAAGGACAAGCAACAGATGAGGATTCCGTAGTCGATGGCAATTTCTTTACAGCGAAAGAAGAACATTATATCTGTACTATGATGCCTCAAGTTTTGGAGGCCTTGAAGAAATAAGTTCTAGGACAAATAAAGCCAACTATTTGAACAAGACAAAATGTAAGGGAGGGACTATTCGCATAAATCCTCCCTTACAAATTTCAAATTAGTTAGAAAAATCGGTTACAATCCAATACCTTATCTGTACTTCCAAAGTATCTTAGCTTCATCAGCAAAGTATGTTAAGTTACTTTGCCGATAAAGTTAACTTCGTTGCCGATGTAAGTTGTCTATAACATATCCACCGGATTCTCATTCGCCGCCCTCCAACTTTGGAACGTGACCACTCCTACCGTCAGGATACTGATCCCTAGCAATGCGACAAAATAAATCAAATAACTGACAGGGACTTTCTCCATAAAATTACTGCCCCATCTCTCCATAAAATAATAGGAAACTGGAATCGCGATAACAAAACTAATGAGCAAGACCTTTAAATAGACTTTATTCAAACGATATAGTATCTCACTCACGGAAGATCCATACACCCGCCTTATACCAATTTCTCGCCGCTGATAGTGGACATCAAAAAATCCCAGAATAAAAACCCCTGCCAATGCCATCCAGATAGATAAAACACTGGATAAAATAACCCGGTCGCCAAACTGGATTTCTTTTTCATACAGATGCCGGGAGAATGTATCGCAAAACTCAAAATCAGGTAAACATGAAGGGGAAAGTTCGTTGAGCATATTCCTAATATAAAGTAAAACATTCCCTTTATCAGCCCCCGGCATCAACTTTATATAAGCGTAAGGCATATATAATTCTTCATTCGTCACAAAAGCGACAGGATAAGTAGCTAGCGACTCCGATGCTTTATGTGTGGAAGCGATCACCACCTCATCCGTAAATCCTAATACCCGGGCATCATTCCCCCAAAAGGTTTTCATACGGTCACCCACATGAAGGTTTAATTGCCTTTTCGCTTTTTGGTCAAAAACCAAAAGCAACTCTTTATTCCTCCCATCTTCCATCCTTGAGACACGTCCCTCGTTCGCGGTAATATCCATAAGG
>OATL01000857.1_pt1 | contig 10263 bp, 9 predicted proteins | sample 1476011 | NCBI WGS metagenome assembly OATL01 (sample SAMEA2579975, study PRJEB22360) | human gut metagenome | biome: human gut; feature: human-associated habitat; material: faeces | place: Denmark | collected 2008/2010
GGCCCCACACGTTCTGGTCGATGGAGAACGGGCTCTTCTCGGTCTGCACGATCGGAAGCTTATGCTCCTTAGCGAATGCGATCTCGACGTCACGGGTCAGCGACAGGTCGCGGATCGGGCTGATGGCCTTCAGTGTCGGATCAATGGAGGAGATGGACACCTCGAAACGGACCTGGTCGTTGCCCTTGCCGGTGCAGCCATGGGAGATGGTGTCGGCGCCGAACTGGTGGGCGGCACGTACAAGATGCTTGGAGATGAGCGGGCGGGAAATGGCGGAAACCAGCGGATACACACCCTCATACAGGGCGTTGGCCTTCAGCGCCTTCATGCAGTATTCATTGGCGAATTCGTCGCGGGCATCTACCACATACGCTTCAACGGCACCGCAGGCAAGCGCACGCTGCTTGATGGTTTCGAGGCTTTCGCCACCCTGGCCGACGTCGAGGGACACGGCCACGACATCCTTGCCGGTGCGTTCCTTCAGATATGAAATGGCGACGGAGGTATCCAGACCACCGGAGTACGCCAGAACGAGACGATTCTGATCGCTCATGGTTTCCCTTTCTAACATCAAACGTTATTCATCAGTATATGCAATACTCTGTATATTTATGCATATACGGTGCGTCGTGTCCACTATACGGCTATTCAGCCCTTGGACACGACGTCCAACAGCCATTGCGCACGCTGTTTCGCATAATCGTCATCGGCGCAGATCACCATGACGGTATCGTCCCCGGCAATGGTGCCGAGCACTCCGTCGATGGGCTGCTTGTCGATCACACTTGCCACATACTGGGCCGCGCCAGACGGCGTATGGACCACCACCAGATTCCTGGCCGCAGCGACCGAAGTGACCAATCCGGAAAGCACACGGTTCATTTGCTGTTCCGTTTTTGCATCAGGATTGGCCAATGCGGCTTCTTCCGGCTGTTTGCCCAGCGCATAGGCCACGGTTCCGTCAGCCAAACGGGTTTTCGTGGCATGGATCTCATCGAGATCGCGGCTCAGGGTGGCCTGAGTCACCTCGATGCCCTGGTCCGCGAGAATCTGAGACAGCTGCGACTGCGAGGTAACGATGCGCGTCAGCAACGCCTGCTCGATGGCGCTCAATCGAGCGGCCCGTGTGGCAGGACGTTGCAGCGCAGGCGTTTGGTCCGTCATCAGGCCAACAGACTTTCATCGCCGCGAGCCTTGCCGGCAAGCCAAGTCAGCAGCGCCTTCTGCGCATGCAGGCGGTTACCGGCCTCATCCCAAACCACGGACTGTGGCCCGTCGATGACTTCGGAGGTGACCTCCTTGCCACGGTATGCCGGCAGGCAATGCTGGAAGATGGCGTCTTCCTTGGCATAAGACATGAGTTCGGCGTTCACCTGATAGTCCCAGAACGGCTTGGAACGGATGGCGTATTCCGCTTCTTCGCCCATGGAAACCCATGTGTCGGTGAACACGCAGTCGGCACCGGCGACCGCTTCCTTCGGATCCGTGGTCACCAGTACAGAACCGCCGTTTTCGGATGCGATGGCTTCGGCATCGGCAACGATCTGCGGATCCGGCAGATAGCCGTTCGGTCCGGCAACGCGTACGTTCATGCCGGCCACGGCGCCGCCGAGCAGGTAGGAGTTCGACATGTTGTTGGCCGCGTCGCCGAGGTAGGCGATGGTCTGGTTCTTCAGATTGTCGACGCCGCCACGATGCTCGGCAATGGTCTGGAAGTCGGCAAGAATCTGACAAGGGTGGAATTCATCGGTCAAGGCGTTCACCACCGGATGGGTGGAATACTTCGCCATTTCCTCCACACGATCCTGACCGAAGGTACGCCACACCACGCCGTAGGCCATGCGGTCAAGCACACGTGCGGTGTCTGCCACCGGTTCGCCACGGCCCAGCTGGGATCCAGACTTGTCGATGACCAGCGGATAGCCGCCTAGTTCGGCAACGCCAATGGAGAAGCTGGAACGGGTTCGGGTGCTCGGCTTGTCGAAGATCACCGCGATGCCTTGCGGTCCGGCGAACGGCTGATGGTAGAAACGGTCATTGTGGAATTTGATGGCGAGTTCGAGCACTTGCTTCTGCTCTTCATGGTTGAGATCGTCATCGCGCAACATGTGGCGCAGTTCAGGAGTTGCCATTGTTGGCTCCTTTCAAAAGATTTCCGGTTCGTTGTGATTGACGGCTATGTTCAGTCGTTGGGGAGATCCGCTGGAATCTTTGCGAGGATGGAGATGGCCTGATCGATGTCCTGTTCGGTCACCACCAGCGGAGGGACAAGACGAAGCGCATCCGGCGCCACCGCGTTGACGATCAAACCGTGCTCCAACGCCCAATTCATCGCCGCATGCGCGCATGGATGGGCAAGTTCGACCGCGTCGAGCAAGCCACGTCCGCGCACGGAGACGAAAAGCGGATTGCCGCAAGCCATGATGCCGTCACGCAATTGCTGGCCACGCGCCTCGGCGTTGGACACAAGGCCGTCTTCCTCGATGGTTTCCAACGTGGCCATCGCGGCGGCCGCTCCGAGCGGATTGCCCGCAAAGGTGGAGCCGTGGGAGCCTGGGGTGAACAGTGCGGAAAGCTTGGCGCCGAAGGAGATCATGCCACCCATCGGGAAACCGCCTGCAACGCCCTTGGCGAAGGTTACGATATCCGGAACCACTCCGCCCGCGAGATCCTCACGCTGGAACGCGAACCAGGATCCGGTACGCCCGATACCCGTCTGGACCTCATCGATGATGAGCAGCGCGTTGTTGTCGTCGCACATCTGACGGGCCTTCTTCACATAGCCGGCCCCAAGCGGACGCACGCCAGCCTCACCTTGGATCAGTTCCATGATGACGGCGGCGACAGGTCCCTTGCCGTATTTGCCGGGACCGGTTTCGGCAAACGCGTCATGCAATGCGATCTCGTCACCGGCTTCGACGAATTCGATATTGGGAACCAGCGGCTCGAACGCTTCTCGGATGGAGGGCTTCCACGTTGCGGACAGCGCGCCCATGGTACGCCCATGGAAGCCGTGGGTCATGGCGATGATACGTGCCGGCTTCCCGCCCATGGCAAGGGGGGCGGCCCGACATCGATTTCCCGCCAATGGCAGGCGATGCGCCCGGCAAGGTGCGTCCATACAGTTTGGCAAGCTTCAATGCTGCCTCGTTGCCTTCCGCTCCGGAGTTGCCGAAATACACATGAGATCCCTCAGGGGCGCCGGCAAGCTCAATGAGCTTCGACGCCAGTTCAATCTGCGGTTCCGTGGCGAAGTAGTTGCTCACATGAGCGGCTTTGGCTGCCTGCTCGCTGACGGCCTTCACCCATTTCGGGTGGGCGTATCCGAGCGCGTTCACCGCGATGCCCGCAAGGAAATCGATGTATTCATTGCCATCGATGTCCCAGATGTGCGCGCCTTCGCCGTGATCCATAACACGCAGCGGAGTACCGAACACGTTCATGTGCACCCGGGAGTACTCCCCCAGCCACTTGGCGTCCTCGCTGCCGAGGTTTTCCAACTGTTCAGTTGCCATACGAACTCCTCATTTCAATACCGTCTTCGGGAACGACCATGGTTCCAATGCCGTCTGTGGTGAAAATCTCATTCAGGATGGAATGCGGTTTGCGTCCGTCGATGATGTGGGCGCGTGGCACGCCTCCATCGATGGCTCTGACGCAGGCTTCCATCTTGGGGCGCATGCCGCTCTCCAGATCCGGCAACATGTCGCGTAGGTTCTCCACGCCGATGCGACCAATCAGAGAATCCCTGTCCGGCCAATCGGCATACAGGCCATCCACGTCGGTCAGCACGACCAGCTTGCTGGCTCCAAGAGCGGCCGCAAGCGCCGCAGCCGCGGAATCGGCATTCACATTCAACACTTCGGTAGCATCATCCTCATTTGGAGCCACCGAGGAAACAACAGGAATGCGTCCGGCATTGATCAGGTCCTCAACCGCGGATGCGTCGACGCTCACCACGTCGCCGACCAAACCAATATCGGTTGGCGATCCATCGATGATCGGCTTGCGCTGCATGGCGGAAAACAGCGCACCATCCTCGCCGGAAAGACCGACCGCGAACGGACCATGGGCGTTGATCAACCCGACAAGTTCACGGGAAACCTTGCCCGTCAAAACCATACGCACCACATCCATGGCCTCCGGCGTGGTGACCCTCAGGCCTCCCTTGAATTCCGACTTAATGCCCAAAGCTTTGAGCATGTGAGAGATCTGCGGTCCGCCTCCATGCACCACAACCGGATGCAAGCCGACCTGTCGCAGGAACACCATATCTTCAGCGAAACAGGCCTTGAGATGATCGTCGATCATCGCATTGCCGCCATATTTGATGACGATGCGCTGTCCGGCGAATTCCTCAAGCCATGGCAGCGCCTCGATCAGCACTTCCGCCTTTTGGTCGGCGCGCAGATCGGTATGCACGTCAAAATGGAATCCAGGTCCTTTGAGTTCCTTGGTCATTACCGTTCAATCAGCTTTCGTAATCTGCATTAATGTGTACGTATTCGTGGGTCAAATCGTCGGTCCAGACGGTTGCTTCCGCTTTTCCCGCATGCAGATCGATGTCGATGTGCACCTCGCGCGGAGTCATGTCGACTTCGGATCGGTCGCGCCCGGCTCCGCCGTTCTCACAGATACGCACGCCATTGACGTCGACCGTGACTTTATTGGAATCGTATGGCGCGACTTCCGGCGGCACGGTGCCCAACGAGCTGACGATACGTCCCCAATTCGGATCATTGCCGGAAATGGCGCATTTAAGCAGGTTGGACGCGGCCACCGCACGACCGCAGGCAAGCGCCGCATCCTCCGTGGTGGCGCCGATCACCTTGACACGGATGTCGTGGCTCGCGCCTTCGCCATCGCCGATGATCTGGCGTGCCAGAGACGCCGTAGCCTGCGCAACGAGATCGTTGAATTCGTCCGGATCGGGTTCGATGCCCGAAGCGCCGGATGCGAGCAGGAGCACCGTATCGTTGGTAGACATGCATCCATCCACATCGATGCGGTTGAACGACATCTCCACTCCGGCATTCAATGCCGCCTGCAACTGGCCGGCGCTCACCACGGCATCCGTAGTGATGACGCACAGCATGGTGGCCAACTGCGGGGCAATCATGCCCGACCCCTTGACCATACCTCCGACATGGAAGCCGTTAGAGCCTTCCAACTCAACGGTTTTCGGCTTGGTGTCGGTGGTCATGATGGCATGGGACGCATCCGCACCGGCCTGAGCGGTATCGGCAAGGGCCGCGAACGCTTTGTCTGCGCCAGAAAGCACATGGTCAAGAGGCAGAAGCTCACCGATCAGGCCCGTGGAGCAGACCGCGATATCGCTGTCTTTGGCACCTACAAGCGCCGCGACCTTTTGGGCCGTGGCCTTGGACTGCTCATATCCCGGCTGGCCGGTGCATGCGTTTGCGCCTCCGGAATTAAGGATGACGGCTTTCACATGACCGTCGGCCACGATCTTGCGCGTCCACTGCACGGGAGCTGCGCAGAAGCGGTTCGAAGTGAACACTCCGGCAGCCATATCCAGCGGACCGTTATTGACCACAAGAGCCAGATCCTTCTTACCTTCGACTGCGGAAATACCGGCTTCCACGCCAGCCGCGGAAAAACCTTGCGCAAACGTTACGCTCATGGCGCCACTCCAATCTTTGTCAGTCCTGCATCTTCAGGAAGTCCCAGTGCTACATTCAACGACTGCACCGCCTGTCCGGCCGTGCCACGGTTGAGATTGTCAATTGCCGCGAAGGCCAGCAAACGCCCCGCCTTACGGTCGACGGCCACCTGAATATGGGCCGCGTTCGATCCGATGATGTTGGCGGTGGCCGGCATAACGCCTTCAGGCAAAACAATCATGAAATCCTGATCCGCATATGCGTCAGCCCAAACCTGCCTGATTTCAGCATCTGACATGCTCAATGCTTTATCGGTTAGTTTAGCGGAAACCGAGGCAAGAATGCCACGGGCCATTGGCGCAAGAATAGGAGTGAATCCCAGCGTGAACTCATTTGCCGCAGCTGCGTTCTTTCCTGCAGCATGGGCGAAGTTCTGCAAAATCTCAGGAATATGACGATGAGTGCCGCCGACAGAATACGGTAATGCGGAACCGAATGCCTCAGCTGCAAGCAAATTGACGCGCTTCAGATTCTTCCCTGCGCCGGAGTAACCGACCACCAGATCGGCAACAATATCCGTCGGCTCAACAAGTCCTTGGGCAATGCCCGGCTGCAGCGCCAATGTGGTTGCGGTCACATTGCATCCCGGACCGGCAATACGCGTGGTTCCTGGAATCACTCCACGTTGGCGCCGGTATGAGCCATCTTCGGATATGCCGGTAATAAGCTCAGGCATGCCGTAAGTCCAGTGCTCATAGAAGTCACCGCCGTAGAACTCATCCCACGCGGTTTTTTCCTCAAGCCTATGGTCAGCTCCCAAATCCACCACCACGGCATTCGAATCAAGCTGGGAAGCCAATGCGCCGGATGCCCCATGAGGCAGCGCAAGGATGATCACGTCATGCCCGTTCAGTACCTCCGGAGTGGTGTCTTCCACCACAAGGTCGGCAAGCTGCGGAATATGCGGCATATGCTTGCCAAGCTTGTCCCCAACGGACGAATGCCCGGTCACGCACGTCACTTCGAAATATGGATGGGCCGCGAGGATACGGAGGGCCTCGCCTCCCGCATACCCTGTCGCGCCGGCCACGGCTACTGTGTATTTGGCCATGTCACGTCTCTTTTCATTGACTCACTGAAAACACATTCAGCATACACTTTATGCACTACATTGCATAATTATGCATTCATTTCGTGTCGCATAGTGGTCATTGCGCGACTATGACAATTATTAAAAGACTAGAAAACACGCCGAATCAGGCAGCGATCGACTCGTCTCCCTGCCCCGATCCCGCGCCGCCAAGCATATTCTGCAACGTCTCGTTATACAGGTCGGCAACGGAAAGACCATGCATCGCCAACCAAATCACGGCCAAGGTGTACAACACATTGATGATCACCGCGGCGAGAGCCAAGCCATGCCCTTTCATGTGGAGCTTCTTGGTGCGCCACATCGAGATTGCGCCGACCAACGCGGGAAGGACCGGCACCGGCATCAGCACGGCAAGCACGAGAGACATGATCGCATAGGCATCCCAATGGCCGTATGCGGGATTCTGCCGGGGATCGTTGAGATCCAGATTCGGCAGATAGGGCATATTGCCCTGTTGTGGATATTGGTTCGGATCATACGGATTCGGCCCATACGGGTTGGCGCCGTATGGATTCTGTTGTCCGTTCGCATTGTACGGAGGCATCGGTTGCTGCCCATTTGAAGGGTATTGCCCCGTTTGGTATTGCATATTCTGCTGCTGTACAGCATCCGCAGGTTGCGGTTCAGGTTCGGGCGCGCCATACACGTATGGATCGTAGCCGGCTGGCAGCTGGCTGCTCATCGCGCCATATTCGGGCTGGTTGATTTGACCATACTCCGGCTGTGAAGGCGCAGCGGCATCAGAAGATGACGAAACCGGAGCAGCATCAGCCGTCTCCTGACGTTCGTCGGTGTTGTTCGGCTGATACTGTTCCGGTTCGTTCATAATCATCCTCTGTTCTTGGGAAGGTCGAGATCAGGCGCGCAGCTGCGCACCCAGTTTGGACGCTTCATCCACAATACGCTTGCGGATAGCTTCGCTGTCTTCGGAGGCGAGAGTCTTATCCGGAGCACGGAATGTGACCGCGTAGGCCAAGGACTTCTCTCCTTCGCCCAGCTGGTCGCCGGTGTACACATCGAACAGCTCAATGCTTTCAAGACTGTCTCCGGCGGCTTCGACGATGACCTGCTTGAGTTCAGCGGCCGTAACGTCGGTGGACACCGTGAAAGCCAGATCCTGTTTGACCGGCGGGAAGGTGGAAATCGGCTTGGCCTGCACCGGCTTACCGCTCAACGTGGCGAACAGCGCGGTCAAATCCAATTCGAAGGCCGCGGAATGGGCAGGGAAGCCCAACGCCTCGTTGACATGCGGGTGAAGCTCGCCGACCATGCCGACGAATACGTCACCGGCCATCACGCGGGCTGCACGGCCCGGATGCCATTGTGCCGACACATCTTCAACCTTCGGCTGATCCAGTGTGAGAGCTGCGCCAATACGGTCGGAGATGCGCTGCACCGCCTCAACGGCGTCAGACCAATCCACTGCACGGCGCTCGCCCAGCCAACCGGAGTCAACGGCGTTGCCGGTCAGAATGCCAGCAACGTGCATCGGCTGTTCCGGAAGACCGGCATCAAGCGCGGCAAGCTGCTCGTCCGTCGGCTTGACTGCACCCGGCAGTGCCGGAATCGCCGGAGCGTTCGGATCCCACAGATATACGTGGCCGATCTCATACAGCGACACATTCTCCACACCGCGACGCAGATTGCGCTGAACGGTCTGTGCCAACGTTGGAATAATGTCACGACGCAGGAACGGACGATCACCGGCGAGCGGGTTGGCGATCTCCACGCTGACGTTCTTCGTCTCAGCGGCGTCCAGCGTGAAGTTCTTGTAATCCTCATCGCCGACGAACGGATAGCTCAACGTTTCCACCATGCCGTATTCGGCAAGTTCATCGGCAACCTGACGCTTACGCAGCTGCTCAGCAGTCAGACCGACCCTGCCTTCGACCGGTGCCGGCGGCACGGTGACGGGAATCTCGTCATATCCGACAAGACGTGCCACTTCCTCAACCAGATCGCACGGCTCGTTCAAGTCGGGGCGCCAACTCGGAGGCACCACGGAAAACTCGCCGTTGCCGCCTCCTGCGACAGAGCAACCGATATCGGTAAGAATGTCGCTGATGGTGTTCACGTCCGTATCAAGTCCGGCCACACGAGCCACTTCCGAAGCCTTGAACAGGATCGGACGGCGGTTAGAGACGGTATTGAAGTCGGTCGGGTGCTCGCTCGGCTCGCCATTGCCGTACTTAACCATCAGTTCGGCCGCCATCTGGGCGGCTGCCGGCTGCAGCTGGTCGTCCACACCGCGTTCGAAACGACGGGAGGCTTCGGACGGAATCTTGTGACGGCGTGCGGAACGCGCGATCGACACCTGATCGAAGTGCGCGGATTCCAGCAGGATGTTCTTGGTCTCAGCGGTAACCTCGCCGTACAGACCACCCATGACGCCGGCGATGCCGAGCACACGGGAACCGCGCTCACCGTTCGGGGAATCGGTGATTAGCAGATCTTCGACGCTCAGATCATGGTCCTTGCCATCCAGTGTGGTGAGTTTCTCACCCTCATTGGCGCGGCGCACCACAATCGGTCCTTCGATCTTATCCAGATCGTAGGCGTGCATCGGCTGTCCCAAGTCGAGCATCACATAGTTGGTGATGTCTACAGCCAAGGAGATGGAACGCATGCCTGCACGGGCCAGACGACGACGCATCCAGTTCGGCGTATGGCTGGCCGAATCGAAGCCCTTGACCGCGCGAGCGTAATAGCGATCGCATCCAACCACACCGTGAATCGGATTATTGTCGTCGACGATCACTTCGATATCGGTCTTGGTGCCTTCCGGCAGACCCTTAGTGATCGGCGCCTTCTCATTCAGAGCGACAGCCGGATCGGTGTAGGCGGCACCGGTGGAATGATGGTATTCGCGAGACACGCCACGGTATGAGAACGCGTAGCCGCGATCCGGAGTGATGTTGATCTCCAGCAGCGGCTCATCCAAGTGCAGCAGGTGCATGGCGTCGTCGCCCGGCTGGAGCTTCTCATACTCTTCCGGGGTGAAGCCGTACTTGCGCAACAGGATGATGCCATCATGGTTATCGCCCAAACCAAGCTCACGCTCGGAAGCGCACATTCCGTTGGAGATATGACCGTAGGTCTTGCGCGGCTCGATCTTAAAATCGCCCGGAAGCACAGCGCCGGGAAGCGTCACGACGACTTTCTCGCCTGCGGCCATGTTCGGAGCGCCGCAGATGATGCCGCGCGGCACCTTGTTGCCGTTCTCATCGGTTTCGTTGTATTCGTCGCCGACGTCAACGTGGCACCAGTTGATGATCTTGCCGTTCTTCTGCGGTTCCGGAGTGGCGTCGACCACGTAGCCGACGACGATCGGACCAACCAGCTGGGAGGTGTGAATCTCTTCCTCTTCAAGACCGACCTTCACCAGATCTTTGGCAAGCTGTTCGTACGTAAGGCCTTCCGGAACCTCGACGTGGTCCTTGAGCCAATCAATGTCAACCATTGGCATGGGTCAATCACTCCCCCATC
>OATL01000860.1_pt1 | contig 10225 bp, 8 predicted proteins | sample 1476011 | NCBI WGS metagenome assembly OATL01 (sample SAMEA2579975, study PRJEB22360) | human gut metagenome | biome: human gut; feature: human-associated habitat; material: faeces | place: Denmark | collected 2008/2010
AAGCACTTAATGTGCTTTCCGTCTTGCGCAGGACTGTAGAGCAGCAAACTTAACCCCCGCCCTCAGCCCCGGAGACCCTCCCGGAGGGATCGAAAAATTTTTTCAAAAAAGTTGTTGCGCGCCGGACAGACTTCTGTGTATACTAATCCCCGCAGCGCACGCGAGCGGAAACAAATGCGAACGCCTGCCTGGGGAGTTAGCTCAGTTTGGTTAGAGCGCCGGCCTGTCACGTCGGAGGTCGCGGGTTCGAGCCCCGTACTTCCCGCCAACGCAATTAAAGCCACGTCTTCGGACGTGGCTTTTTGCGTTTGATGCACTTTGTTTCGATAGGACGATCGCCCTGAGGCATCTTTGCCCAGAATCTCCGCGCCTTCGGGAACGCAAGTAAAATCCAATAAGCATATCTGTCTAAACAGCAGCTTTGTTGCGCAACACCTGTTCAACGAGACAGGGGGTTAGGTTATACTAAATTGCACTGTAGGCCGCATCTGATGCATTTCGCTCCAAGCGCGGCACTCAGTGGATATCCGATTTACCATTTGGATGTCCTGCGGTCATTTAGCGTCTCGACACAAGCTCGGCCCCGGAGCTCGTTCGAGCTGTTCGTATTCCTTGAAAGGGGAAAAATGGACATAGCGAGGAAGACTGATTACGCCCTTCGTATGTTGGCGATGCTTGCCGAGGATCCGGAGCGTTTGCTTTCTGTTCGCACCGCTGCCGAAGAGGTCAATGTTCCGTATTCGTTTGCCCGCTCGATTCAGCACGGTTTGGTCCAGGCCGGTATTGTGGAGAGCCTGCGTGGCGTCCACGGTGGCATGCGTCTCAAGGTCAGTCCGGACGACGTCACTATCCGCCAGGTCGTCGAGGCCGTTCAAGGCCCTATGGTTATGAATGATTGCACCGCGCCCGATGGTGACTGTGCGCGCATGGGCACGTGCTGCTATCATCCCCTGTGGGCCGGAGCCCAGGCGTTGATGCGCGATTACCTCGATTCCGTTTCGCTCGGCGACATCGTCGCTCACCGCCAGTTCCCGGCCGTCGATCCCAAGTTCGCCGACCGCGAAGCGTTTCCCGAGTACGCCACCTGCGCGTGCGCTTGCCGGGAGGAATAACGCCGCATAAGGAGCATAGCCATGATTCAGGACCCCTTTCGTTCGATGATTCGTTCGGAAGGGGTTCTGCGTTATCGCGACCTTCCGTGGCGCCGCACGCGCGATCCGTACATCATTTGGCTTTCCGAGGTCATGTTGCAGCAAACACAGGTGCCACGCGTGGAGACGCGTATGCCGGCGTGGCTCGATCGCTTTCCGACCGTGCAGGCGCTTGCCCAAGCCGCGCCTTCCGATGTTTTGGACGCTTGGCAGGGCATGGGCTACAACCGACGCGCTCTGGCGCTCCACAAGGCCGCTCAGCGCGTTGTGGAGGACTGGGACGGTGAGTTTCCGCGTGAGACGCGTGACTTGGTCGCTCTGCCTGGTATTGGCCCGGCAACGGCGCAAGGTATCCGGTCGTTTGCGTTTGACCTTCCAGGCGTGTATCTGGAGACCAACGTGCGCACGGTCTTTCTGCATCACTTCTTTCCCGATGTACCGGCTGTTCCCGACCGCGAGCTGGTGCCGCTGATTCAGGCGGCCTGTCCGGCGGTCCCCGGTGCGGCGACCGACGAGATCGCTCCCTTTGCCGTGCCGCTCGATGATGCCGACACGCCGCGCGCGTGGTATTACGCGTTGCTGGACTACGGCGCATATCTAAAAAAGACGTTGCCCAATCCGTCCAGGCGCTCGGCGGGCTATAGCCGTCAATCAAAGTTTGAGGGCTCACGTCGCCAAAAGCGCGCGCATATCGTGCGCATGTTGCTGGCAGAGCGCGATGGCCAACCGGCGGGGATTACGCTTGCTGATGCCGTGGTGGGCGTTAACGATATGGAAGCGGCGGCTGGGCGCGGGCCGGTCGAGCGCGAGCTTGTCGCGGGCATTCTGGCCGACCTGGAGCGTGAGGGCTTTTGCCGAGCCGAGGGCGATCGCTGGCTGAGCATTTAGCCCGTGGAAATCTGAAGAACAGGATTGTAAGGTTTAGATTTCCGACATGAGGGCATCCTAAAGACGAGGCCGCTCGAAGCCTACGGGCGGCATGCGTTGAAGGGAAGTACACCTATGGATTTTGAGAATTCCCAAACCAAGAAGAACCTCGAGACCGCTTTTGCCGGTGAGTCCCAGGCACACACCAAGTATCGCTACTATGCCTCCAAGGCAAAGAAGGACGGCTACGTTCAGATCTCGAACATCTTTGCCGAGACGGCTGGCAACGAGTCCGAGCACGCCAAACTGTGGTTTAAGTATCTGCACGATGGCGCCGTCCCCGATACCCTGGACAATCTGCGCGATGCCGCCGCGGGTGAGAACTACGAGTGGACCACGATGTACGACGAGTTTGCCAAGACCGCCGAGGAAGAGGGCTTTGCCGAGATTGCCGCAAAGTTCCGTGGTGTCGCCGCCGTCGAGAAGGCCCACGAGGAGCGCTACAACAAGCTCGTCGAGCGCATCGAGTCGGGCGAGGTGTTTGAGCGTGAGGGCGTAAAGGTGTGGAAGTGCCTGAACTGCGGGCACCTGCATGTGGGTGCCGAGGCGCCTGAGGTGTGCCCGGTGTGCAACCACCCCAAGGCGTACTTTGAGGAGCAGGTGGTGAACTACTAGCGCGTGACGCTAGCTGCTGCGGAGCGCAGGGCGGGGAAATACCTTTCCCTCTCGCTCACGGCTCCGCAGGGTCGCGCGAGGCAAAGGTATTTCCCCGCCCTGCGCTCCGGCTTCGGGTCGTCGCGTGCTCGTTACTGAAAAGCTGATATTAAATTTTGTGTGCCGCCCCTTTTTGGGGCGGCACGTTTTGTGTGGGGGCTGGTTAGGACGGCATCGTTCATGGGTGGGGTACACTGGGTAGCGACTTTTAGTTTATCTACTACCTGATGGGGTGTTTTTGTATGGGTAAGAAGTCTCGGGCTCGGGTTGCTGCGGCGGGAACTCGCAAGGATCCTGGCCGTCGGGTTGCCGAGGGTAAAAAGGCCGATCGTGCCGAGAAAGACAAGAAGGTCGGCGCGCATGCTCATCCTGAGTGGGCGCCTTATTTGAATTCGGCGAGCGAGGACCTGACTGCCAAGTTGTTTACTCTGGTCGAGGTCATCTTGGGCGTGGTGCCCGTGGTGGTCATTGGCCTGTTCCTGGCCTCTAAGGATGCCACGAGCGTGGATAAGCTCACCGATGTCTTTTCTCAGGACCCCTCGATGGTAGTTACGTTTATCTCTGCGTGCCTGCAGCCGTTTGTGGCATACATGTTGTACATGATTTATCGCAAATACTGCGAGGGCGATGCGGGCTTTGCCGCCGGCAACCTGATTGGCCTCTTGTGCTCCGAGATTTTGCTGCTCAATATTCCCGGCGTCATCGGTATGGGCATCTTGCTGTGGCGTGTTTGGCGCAACGTCGCTCCGCACTTTGAGAGCTGGCTGTTTGAGCGTCGCGCAATGGGCGTGCTGGTCGACATCGCGGGCTCACTCGTGATCCTAGTCCTGGCGTTTATGTGTGCCACCGCAGCTCGAGGTCTCGCGGGCATGTAATCTGCTTTCACCGACTGCGGAGCGCGGGGCAACTGCTGGCTTTACCGCTCCGGGCGTCAGACCGGCGGCGCATCCCTTTCCCTCTCGCTCACGGCTTCGCAGGGTCGCGCGAGGCAAAGGCGTGCGCCGCGGGTCTGACGGCGCGAGCTTGCCAACGAGTTTTGGCTAATAGATTGGTTTGTGTGCCGCCCCTTTTGGGACGGCACGTTTTTGTGTGGGGTCCCTGTCTTCACAATTTTCGTCAAGCTTTTGGTTAGATTTTGGTCAGTTGGCGTAAGGGTGTAAGGCCAAAAGATTGCTGGCGAAAAAAGCTCAGAGAAAGTGCTGGTAGGGGAGTTGTTGAGCTTTTCGACGGCTTTTGAGCAAAAGAAACTTTGTGGCTATTGCCGGCGATTGCGTTGTCGCGGTCATGGCGGTGCGGGATGCTGGTCGTAAGCGTCGAATGCTCCGATTTTGGAGGCCAGCATGGATCTGTTTCTTGAGACTCCGCAGCAACAAGCTGAGCGCATGCTGCGTCAGCAGCAACGACTCATGGAGATGCAAATGCAAGGGGCGGCAGCCCAGCCCTTTGCGCAAAATGTCGTGCCCGCTGCTGTACCTGCAGCTGTGCCCGGGTGTGAATCGGCGCCAGAGGCCTATTCCGTACAGCAAGATTCATATGCGCAGGAGCTCGCGTTCGACAAACGCCGCGCGCGCCGCCGCCGTTTGGGCCAGCGCCTGCGCACATTGGCGATGATCGTGCTCATCCCGTTGGGGCTTGCGGCCATCTTTCTGGCGTCGTATGCCCTCACGTGCATCCTCAACGGCGCATCGCCCAACGAGGTGCTCCAGCATCTAGCGGCCCTGGGCCAGCGCCTAGGTGACGTCATAACAACCATCCGCGCCGGCTGGGAGAGCTAGCGGACCAGCACCCATAGCGTAAAGGTAACTTGTCTGCGCTCGATTGGACATGAGCTGCGTTTGACAGGGTAAGATTAATCGCGGTTTTGATTGGTGCTCGATTGGGTTTGTTGGGCGGAGTTTATGTCTGCTATTGATATTGTGCTTGTTGTGATCGCCTTGGTGGCGGTGGGGGTTGCTGTGGCTTGCGCCCTCCAGCTCAAGAGCCTGCGTGCCGAGCTGCGGGAGCGTGGCGACAGTAGCGCGGAAACGCTGGTAGCGCTCGAGCAGGCCAACAGCACGCTCGACACCCTGAACGTCGCGTTGGCCGAAACCCGCCGCACGGCAAATGCCATCGCGCAGCAGCAGACGACCGACGCCGCCGTAGAGCAGCAGCGCTACCTGACCATTGCGCGCGAGTTCTCGCAGGCCGGCGACCGTATGGATGACCTGCGCCGCGAGACGGCCCAACAGCTTGGCGCCAACCGCGAAGGCATCGAGCATCGCCTGGACAAGGTGCGCGAGACGGTCGATGCTCAGCTGGGCGCCATCCGCAAAGACAACAACGTGCAGCTCGACCAAATGCGCGCGACGGTGGACGAGAAGCTCTCTCGCACACTCAACGACCGACTGTCGGCATCGTTTAAGCAGGTGAGCGACCAGCTCGAGGCCGTGTACAAGGGCCTGGGCGACATGCAGTCTATCGCCACCGGCGTGGGCGACCTTAAACGCGTGCTGGGCAATGTGAAGGCGCGTGGCATTTTGGGCGAGGTGCAGCTGGGCGCGATCCTGGCGGACATCCTTACGCCCGACCAGTATCTGGAAAACGTTGCCACCAAGCCCGGCGCCTCGGAGCGTGTTGAGTTTGCCGTCAAGCTGCCGGTAGACGAGGGCGACCCCGTGCTGCTGCCGATTGACTCCAAATTCCCGGGTGATGCGTACGAGCATCTGCTCGACGCGCAGGAGTCGGGCGATGCGGAGACCGTGGCGGCTGCGCGCAAGACGCTCGACACCATGGTCAAGCGCGAGGCCAAGGACATCTGCGAAAAGTACCTGAGTGTGCCGGCAACGACCAACTTTGGCATCATGTTCGTGCCGTTTGAGGGGCTGTACGCCGAGATCGTCAGCCGCCCCGGGCTTATCGAGATCCTGGGCCGCGACTATCACGTCAACGTAGCCGGTCCCAGCACCATGGCCGCCATTCTCAACAGCCTGCAGATGAGCTACCAGACGTTTAGGCTGCAAAAACGTACCGACGACGTGCTGCGCGTGCTCTCCGCCGTCAAGGCCGAGCTGCCGCGCTATCAGGCGGCGCTGCGCCGCGCCCAGCAGCAGATCGAGACCGCGGGCAAAACGGTCGAGGGCATCATTACCACGCGCACCAACGTCATGGAGCGCAAGCTCAAGGACATCGACGCGCTGGAGGATGCCGACCAAGCCGATGAGATTTTGGGGCTCACATCCGCGGAGCTGCTCGCAGGCCAAAAAGACGAGGACTAGCTGCATCTGACGGCGGGGCGCCGGTGTAAACGCGGGTGCCCCGCTGCTTTTCGCATCGTGCTTGCCTGAAGTGCGCTTCAATGTGCAACAATGGCGTTTCGCCCTATCAGACGCGAAAGGAAGCCCATGTCTCAGAGAAGCACCAGTCCGCTCAAACGCTCCACCGTGCGCCGCACGCTGCAGCGTTTTTGGGACGTCACGCGCACGCAGCCGCTGATCGTCTTTCTCTCGGTGTTCTCGTCGGCGGGCTACATCTTTTTGCTCACGTTTGCCAACACCTACGTGATGGCCCTCATCGTCGACCGCGTCCAGGCCGGCCCCGTGGCGGGTGACCAGGTGTTTGAGGTCTTCGGCCCCTATATCCTGGCGCTCGTGCTCGTCAACTTGGCAGGCCAGATCCTCTCCAAGCTGCAGGACTACACCGTCTACAAGCTCGAGATTGCGGGCAACTATCACCTGGCGCGTCTGTGCTTCGACACGCTCTCCAACCAATCCATGACATTCCACACCAGCCGCTTTGGCGGATCGCTCGTGAGCCAGACAAGCCGTTTTATGAGCGGCTACACGGGTCTGGTGGACGTGACGGTGTATTCGCTCATCCCCACCATCACCTCGGTCATTTGCACGGTGGCGGCGCTCGCTCCGGTGGTGCCCACATTTACCGTGATCCTGGTGTGCATCATGGTCGTCTACATTGCGTTTGTCTGGCTTATGTACAAGCGCATCATGCCGCTTTCGGCCGCGACGTCCGCCGCGCAGAACAAGCTCTCGGGCGTGCTCTCCGACGCGGTCACGAACATCTTGGCCGTCAAGACCTGCGGGCGCGAGGACTTTGAACGCGATCTGTTCGACACCGCCGACCGCGCCGCGCGCGATGCCGAGACGGTCTCGATGCACGCCATGATGCAGCGCAACTTTACGACCTCGGGCCTTATCGTCATCACCATGGCCGTGGTGAGTGTGTTCGTGGCGGGCGGCAACGCGTGGTTTGGCATCTCGGCGGGCTCGCTCGTCATGATCTTTACCTACACCTATAACCTCACCATGCGCCTGAACTACGTGAGTTCCATGATGCAGCGTATCAACCGCGCTTTGGGCGATGCGGCCGAGATGACGCGCGTGCTGGACGAGCCACGCTTGGTGGCAGACGACCCGGATGCCCCCGAGCTCAAGGTGAGCGAGGGCGCGATTGATTTTGAGCACCTGAGCTTTGCGTACCGTGACGCTGCGGCGGGCGAGAACGTGTTCGGTGACCTGACACTTCATGTGGCGGCGGGCCAGCGCGTGGGCCTGGTGGGCAAATCGGGCTCGGGTAAGACGACGCTCACCAAGCTGCTGCTGCGCCTGGACGATGTCCAGGGCGGCCGCGTGCTCGTGGACGGTCAGGATGTCTCGCGCTGCACGCAGCAGAGCCTGCGCCGCCAGGTTGCCTACGTGCCGCAGGAAGCGCTGCTGTTCCATCGCTCCATTCGCGAGAATATCGCCTACGGACGTCCCGACGCCACCGACGAGCAGATCCGCGAGGCGGCTCGCTTGGCTAATGCGACCGAGTTTATCGACCGCCTACCCAACGGCTTTGACACCATGGTGGGCGAGCGCGGCGTCAAGCTTTCGGGCGGCCAACGCCAGCGCGTGGCCATCGCCCGCGCCATCCTCACCGACGCGCCGATTCTGGTGCTCGACGAGGCGACCTCTGCCCTGGACAGCGAGTCCGAGGCGCTGGTGCAGGAGGCGCTCGAGAACCTGATGCGCGGGCGCACCTCCATTGTGGTGGCGCACCGCCTGTCCACCGTGGCGGCGCTCGACCGCATCGTGGTGCTGGCAGACGGCGAGATTGTCGAGGATGGCACGCATGCTCAGCTCGTCGAGGCGGGCGGCGAATACGCAAGCCTGTGGAGCCGTCAGACCGGCGCATTCTTGGAGGCGTAAGCGTCTCGGACGTGGGACAATTGTGCCCATAAGTTTATTGTGCCGTTGAGCCGAGGAGTCGTTATGCCACGCGAGACCAATGCCGCCAAGCGCGAGCGCGCCATCGAGGTGTGTGAGCGCCTCAACCGTCGCTATGGCCCGGTCGAGTGCTTTTTGGACCACGAGAATCCCTTCCGCCTGCTGATCGCGGTGCTACTCTCGGCTCAGACGACCGACGCGCAGGTCAACAAGGTGACGCCGCAGCTGTTTGCCCAGTGGCCCACGCCCGAGGCCATGGCCGGGGCGAGCGTGGCTGACGTGGCAGACACCATCAAGTCACTCGGCTTCTACAAGAGCAAAGCCAAGCATGCCGTCGAGGCCGCGCAGATGATCGTCGCCGACTATGGCGGCGAGGTACCGGCCGACATGAAGGAGCTTGTAAAGCTGCCGGGCGTGGGACGCAAGACGGCGAACATCGTGCTCAACGTGGGGTATGGCATCGTGGAGGGCATTGCGGTGGACACGCACGTCAACCGCATTGCGCACCGCCTGATGTTGAGTCTCAAGACGCATGCCAAGGAGCCGCTCAAGACCGAGCAGGATCTGCTCAAGATTTTGCCGCACGAGTATTGGGAGTCGGTCAACCATCAGTGGATTACCTTTGGTCGCGAGATCTGCGACGCCCGCAAACCCAAGTGCGGCGAGTGTCCGCTGGCAGATTTGTGCCCCAGCGTGCGCGTGACGGGGTAGGGCGGAACGCATCTTCGTCTGGCGTTTTTTGCGGGGCTGGGTTTGCCCTTGAGCCGGAGTTCTCTCCATGCGCTACCATGACAGACAATGTATTTGACGTACGACCCGCCGAGCTTGCCCCGGCGGGCTTTTGGCGTTGCGATGCCGGAGGAACAGCATGCTCATTCACCGTATAGCCGCGCAGCTCTACACTGCCGAGGCGCTGCAGACCGTCGAGGCCGGGCTCGATTCTGGCGAGGACGTGACGCTGGCCGTGTCTCAGTCGGGTCGCACGCTTATGGCCGCCGCCCAGTTTGCGCGCCGTCCGCGCCCCACGGTCTACATTGTGAGCGGCGAGGACGCGGCCGATCGTGCCGCCCGCAGCCTTGCCGCCTATGTGGGGCTGGCGCACGTGTGCCGCTTCCCCGAGCGCAAGGACTATCCGTGGCGCGAGCAGGCGCCCGACGACGCCGTGGTGGCGCAGCGCTGCGAGGCGCTCGGGCGCATCGTGCGCGGCGACAACTGCATTATGGTCGCCTCGGCCCGCGCACTGCTGCGCTGCGTGCCGCCGGTCGAGAGCCGCTACTGGGAGTCCACGACCTTTGCGGTGGGCGAGGAGATCCCTTTTGACGAGGTGCCGCAGCGCCTGGTGGGCATGGGCTACACCAATGCCGGCGCCGCCGATGCACCCGGCCTGTTCCGCGTGCACGGTGACACCGTCGAGGTGTTTCCCGCACAGGAAAAGGCGCCCGTGCGCATCGAGTTTTTTGGCGACGAGATCGACCGTATCCGCCGCATGGTGAGTTCCACGGGCCAGACCATCGGCAGCGAGGACAGCATCGAGATCTTCCCCTGTCGCGAGCTCGCACTCACCGACGACGCCGTCCACAACATGCATGTGGCGCTCTATCGTGCCAGCCAGGACGACAGCAAACTGGCGGCGCTGCTCGAGATGGTGGATGCGCGCATCGTCACGCCTGAGCTCGATCGCTTTTTGCCGGTGATGTACGGCCAGACCGTGAGCCCGCTGGCGCACGTGAGCGGCAAGGCGCTCGTGGTGCTGTCCGAGCCGCGCTCGCTGTTCGACGATTGCCTGCGTGCCTACGAGGATATCGAGGCGCGTGCCGGCGAGGCGGGGATTGACCGACTGGATGGCCTGTATGTACGTGCCCAGCAGCTCGATTTTGGTGCCCAGCAGCGCCTGAACTACGTGAGCCTGATTCGTGCCGGCGGTGCGGTGACGGCAGAGCTCAAGATTGAGCAGCCGGCCATTGCGGGCTCGGACAATCGCTTTATGACGCGCATTCAGGAAGTCGTGGGCAAGCGCTATGCCTGCGTATTTGCCATCCCTGACCGCGGTGCGCGCGAGTCGATGGAGCTCACCTTTGGCGACGAGGGCATTACCTTTGAGGAGTCGTTGACGGCCGCGCCCGAAAACGCCGGCGTTATTGGCGAGCACGTACGCGTGGCAACGGCGGATTCTGCCGACCGTGCCGCACGCCAGGAGGCCCATGCTTCCATTCGCGAGCGTAAGGCCGACGCGCTCAACGCCCGCTCGCTCGAGGCGGGGGCGGGCCCCGCCGCCGCCCGCGCCGCCCACTT
>OATL01000865.1_pt1 | contig 10153 bp, 7 predicted proteins | sample 1476011 | NCBI WGS metagenome assembly OATL01 (sample SAMEA2579975, study PRJEB22360) | human gut metagenome | biome: human gut; feature: human-associated habitat; material: faeces | place: Denmark | collected 2008/2010
TGGTGGCGATACGGTAGCGCATTTCGCTCATTTGGGGGGTATGTTATTCGGTTATTTCCTAATTCGTTATTGGAAAAAGAAAGATGCAGACAATGGACGGTATTTTTACTAATTTGAAGCGTATGTTTCAGTCGGGTAATATCCTGTCGAAACTGATATATATAAATGTAGGCTTGTTTATCTTGATACGTTTGGCCAGCGTATTGTTTATGCTCTTTAATGTGCAAGGGGTACCTTTTTTGCAGTATTTGCAGTTACCGGCTTCTCCGGAACTTTTGCTCTTCCGTCCGTGGACGTTGTTTACTTATATGTTCACTCATTTTGACTTCTTGCATATCTTGTTCAATATGCTTTGGTTGTATTGGTTCGGGGGATTGTTCTTGAATTTCTTCAGTGAGCGGCAGTTGGGAGGCTTGTATATATTGGGAGGTCTTGCCGGTGCGGTATTGTTTGTCCTTGCTTATAATATTTTCCCTTATTTCCAGAACGTGGCTTCTTTTAGCTATTTGATGGGGGCTTCGGCATCTGTTATGGCGATCGTTTTCGCCGTGTCGTTTTACCGGAAGGATTTGGAGATTAATTTATTCTTGATCGGAAGGATCAAATTAATTTATTTGGCTATCTTTACGCTGGTGATCGATTTGTTGGCGATGACTTCTGATAATGCGGGAGGACATATCGCCCATATCGGCGGGGCTTTGTTTGGTATGTGGTTCGCTTCCCGTATTCGTAATGGAAAGGACTTGACCGCTCCAATGAATCGGTTGATCGACTGGTTCGTGAATTTGGGCAAACGGAAACCGAAGATGCGTGTGACTTATAAACGTAACGAAACGGATTATGAGTATAACGCACGCAAACATCAGGAGTCGGTGGATCTAGATACTATACTGGATAAATTGAAACGTTCCGGTTATGAGAGCCTTTCCGCTGAAGAGAAAAAGCGACTTTTCGACGCCAGTAAGAAATAACAGATACTTATGAAAACTCTACGGATTTTTCTTCAATTCTTATTTGTCGTAGCGAATGTGGTGGCTGTCGTGTTGTTGATAGTCTCGGCTTACTCGGATCGGGTGTCTCCTGAGACGAGTATGACGTTATCTTATCTGGGATTAGCCTTTCCAGTCTTATGTGTAGTCAATCTTTGCTTTATTATCTATTGGCTGTTCTTATGGGAATGGAAGTTCTTATTGATCGGCATATTCTCCTTCTTGTTATGTTGGGGTCCCGTGAAACGCTATTTTCCGTTTCACTCGCATAAGGATGTCCCTCGGGAAGAGGTACTGAAGGTGCTGACTTATAATGTGATGGCTTTTGGGTACAAGAATCATACGAAGATAGCTCCGAACAAGATTATCCAATATATCGCTAACTCGGACGCAGATATTGTTTGTTTGCAGGAATATGCCACGGCTAAATCAGAGAAGAGCCTTACTGCCTCTAAGATCTATGATGCGTTGAGCATGTATCCTTATCGTTCCGTATTTTATCAAAGCTCCACGAAATTCCAGAGTTTCGGCATCGCTGTGTTCTCCAAATATCCGCTGTCGAATTCCCGGATGGTGAAATACGATTCGGATTATAACGGCTCTTCCGTACATGAAGTGAACATCAAGGGAAAGAAGTTGACCTTGATTAATAACCATTTGGAATCGTTTAAACTGACGATGGAGGATCGGACCCGTTATTCATCCCTTATAAAGAGCTTTAGCTCGGATGGGTTGGACGATTTGAAAGGAGCGTTCGAGCAAAAGCTAGGACCTGCTTTCCGGATTCGAGCTAAGCAAGCGGAAGCGGTATCAGAAGAGATTAAGAACGCTAAAGGAGATTATGTCTTGGTATGCGGTGACTTTAATGATACGCCTATTTCTTATGCGCACCGTACGATCCAAGGGGATTTGACGGATGCCTTTGCCGAGTCTGGCCGGGGAATGGGTATTACCTATAATCAAAATTTCTTCTGGTTCCGTATCGATAATATCCTGCATTCCCCGAACATGACCTCTATGAATTGTTCCGTGGATAAGGTCGCTTATTCAGACCACTACCCGTTATGGTGTTATCTGAAACTTGAATAAAAGGGTTTCATCACTCGGATTCTGCGTTCTGCGCAGCGTCAAATACGTCGGCGAACAAGTTCTCGACAAAGAAGAAGGTAGCGTTACAGAATAGCTTAGGATCTTTGATCAGCGCTATCGTATTGCTATCCCCATTATTGGCGATCACATCTTCCGCTTTATAGGTCTTGTACTTTTTATCGTTTAGCGGATCATATTGATATACGATATCGCTCGCCTCGATCGTGTATCGGTTGTCGAAGCAGGTGATACGCATTTTATATTTAATGATAGTCTTGTCTGTATCATTCAACAATAATTCAACCTTAGAGCTTACGAAGATGGTCCCTTTGTTCTTGTTCGAGTTTACGTTGGATAAGAAGACATCTTTTCCATAAGATTTCTTAGCCCATGCGTTAATAGCGTTGAATATTTCTAGTTTAGAGGTATTCTCGATCTCTACATCATCGCTATAGCATACCTTCCCGTTTTTCATGGGGGCGCATTCGTCTACCTCGCCTTTATGCCCCTGCGCCATGACTAGCACAGGGAACATCATATATATTAATAATAGAATCTTTTTCATAAATGCAACTCTCTTTTTCGTTATTTAATCCATACATTCGTAATCTCGCCGATTAACATCGTTTGCTGTCCTTCGGAGGTCTCGCCTTGTTTACGGCACTCGATAATAATCCATGGTGCATCGGCAGATGTGCCGGGCTTGGAGAAGGATAATCGATATACGTCGTTATTGCCAATCGCTTTATAAGCAGGACTATCTTTGGATATGGAGATTGTACTGATCGTTTTACCGAACATATTGCCTATGCCTTCCCATTCAACGTTTGCGTCGGTCGTATTTCCTTTTACGGCTTTGATCTGTAAAGCGTTGTCCGGTAACATCTGGAGGATCGTGCTAGGTATTTTGTCAGCTTGGAACGCTACGAAACCTTCCATCGGTGCCACAGGTCGTGTTTCCCGTTGCGGAGCGGATACTGGCTCTACAGTTGCGGTTGTCAGTAACTGTGCGCCTAATACGTTGGCTGCGCTATCGAACGTCTTATCCGCGAAGTCAATCGTGGCCTTACGGAACTTACCGCTGATACGGTTCAATTTCGTCTTGCTCTTATTCAAGGCATACTCGTCCGTGATCCATTCCTCGGCTAGGTATTTCTCCGGCTCGTTCTGGTAAGACACGTTATATTCATATCGGATGCCCGCAAGTTGCAGGTTACAAGCATGTTCCTTACATTCAATGATAATACGGTATTTCATCATCGCCCGATCGAGGGATAAGGCTGTGCTGGAGAATACTATATATTCTTCCCCGATAATGGCGATCTCGCCTTTTGCCTCATTTTGATAAGCTACTCTACTTTCCTTTGTGTTAAAATTTTCTTGTCCCCATTTTAATAGTTGTTGGTAGATTTGTGCCTTGCTTAAAGAGGGGGCATTAATCTCTCGGGTAAAAACGACTTTACCGTCTGCAACCGAAACGGCCCCTGCCAGATAGTGTTGATCCTCTTGCGCGAATAGCAGGGCGGGGATAAATAACAGAGCGAATAATAACTGTTTCATGGTATATTTTCCTTATTATTTTAGCCCCAAAGATATACATTTGCGTTTGAAATAAACTATGAGCGTGACAAATAATTATACTAATTGCTCTTTATCAAAGAAAAAAAGTCTATATTTGCACCCTGTGAAAAAACGAATATAAATAATGTAATAACATAAACCTAAGATTCAGATGCAAAACAAAGGATTTGTAAAGGTCTTCGCGGTGTTACTTACGCTTGTCTGTTTGTTCTATTTGTCGTTCTCGTTCGTGACGCAACATTACAACAGTAAAGCCGCTGAGTATGCGGGTGGAGATCCTGCGAAAGAGAGTGCTTATTTAGACTCACTATCTACTCAGAAGGTATGGTTAGGCTATACGCTTAAGCAATGCCGTGAAATGGAAATTAGTTTAGGTCTTGACTTAAAGGGCGGTATGAACGTTGTCCTTGAGTTGAACGTGGCGGATGTAATCCGTTCGTTGTCTAACAACAACCAAGACGAGAATTTCAACAAGGCGTTGGATTTAGCTTACGCGCATCAAGCGACTAGCCAAAAAGATTTCATCGACCTTTTCGCTGAGGAGTATAAGAAGTTGGATAGCGGCGCACGTCTTTCCGCTATTTTCAGTACATTCGAGTTAAAAGATAAAATCACGCCCCAGAGTTCAGACGCTCAGGTTGTTTCTGTTTTGAAACAAGAGTTGCAGAGTGCGATTGATAACTCATTCAACGTACTGCGTACTCGTATCGACCGTTTCGGTGTGGTTTCTCCGAACATCCAACGTTTGGAGACGGCGGGTCGTATCTTGGTTGAGTTGCCGGGTGTGAAAGAACCGGAACGTGTTCGTAAGTTGCTTCAAGGTAGCGCTAACTTGGAATTCTGGGAAACTTATAAGTTACCGGAAATCTATCAACAATTGGTTGCCGCTGATAATGTATTGGCTACTATCCTAAGTAAGGAGGCTTCCGCTGATTCTGTAGCTACCGATAATGTTGAGAAAATCGCTGATGCCGCTGATGCGAATGTAAGTGAGGCCGATTCTTTGTTGGCTGAGCTTGGTCAAGATAAAAAAGATATGGAAGCTAATCAAAGCATGGAAGAGTTCGCTAAGCAACATCCATTATTCGCCTTATTGCAGATTAGTCAGTACAACGGTCAGTTGTCTCCGGGTTCTACGGTAGGTATCGCTCATGCGAAAGATATGGATAAGATCAGCGAATACCTGAGCATGAAACAAGTGAAAGAGGTATTGCCTCGTAACTTGGCTTTAAAATGGGGTGTAAAGGCGATCGATGATAAGGAGCAGTTCTATGAATTATATGCCTTGAAGGTAACGAACCGTGACGGAAGTCCCGCTTTAGGTGGTGACGTAGTAACAGATGCTAACGCTGACTTTATGCAACAAGCCGGTCGTTCAGAGCAAATGGTTAACATGGTTATGAATGCCGAAGGTTCTAAGGCTTGGGCTCGTTTGACGAAAGAGAATATCGGTCGCCAGATCGCTATCGTTTTGGATGAGATGGTTTATTCCGCTCCGAACGTAAACGATGAGATCACGGGAGGTCGTTCACAAATCACCGGTCACTTTACACCGGAAGAGGCGAAGGACTTAGCGAACGTATTGAAATCGGGTAAGATGGCTGCTTCCGTACATATCGTTCAAGAAGACGTCGTTGGTCCGTCATTAGGACAAGAGGCTATCAATGCCGGTGTGATCTCTTTCGTGTTGGCATTGGTGCTGTTGATGATCTATATGTGCGCATTCTATGGATTGGTACCGGGATTGATCGCCGATGGTGCTTTGGTATTGAACATTTTCTTCACGATGGGTATCCTTGCTTCTTTCCAAGCGGTTCTTACCTTGCCGGGTATTGCCGGTATGGTGTTGACGCTAGGTATGGCAGTCGATGCGAACGTATTGATCTATGAGCGTACGAAAGAGGAACTTCGCGCCGGTAAGTCTTTAGGAAAGGCGATCGCCGACGGTTACAGCAATGCGTTCTCCGCTATCTTCGACTCAAACTTGACATCTATCATTACCGGTATCGTATTGTTCTATTTCGGTACGGGTCCTATCCGTGGTTTCGCTACGACGATGATCATCGGTTTGTTCGCTTCCTTCCTTACAGCCGTGTTCTTGACTCGTATCGTTTATGAGGCATTGTTAGCGAAAGATAAATTGAAGAACGTGACATTCACGACTTCTCTGACGAAAGACTTGCTGACAAACCCGAAGATCAATTTCTTGGGTGCTCGCAAAGTCGGTTATTTGATTCCGGCCGCTATTATCGTATTGGGTGCTATTTCTATGATGACGATCGGTTTGAATAACGGTATCGATTTCACGGGTGGACGTAACTACGTGATTCGTTTTAATCAAGAGGTGAAGACAGACGATGTTCGTAATATGCTGGATGCCCAGTTAGACGGTTCTGTTAGTGTTATCCAGATCGGTACAGCGGATCAAGTACGTGTGTCCACCAACTATAAGATCGAAGACAATGATCCTACGGTAGATCAAGAGATCGAGAATAAATTGTTTGAGGGCGTGAAGTCCTTACTTCCGGAAGGAACTACATTAGATGAGTTCACGACTACTTTCATACAGAGTTCGCAGAAGGTAGGCCCTAGCATGGCAGACGATATCAAGAATAGCGCTATCTTAGCGGTAATCTTCGCTATGATCTGTATGGCCGCTTATATCCTGCTTCGTTTCCGTGATGTGTCATTCTCTGTTGGTGCGTTCGCCTCTGTTGCTACGACTACATTGTGTATCATTTCTTTCTATACCTTGTTATGGAAGGTTCTTCCGTTCTCAATGGAGGTAGACCAGACGTTTATCGCAGCTATCTTGACGATTATCGGTTACTCTATCAATGATACCGTGGTTGTATTCGACCGTATCCGTGAGACAATCGCTTTGTATCCGAAGCGTGATCGTTATCAAGTGATCAATGATGCGTTGAACTCTACCTTGTGTCGTACATTTAATACATCATTGACTACGTTGGTGGTTGTATTGTGTATCTTCATCTTGGGCGGTAGCACGATCCGAAGCTTTACGTTCGCTATCTTATTAGGTATCATTATCGGTACATACTCTACTTTGTTCGTCGCTACTCCGATCGCTTACGAGTTGCAGAAGAAGAAGATCAATAAGAAAGCTGCTGCTGAGAAAGCCTGAAAATAATATATTTCTTTAAGGATTTTATGAAGATCCTCTATCTTTCCCGTGTAAACGGAGAGATAGAGGATTTTTTTATGTATTAATTCTTAAGGAGATAAAGTATGAATGAGAATGATTTTGTGGTGGGTGTACTTACGTATATCACCTGCCTGTGTGAGAAAAAGCGTTATTCCACGGCGAAGAGTTATCAAGATGCGTTGAACTCGTTTAAATGTTTTTGTGGCAGGGAAGAGATTCCTTATGCGTATATTAATCGGGATACACTTTTGCGTTATCAATCTTGGCTGTTGGCCAAGGGATGTGCTCGTAACACGGTATCTACTTATATGCGCCGGATTCGTCACATCTATAATTTAGCGGTAGAGGTGGGTGAGGCTGCCTATATTCCTCATTTGTTTAAGAATGTGTTTACGGGGGTTGAGAGTAAACGTAAAAAGGCGTTGCCTTCGGAAAGCTTACGCTTGCTGATGACAAGCCCGGTGACAGATCCGCAACAGAAGAGGACCCAATCAGCCTTTTGCCTGATGTTTTTGTTTTGCGGGATGGCTTTCGTAGATCTGGCGCATTTGCGAAAGGAGGATATCAAGGAAGGGATCTTGTCTTATTATCGGCAGAAAAGCGGATCCCTTATACAGGTGGAGATTCCAGCGGAGGCACAAGGGCTGCTGAATGAGTTGGCAGCCGATACAACCGAGGATTCGCCCTATCTGTTTCCATTTTTAGAGGGAATGAAGACCGGTGAGGATGCCTACAAGGAATATAATACCGTATTAGGAGGTTTTAACCGCAGATTGAAAACACTGTCGGAATCCATCGGTATTCGTACTCGGGTTACCTCATACACGATTCGTCACTCTTTCGCCACGACCTTGAAGGAGCAAAACGTACCGATTGAGATGATCAGTGAACTGTTAGGGCATAAATCTATCAAGACTACGCAAATATACTTGAAGAGTTTCTCTTTAGAAAAGCTCTCAACCGTAAACAAACTTTGTTTCGAGAGTGTGTATAATTATGCGCCGAAAGTAGGGTGAAGAAAAGTACGCTACTTGGCGAGTAGCCTTAACAAGAGGAGTGAAAGGATATTCCTTAGTTGTAGAGACGGAGCGTGTTCCGTTTCATCCCCTTAAAATGGTATTTTAGTTACTATCAGGCGGTGGGAGACGGAGCACGCTCCGTCTCTACATGATGTATGTAGAATTTACTTCGGATAACGTGATGATTTCGGGAATACGAGGCCATTTCGTTTCTATTGCCATGTCTATACATCAGAAATAAGAACGAAGATTTAAAGAGAATCAAGGTTGAAACACAAACAAAGCCTAATGTTTGCTTGTGTTATGTTATTTTTTACTACATTTGCGGCATGAAATGAACGCTACTCGCCAAGTAGCAGTCAGTTTGGCTACTCGCCAAGTAGCATGAGTATTGAAGGGATGCAAATTTTCAGTAATTCCTTTTTATTTTCACATAAGTGTTTATTTATCAGGGTATTACAAGAATATCTTGATAAGGCTCTGAATTATCTTCCTCAATGAATATCATGACAAGTAATAGCTCTGATAGAGCTATGGTGCATATACGCAATCGCCGTAGTCAGGAGGCTGTACGCTGGTACGTACTGACGCTTCCTACCGCCATAGGGGGACGTGATAATATCTATTCGTCAAAAGGATTAGATGCCGAGCTTTCTCGTCGTAAACGTTGTGGGGAACCCTTGTTCGAGTACTTTGCCCCCTCGTATGTCGAGGCTCGCAAGGTGGGAGGCAAGATGGTCAATACGAGGAAGCCTCTTTTATACAACTATGTGTTTATCCATGCTTCGGAGAATGAGATTTTCCGTTTGAAACGTATCATGCCCTTATATAATCTTCTTCCTCGGGTATCCGTGGGCGAACACTCTTATTTCCCTTACCTGTCAGATCATGAGATGGAGACCTTACGCTGGATGGCAGAATCTTATTCCAATGAGCTTCCGGTGTACGTACCGGATAGCGGTCGCTTGCTGAAAGGTGACCGTGTACGTATCACCTCGGGTTCTTTCATGGGGATGGAGGCTGAGGTGGTGGTGCAACCGGGTGGAGGTCATAAGGATGTCATGGTACGTATCCTTGACTGTATGTGGGTTCCTCTATTTGAGGTAAGGCAAGGCGAGTATGAGCTGATCGAGTTGAATACGAAAGGCAAGCACGTTTATACCCATTTGGATAACGATCGTTTATCGGAAGGTATGCACAAGGCGTTGGGGCGTTATTATCTCTCGGGCAAATTGGGAAAGGAAGACAAACTTTTGGTTCGTGAGGTGCTGAAGGGCTATGCTTCTCTTCGTGTGGAGACCGACGTGATGCGTTGCAAGGTTTACTCATTACTCCTTCCGGCCTATAAGCTGTTGGCTCAGGAAGAGGAGTTTGAACGCTTGCATTCCACCCTACGCAATATGCTTCCATTGGTTAAGGCAGTGAATTCTCGTGCCTTACTGCTCGTCACGCTTTACGGCTGCACGAATAACAACCTGTATTACCGTATGGCGCATGAGCTGGTAGATCCCTGGCGGGATGCCCCTTCGCCTAAGAGAAGCAAGGCCTTGTTGATACAGCGTTTACACGATTACGATATTTGGCTAAAACATTAAATAGTAGACTGTCATGAGAAAGGAAAGCGAAACTCCCTCCGGTATCCGTTTGATGCTATTGCTGAAAGGGCATTTGAGAGAGATCTTGAATCGTGAGTGTGCGAATCAGACCTCGATCCATTTATATTGTACGGGATCTTATTGGGTCGCGTTCGAACGTTCCGCTTATCAATTGCGTCGTGCCTTTCCGGATAGTGAGATCACGCCGATGCGCCTGTACGCTTATCCTTTTCCGGTTGTCATGGTTTCCGTAACGGATCGTTCCCTTCGTTTGTATGAACGAAAACATATAGCTAAGCAGAACGGGGCGGATTACAAGTTATTGACTGTACCTGAACTCTCCGCTCCCGCCTACCAAGCGTGGCATACGAGGGAGGTGAAGGGACTCCCTGCGTTAAACTAATCGGAAAACTCGTTCACGACATTAAAACAGGGACAGGATTTCGACGGGTCCAAGTCTTGATGTCCCACGATTAGGGCTTTGGGGAATCGCTGATGCAATTCACGAAGCAAACCCTGTAGGGCTTCTCGTTGGGCTTCCGTTCGGGTATCCATGGGAGTCTTTCCATCGTTGGCGAGTCCTCCGATATAGCAAACCCCGATACTGTACCGATTGTGGTTCTTACAATGAGCGCCCATTTGTTCAAGGGGCCTACCGGTCTCGATCGTACCATCGGTCGGGATAACGAAGTGATATCCGCAGCCTTTCCAGCC
>OATL01000868.1_pt1 | contig 10057 bp, 12 predicted proteins | sample 1476011 | NCBI WGS metagenome assembly OATL01 (sample SAMEA2579975, study PRJEB22360) | human gut metagenome | biome: human gut; feature: human-associated habitat; material: faeces | place: Denmark | collected 2008/2010
GAAAGTTGATCTGAGCTCTCAGTAAATATCAATACGGTTCTGACGAGTCGCTTACTTTTCAAGAGCAAGTTTTGAGATGGATATCCCGGGTTCACAGGAGGCAGCAACGAGCTGCTGTTTAAATTCGGGAGGATAATTAGGGCAGCCTTTTCGCCTGCCGGGAGTCACATTTTTCTGCATATCTGACACTTTGGTTCCCACTACTTATTTGGTGGACACCACTTTGTCTAATTCGTCAGATTCTGACCAGACGGTTCAGGCTGTACGCTTACCACTATTTTATCCCTGTTGAATTTGGTTAAGCCGGTGCAGACGCGCCGGGAAACGCACACCTGAACCGGCACAATAAAATACAATACAACCCCCTGTTACTGGAGATACGAATGGAATGACGAGGCAGCCTGTCAGTCACAGGGGGCTGTTGGCATAAAATCAACGGAAAGGCCACCAACACCGGAATTAAGCTCCACAGTCCCCGCACTGGCAATCCATTCCCGGGAAAGGCATCACCGCAAACTGCTCCGGAGGCAACCATTACAGCCTCTGTAACGGATTATCAGCCCTGGCATCTTCCGACGGCACCTCCTGCCGCCCCCACGCCCTGCTGTATACCCCGGTACCGCAGCGTGGGCAGCACTTTTCCCCCTCATAATTTTCGTCACACATCACACAAAACCACTTTCTCACCTTCACCGTATAATCCGGAACCGTCATGCCCTGCAGATGCAAACGACGGGCCTCTTTCTCTGCCGGGTCAAGCCAGGTACATCGCAGCAGGATTTTTTCAGCGACAGTCATCTGGTCATGTTCAAACCACGGTGGTTGTCCGTCATTGCCCCGCTGAAGTGTTAACGGGCATCCACAGGACACACAGCACAAAACGTCCTGTCGGTTGTGCTTCGCAGCTTCTTTCGCCGTAACAAAATGGCCTTTGCTGTCATTCGCCATATAACAGTTCAGAATTCGCATATTTCCTCCTGAGTTGTCCGGGGAATACTGAATCCTCCGGTCTGGCAGTGTGTGCAGTACTGCTCCCCATAATAATCGTGGTGACATTGTCTGCAGTGCCAGCTGGCTTTACGCACCACGGGTAAGGCATCCGGTACGAATTGCTGCAGACGTTTAATCAACTGTATTTCTCTGCGCTCCGGCCTGACATAAGGGCACTGTTGACCGTGCTCTGTCAGCCTGTCGTCAGTGTGTTCAAACCAGGGAAGTTCAGTTTCGTATTGCGGATGGTATCTGAGTGCACTGCCACACAAGTGGCAGGTGTAGTTAGCATAAGGTGCGGCCTGTGCAGTACGGGCGCCCGTCAGACGTCCGTTGCCATCAAGAGCGAGAAAAGATTTTGCGTACATAGTCATATTCCTCAGCGCCAGACGACACGCAGGCAACAGCCGTCCCGGTACGGGCAGTGTGCTCAGGGTGTGAATGGCGGTTCAGTTAAAATCTGGACTGGAGTTTGGGTAAAACAGGCTGGTTGCTGTTACAGCACTGTGGTTGTCACACAATGGAACTCTGACGTAAAAAACAGTCAGTGGGCGAGTGGATACATCGTTGCCGCCAGACAACAACCCATACTTTTGGTTTGCCGGATATTGGCGCGCCAGTCGTGCTCAACTCCGGCTACAGCCAAAATTGCGCTCACCGGTGCAGTGAGCTTTGGTATGCTCTTTCGCCAGATAGTCAGCACGTTCCAGCACTTGCTGAAAGCCGGTGTCATCATTACGCGCCAGCCACACCGCCGGCCAGGCCGGAAAATGCACCAGCGTGGCATGGCACCCGACATCCACTCCCAGGGCACTGCACCACGCCTGTTTAATCATCCCGGCCAGAGACTCCGGAGCGCGGTAATCACCGGCACGACACCAGGTATCCCGGTTGACCAGCAGCATCAGGTGATAGTGTTTTTTACCTTTGCACTCCCCAAACTCCCGGGCCCAGACGTAATGCAGGATTGTGGGATGCACGCGTTTACCTTCCCGATGCTTACGTTTCTGGTAAGCGTCGATTCGGGCTTTCAGGGCATTGATGAAGCGGGATATCACAGCTGCGTCCGTTGCTGCCGGTACATCCGGGAAACGCAGGTCAACCCGCAATGCCGTCAGGCGGGGATGAACATTCAGTGCGTGCCGCACCGTCTCACGAATACGTTGCTGCCAGAAGGGGTTGTATTTGTAGGTCATGGTTAAATCTCCGTATGGTTCATACGGAATAGCCACGTCGTAAAAAATGCGCAGAATCCCTGAAGTGACCTCCGGCAGGACACTGTCTCAGGCACTCTGTGATAACCCGAACGGTCGTCTCCGGACTGACGGTTGAATTTTCAGCGTCGTTTTTTAATGTAAAAAACCGGTTACGGGTAAGGCTGTGAGGAGGGAGTGATGGTGATACGCAAAAAGAAGTGCAGGGACTGTGGAAACGCGATTACTCATAATACAGTGTGTTGCCCGTATTGTGGTTCTGTCGACCCCTTCGGCTACTACCGGAATACAGACCGTATCGTTACCATACTGCTGGCGCTGATTATTGTGGTCCTGCTGACTACTGTCAGCGTCAGTGTGTGTATACTGTGTAGCTGGTGAGATAACGGTTCATGTATCCCCTGAGCTGACAGTGTACCGTGTATATTAAGCGTAACCGACAGGTTCTCCTTCATACCATATTAAATTTTCCAGGGATTGCCGCTGCCTTATTTCGTCCCATACAGGAAAACTCATCTGGGTTTCTGACAAATACGCGAAACTCACAGCCCCTCAATATCAACCACACGTTGTAAGCCGGTAATACCTGAAAATCAGCCTATTACCGCCCACGCCTCCGGCACCATTCCCTTTTGATTTCGAATTCTTTGTTGTCGCTATACCGCTTAATGTTCCCGGTCCTCCGGTGCAGATAACACCGGAGTCATCGTAGCGCTGCTTCAATATTCAGGTGACATATTTCCAGACGGAAGCCGGCGCGCGATCGTAAAGTTTGTTCATTGTCAGTTCTGCCAGCCAGTTGTCAACGGCAGAGTTAAAGGCTTCCAGCTCCGCAAGGGTAAGTTTATAACGCGTGTGGGAATTCACTTTTCCCGCGTCTCCTGACGTATTACGGGCTGCCACTTACCTGGTGTCCCGCAATACAGCCTTAGTGTTCCGTTATCGGGGATCCAGACGCACTGCAACAACCGGGGAAGTATTTCTGGTTAGAGCAGTGTCAAGAGGGATTTCTCAGCCCCTCACTCACCGGCTCAGTTTCAGGGCAGGAGCATTAATACGCTCAGTTCATGTCTTATACAGGAATGGGCATAGGGGGAGCTGGCGTGTCACTGCTGATTTTACGCATCAGCGTTCATGTATTTGCACTCTGATACAGAATGCTTCACAGCGCTCTGTTACCGGAGAGATTTACTCTCTTAGGTTATTCTGGCAAATCCTTTACGTTACTCTCTGATGACTTCTTATATTTATAATACCAATCAGACAGCCTTATCCCATCGGTGATATCAGTCTCCTCCTCGCCAGGAACGGGCTGACTCACTGTAACCACCTCCGAAAACAACTCTGCAATTATCAGAACGCCTGCTTCTCTCCCTGTCCTCACGAAAACTATCCCCTCTTTATCGCGCGTGCGTGCGGAAGCATCTTTTCGCAACAACCACCCGGTATACCGGTACGGCTCAGCCACCGCAACCTCCCCGTTTATCTCCTGGCGGTCACATTCCCGATTATTTTTTACGTTTCTCCCCGGTTGTTATGCCGGTGAAGGTGGTGCGTTGTTTTCATGACCACACCGGCTGGTTTAACAACATCCGGAGGAACATTCTCATGATCACCCCAGTTTCACTGATGGATGACCAGATGGTCGACATGGCATTTATCACTCAACTGACCGGCCTGACAGATAAGTGGTTTTACAGGCTCATCAGGGATGGGGCCTTTCCGGCTCCCATCAAGCTGGGCCGCAGCTCCCGCTGGCTGAAAAGTGAAGTGGAAGCCTGGCTACAGGCGCGTATTGCACAGCCCCGCCCGTAATTTCTGACCGTTATCCGTTCACCCGCAGCAGACGTAATCCCCGGCCTGCCGGCGGCATTCTGCTGCCTGTTATATCCCCGTGAGGAATATGAAAATGAAACAACAGTATCAGACCCGTTACGAACTGCTCCACGAAAGCTACCAGAAATGGCTGACCGGCTTCACCCGGCACGCCGTATCCTGGGGCGTGTGTCATCCGAATATCTACTACTTCCATAATCTGACGCCCGGGTGGGTGTCATTCAATGGTGAAAAACCGGAGATTGCCATCGTACCCCAGAGTCTGCACCGGCTGATTTATGGTCCGGACAAACGGGCCACACCGCCCCTGGATGATGATCTGATAGTGAATTTATGCACCAGTGAACATCTGCTGGTTCATCATCCGATGCTGGAAGGCATTCTCCTGTCTGAATGTGAACGTCTGAGGCAGCGTTCTCTGGCAAATAAACTGATCAGCCTCTTCCGTCAGTTTGGTGGCACGGAGTTGCGCCTCAAACTGGTCTGGCTTTGCTGGCTTGATTTAATGAGCGGAAACTGCCTTGACGACTGGACGGAGAATCTGAAACGGAAATCAGAAAAAGAGCTGGAGGAATGGATCATCAACCGTCAGAAGCAGAGCGCAGCACTGACGGATCTGATGGATCAGTACGTGCTCCTGGCATACCGCACAACGGTTGACGATAGCCGCAACTGATGCCGGTTGCTTCCGGAAGGTGTGACAAAATACGGAAATGATGATGCTCCCGGCCCCCATGCTCACCTGCAGAGCGTGTTCGTCGTCATCATACTGAGCCATGACGGGCGTCTTAAGGGCATCCTGTCATTGCTGAGCAGGCAACACCACCAGAGGAGCCACGGACAGGGATGTTCTTTACAGCCCGATACACGCCAGGTTCTCAGCAGACTGAATGTGCAGGTGCGGTTATTCACCAGAAATGGCATGCTGCGGTACATACCCATCCTGGTGACAATATGTACGTGGCGACAGCGATCCCGGCACTGTGGAAGAGACTCACTCAGCCTGCAGGATATTCTTTCCGGCATCCGGGAATGTCCGCCTGAATGCAAACAGGATGATATTTGAATCCGTAATACTGTTCTTTCATCATAAATAATTTATGCAGATACAGTTAACCGTTACAGTAGCCGGTTTGTTTTACCGGGAAATAATATCCGTCAGACTGATGCCGGAACATATCTGAAACACGTTATGATGTTTTGTTATCAGAAATGTTGTATATTCTTATCCGTGACGACAGTTTAATGCCCTCTGGTATCACCTGATAATGCATATCCTGCGATGATTCGTTATATTTACGGGACACGCCTCTTTTCATTGTGCTCCTTTTCAGACTTCATTTTCCGTAAGTGTTCCCCGGCATAAAGGAGGTACCTTTCTGGCGTTTATAACTCTCTTTATCGGTGACGCCGGTAATACAGGGAATACCACACCGACAAACGAGGTATTAACAGACGATATTTCAGTGTCCATAATTTTTCTGTCCGGTTAAATAACGTCAGTCTGCTGCCCTCTGACTGTAATCATCAAAGCCGGAATGCATACCGGGTTACAACGTAAAAAAAGTGATGCTGGCCCCCGGTGCAGCTGGCGGGCGAAACATGTTTACCTTTCAATACCCCCTGTCTGCAGTCTCCACTCTTCCATCCTCTTAAGCTACGTCGGCCACATGAGTGCACTTCCATGATAACAGGTATTCCTGTCAGCATAACGAAGCCGGTTACCTTCCCTTCCTCCTGCATTTCCTGTCAGAATGACTGTACAGCGCGCAGATTGCCTTTTTATTGACCACCTTAATATACCATTATAAACTTCTTTTTATCATGTTATTATCACCTTATTATGTTTAATTTTTAAGCAACCGGAGAAAGAGGATGATTCAGAAAATTTTGTCGGATAAGGTTATGAATGAAAGAACAAATGCGTATTACTCTTATTATCTTGGAGAGCGTAATATCTCCGTACTGCCCCTTAATGTTTATGATCCCCCGGAACGTTTTATCGCTTACATAAAAAAAAACAGAGAAAATCTGAACATCACACTTTCAGATTTTGAACTTGAACAAATAATTTCTGGTATGCGTCTGAAGGCCCTGGCCTTCCTGGTGCCCCTGGAAAAAATATCCTGGATCGCGGGCAGTGAACGCGCATGCTTATTTTCCTGGTATCTGTTGATGCAGTTTATCCAGAATAACAGGACAAAAATAAGCGCAGACTTGCTTCAAAAGAATAAACTGTATCTTAAAGAAGAGTATTTAGAAGGGAATGCCTTCCCGTCGGACTCATCGACACAGTTCAGACAAATACTCAGAGTTCTCGATATTCTTTCTGATAAGAATTTGCGGGATGAGTGGATAATCCAGACCAAAGACAGATGGATACGGGCATTTAAATCAAAGAGTCCTTTCAGTTACCTCCTCCCGGAGAACGAACATGAATGCATATGGACATGGAATTATTTGAAGGGAAAAAATATTGCACTGGAAAAACTGGCCAGTTTTCCTGGTTCTGCTGATATTTACCACGCAATCCACCTTTCATTTGACATATGGGTTACCTGTCCACTCACCTCACCTGACGATATAAAAAATTTCAGAAACAGTTTCAATAAGGCCAAGGCGCAGCGCAAGTACAAAAAAATGCAGGAAGATAAAGTCAATGTACAGTTTTTTCTTGACGCAGAAACCAGGGCGCAGCTCAAAGAATTATCGAGGGTCAGAAGACTCAGTACCGGCGAAATGCTGCATGACCTGATTGTTGAAGAGTATAAAAGGTACCGACATTCCAGATAATTTCAGACATATATTATCTCCGTGAGTCCCCCGCCACCTTTCCGGTGTGCGGGGGTTTTGTCTTTTTTCACCGGGAATACATGTATGAATCCGTCTGATGCCATTGAGGCAATTGAAAAACCGCTCTCCTCCCTGCCTTACTCACTTTCCCGTCACATCCTGGAACATCTGCGCAAACTCACCAGTCACGAACCCGTGATTGGCATTATGGGTAAAAGCGGGGCCGGTAAATCCTCACTCTGTAATGCACTGTTTCAGGGGGAGGTCACCCCGGTCAGTGATGTTCACGCCGGCACCCGGGAAGTGCGGCGCTTCCGTCTGAGTGGCCACGGTCACAGCATGGTTATCACTGACCTGCCCGGGGTGGGCGAGAGCCGGGACAGGGATGCAGAGTATGAAGCCCTGTACCGTGACATTCTGCCCGAACTGGACCTGGTGCTGTGGCTGATTAAAGCCGATGACCGCGCCCTGTCTGTGGATGAGTATTTCTGGCGACACATCCTGCACCGGGGACATCAGCAGGTGCTGTTTGTGGTGACGCAGGCCGACAAAACGGAGCCCTGCCATGAATGGGATATGGCCGGCATTCAGCCTTCTCCCGCACAGGCACAGAACATTCGGGAGAAAACGGAGGCGGTATTCCGTCTGTTCCGGCCCGTACATCCGGTTGTTGCCGTATCGGCCCGCACCGGCTGGGAACTGGATACGCTGGTCAGTGCGCTAATGACAGCACTTCCCGACCATGCCGCCAGTCCCCTGATGACCCGCCTGCAGGACGAGCTGCGCACGGAATCTGTCCGGTCTCAGGCCCGTGAACAGTTTACCGGTGCGGTGGACCGGATATTTGACACGGCGGAGAGCGTCTGTATTGCCTCTGTTGCACGCACGGTTCTGCGTGCCGTCCGTGACTCGGTGGTCTCTGTTGCCCGCGCTGTATGGAACTGGATTTTCTTCTGAACAGTCTGCCAGGGGAAATGCCTGATTACATTGCGTTAACCAACTGAAAACATGATACACCCCCCTCATATCCACCTCTTTCTCTTGCGTGACTGCCTTGCTGTTAATAGAATAAAGCGATCGATAAAACAGGTATCAATCGTTGCTATCGATCGTTTATAGTGGTTAATGGTCTGCGAAAAGGCAGCTGAATCTCTTCATCATGCAGAACGGAATTGCACACAACGGACTGATACTTCTCTGGCGGATGAGAGAGGGGAAGCATTTATGCCCGGGAAAAACCACTTTATCTGACCATGCTGTTTTGTACCTGCCGGTATCCACATTTGTGGGTACCGGCTTTTTTATTCACCCTCTGTAAGGAAAAGCTGATGAAACGACATCTGAACACCAGCTACAGGCTGGTATGGAATCACATTACGGGCACCCTGGTGGTGGCCTCCGAACTGGCCCGCTCACGGGGAAAACGCGCTGGTGTGGCGGTTGCGCTGTCTCTTGCTGCTGTCACATCAGTCCCGGCACTGGCTGCTGACAAGGTTGTACAGGCGGGAGAAACCGTGAACGACGGAACACTGACAAATCATGACAACCAGATTGTCCTCGGTACGGCCAACGGAATGACCATCAGTACCGGTCTGGAGTATGGGCCGGATAACGAGGCCAATATCGGCGGACAATGGATACAAAATGGCGGTATCGCCAACAACACTACTGTCACCGGTGGTGGTCTTCAGAGAGTGAATGCCGGAGGAAGCGTTTCAGACACGGTTATCAGTGCCGGAGGCGGACAGAGCCTTCAGGGGCAGGCAGTGAACACCACTCTGAACGGCGGTGAGCAGTGGGTACATGAAGGCGGGATTGCAACGGGTACCGTCATTAATGAGAAGGGCTGGCAGGCCATCAAATCCGGCGCAGTGGCAACCGACACGGTTGTGAATACCGGCGCGGAAGGGGGACCGGATGCGGAAAATGGTGATACCGGGCAGACCGTCTACGGAGATGCCGTACGCACCACCATCAATAAAAATGGTCGTCAGATTGTGGCTGCTGAAGGAACGGCAAATACCACTGTGGTTTATGCCGGCGGCGACCAGACTGTACATGGTCACGCACTGGATACCACGCTGAATGGGGGGTACCAGTATGTGCACAACGGCGGTACGGCGTCTGGCACTGTTGTAAACAGTGACGGCTGGCAGATTGTCAAGGAAGGTGGTCTGGCGGATTTCACCACCGTTAACCAGAAAGGCAAACTGCAGGTGAACGCCGGTGGTACCGCCACACATGTCACCCTGAAACAGGGTGGAGCACTGGTCACCAGTACTGCGGCAACGGTTCTTGGCAGCAACCGTCTGGGCAATTTCACGGTGGAAAACGGTAAGGCTGACGGCGTTGTTCTGGAGTCCGGCGGTCGCCTGGATGTACTGGAAGGCCATTCAGCGCAGAAAACACGGGTGGATGACGGCGGTACCCTGGCAGTGTCTGCCGGTGGTAAGGCAACAGATGTCACCATGACATCCGGTGGTGCCCTGATTGCAGACAGTGGTGCCACTGTTGAGGGGACCAATGCCAGCGGTAAGTTCAGTATTGATGGCACATCCGGTCAGGCCAGCGGACTGCTGCTGGAAAATGGCGGCAGCTTTACGGTTAATGCCGGGGGACAGGCCAGCAACACCACTGTCGGACATCGTGGAACACTGATGCTGGCTGCCGGGGGAAGTCTGAGTGGCAGAACACAGCTCAGTAAAGGCGCCAGCATGGTACTGAATGGTGATGTGGTCAGTACCGGCGATATTGTTAACGCAGGGGAGATTTACTTTGACAATCAGACAACACCGGATGCCGTACTGAGCCGTGCTGTTGTAAAAGGCAACGCCCCGGTAACGTTCCATAAACTGACAACCAGTAACCTCACCGGTCAGGGTGGCACCATCAATATGCGTGTTAGCCTTGATGGCAGTAATGCCTCTGACCAGCTGGTGATTAATGGTGGTCAGGCAACCGGCAAAACCTGGCTTGCGTTTACAAATGTCGGAAACAGTAACCTCGGGGTGGCAACCTCCGGACAGGGTATCCGGGTTGTGGATGCACAGAATGGTGCCACCACAGAAGAAGGTGCATTTGCCCTGAGTCGCCCGCTTCAGGCCGGCGCCTTTAACTACACCCTGAACCGTGACAGCGATGAAGACTGGTACCTGCGCAGTGAAAATGCTTATCGTGCTGAAGTCCCCCTGTATGCCTCCATGCTGACACAGGCAATGGACTAT
>OATL01000875.1_pt1 | contig 9945 bp, 10 predicted proteins | sample 1476011 | NCBI WGS metagenome assembly OATL01 (sample SAMEA2579975, study PRJEB22360) | human gut metagenome | biome: human gut; feature: human-associated habitat; material: faeces | place: Denmark | collected 2008/2010
AAGTGTCCGGTTACAGCCTTGAAAACAAAAGTTTGAATGAACTGGCTACACGAATATTCGACTGTGAGAATAATTCTATTTGCATAAGCTATATAGAAAAATGGCTGGTGTCACAAATTGCCGATAATTTAGCTGATACCACATACAGAATTAAAAGAATAGATGCCGCCATACAGCGAATATATATCACTCCGCAAATCTCTGTAAACGAGTTATCTTCCATTGCCTGCCTGAGCAAAAAGCAGTTTGAGCGGTTGTTTCATTTATTTGTAGGCATCAATCCTAAAGAATATACCCGTATCGTCCGTTTCCAAAAGGCTTTGGCGCAGATGCAGCATCAAGCGGGCAAAGAAATCAATCAGGCACAAATAGCATACGCCAGCGGTTATGCCGACCAGTCGCACTTTATCCGGGAGTTCAAGAAGTTCTGCGGATATACGCCCATGTTTTTGCTGAAAGTATCAAATCCTTATTCCGATTTGTTCACCAATCCCGTATAAATGTCCCGTTTGTTCTATCCGGGGTCAAACGCTTCTCCTACTTTTGCTATCTGATTCATTAAATGAAAATAGCATTAAGTATGAAAGAAGTAAATCCCCAAGAAACCAGCCGGGCATACGCCTTTGAAATGTGGATGAACGCACCCATGCCAATGGTGACGTTCTTTAAGACACTCAACGTGTCACGCCTTGTGAAAATCAGCCGGAAATCGGGCATGAAGTTTAATATGTTGATGTGCTGGTGCATCGGCAAAGCCGCAAGGGACGTGAAAGAATTTTATACGCTGCCCGTTGGCGGTAAACTGATGCAGTACGATACCATTGCAGTAAACACCATTGTAGCTAACAGAAAAGGCGAGGTAAGTTCGTGTGATATTCCTTTCTGTGATGATGTATCTTTGTTTAACCAACACTATCTGCAACTTACCAAACAAGTGGCTGAAAGTTGCGTCAATCACGACTTGACGGAAAGCATGGTTATCGGAACTTCCGCATTGGCACAATATGAAATAGACGGTGCTGTCGGCATGTATAGCGGCATTTTTAATAATCCGTTTCTTATTTGGGGCAAATACAAACGTCGCCTGATGAAAACGACGCTCACCGTTTCTTTCCAGTTCCACCACACGCAAATGGACGGGGCGCACGCTTCCCGCTTTTTGGACGGGATTCAGAAAGAAATTGATAAATTGAGAATATAAGTTCAGGGAAAAACGCTATCTTTGCAGAACTAACAGAAAAATAAATAGTTGTTCAACAATATGAAATGGCAGTTGTGCATATAGCTACGTTCAACGAATAGCACTTCCAATTATTGCTATTCAGCAATAGACAGGCTTATGTTTTAAGTTTGCGTGTCATTGTTTTGTCATTATTCCTTATTATAAATCTATAAGATTGTCGTGCTGCTTAAAGCGGCAGGATGTATTGTATCATATTGGTTTGAACAAATGAATTATACCTATAAGAAAATCTGGCTCATCGTTTTTCCTGTAATGATGAGCATCCTTATCGAACAACTGATAAATATTACCGATGCTTTGTTTTTAGGGCATGTGGGTGATGTGGAACTGGGCGCATCTGCTCTTGCCGGAATATGGTTCTTGGCAATTTATATGCTCGGCTTCGGGTTCAGTTTGGGGTTGCAAGTGGTAATTGCCCGTCGTAACGGAGAACAGCGGTATGCAGAAACGGGAAAAACGTTCTTTCAGGGATTGCTTTTTTTGTTGATGCTGGCTGTACTCCTCTGTCTGCTGTCCAAGATATTTTCTCCCGTTCTGTTGAAACATCTGATAACTTCGGATGATGTTTATAATGCGGTTATCCGCTATTTGGATTGGCGTATTTGGGGATTGTTGTTCTCTTTCCCGTTCCTTGCCTTACGTTCGTTTTTGGTCGGTATCACACAGACAAAATCCCTGAACATGGCGGCTTTCACTGCCGTACTGGTGAATATTCCGCTGAACTGGCTCCTTATATTCGGCTTCGATATGGGTATATCGGGAGCGGCTATCGCTTCTTCATCTGCCGAAATGTGTTCGCTGGCTGTATTGGCTGCATATATGTTTAGACACATTGATAAAAAAGTGTATGGCTTATACTGGCGTATTGATATAACGATATTGAAAGAGGTATTTTCTATCTCGGTATGGAGTATGCTCCAGTCCTTTACAAGTGTAGCCATTTGGTTTCTGTTCTTCGTGGCTATCGAACGTTTGGGAGAAACGGAATTGGCAGTATCAAACATTGTAAGAAGTGTTTCCGCACTGTTTTCTGTTATCGTCAATGCGTTGGCAGGTGTCACCGGTTCTTTAGTGAGTAATCTGATTGGAGCAGGTGAAAAGAAAAAAGTTTTTCCGCTTTGCCATAAGATTATCCGTTTAGGATACGCAACAGGCATTCCATTGATTGCTTTTGCGTTGTGCTTTCACCAGCCCATTATAGGGGCTTATACGGAAAATCCCGCTATCGTACAGCTTGCATGGTCGCCTTTTCTTGTCATGCTGTTAAATTACTTCTTTGCACTACCCGGTTACGTCTATCTGAATGCCGCCACAGGAACGGGAGCGACACGGACGGTATTCATTTTTCAGGTGACAACTACGATTGCTTATCTGTTCTGCTTATGGAGATTAGATTCTTGTGATGTCCCGTTAGCGACATATTGGGCTGTGGAATACTTATATGTGATACTGCTTGGTACACAATCCGTCATTTATCTTAAATATAAACAATACTAAGAACTGAAAGTTATGATGAGCAAGATATATCCCCGTAAGGGTGACACGCAAACCGTTTATTTGAACGCTGTCGTAAAAGACCCGTCTATCAAAATAGGCGACTATACCATTTACAATGATTTTGTTTCAGACCCGTGTCTGTTTGAGCAAAACAATGTGTTGTATCACTATCCGATTAACCACGAACGGCTGATAATTGGAAAGTTCTGTTCTATTGCTTGTGGAGCAAAATTTCTGTTCAACTGTGCCAATCATACCCTAAAATCACTATCGACATACACATTTCCGCTGTTCTATGAAGATTGGGAATTGGATAAGGTAAATGTGGCTTCTGCTTGGGACAACAAAGGCGACATCGTGATAGGCAATGACGTGTGGATAGGATATGAAGCCGTAATTATGGCTGGTGTCCATATCGGTGACGGGGCTATTATTGGAACAAGGGCGGTTGTGACGAAAGATGTGCCGCCCTATACCATTGTGGGTGGTGTTCCTGCCAAAGAGATACGAAAGCGGTTCAGTCCTGATATAATAGAACAGATGCAGACTTTGAAATGGTGGGACTGGTCGGTAGATAAGATACGGGAGTTTTTGCCTTATCTGAAAGATGGACGTTGGGATAAATTACAGGCAGTATGAAGTCAATCAAGAATTTAATTTCACTCGGCTATTTGCTGATGGCATTATTGGTTATCGGCATAATGTATATTTGGTATAAAGAATGGTGCGATTTAGAGAAATTGGAAGTTCAGAATCGTCATATAGATACTTTTCGCCAAGAATCGCACGAAATATTTGTTCTTCTTATTGAACTTTCTTTATCGGGCGAAAGCGTATTGGAGTGGGATGATAAAGATTTGGAACATTACCATACCCAGCGTATGGCGATAGACAGTATGCTGTGCCGCTTCAAAGCGATTTATCCGGAAGAGCGCATAGACAGCGTGCGTCAGCTTTTGGAAGATAAGGAGCAGCAGATGCGCCAGATTGTTCAGGTGCTTGACGAGCAACAGGTCCTCAACGAGAAGATTGCACGGCAGGTACCTGTAATCGTGCAGAAAAGTGTGCAGGAACAGCCGCAAAAGCCAAAGCGGAAAGGATTTCTCGGCATATTCGGCAAGAAAGAAAAGCCAAAGCCAACCGTGACCACCACGATGCTTCGCTCTCTCGACCGTGATATGATTGCCGAGCAACGGGCACAAAGCCGCCGTCTGTCGGAACACGCCGACAGCCTTGCGGCACGGAATGCGGAACTTAACCGGCAACTGCACGGGTTTATCCGCCAGATGGATAAAAAAGTGCAAGCCGACCTGCAAAAACGTGAAGCCGAGATAACCGCCATGAGGGAACAGTCGTTTATGCAAATAGGTAGCCTGACAGGATTCGTCCTCCTTCTGTTGGTGATCTCCTACATCATCATACACCGTAATGCCAATAGTATCAATAGGTACAAACGAAAAACGACGGACTTGATCGGGCAGTTGCAACAGTCGGTAGAGCAAAATGAGGCACTGATAGCCTCCCGCAAGAAAGCTGTCCATACCATCACCCATGAACTGCGTACGCCTTTAACAGCAATAACCGGTTATGTTGGACTGATAGAAAAAGAGAATGGCATAGATAAAACAGGTACATATATTCAGAACATCCGACAATCCTCCGAACGTATGCGTAAAATGCTCAACACCCTGCTTGACTTCTTCCGACTGGACAACGGCAAAGAACAGCCGAATTTGTCTCCTTACAGGATTTCAGCAATTACACAGACTCTCGAAACAGAGTTTATGCCTATGGCGATGAACAAAGGGCTGGCTCTTACCATAACAAACCAGACAGAAGCTATTGTCTTGGTAGATAAAGAGCGCATACTGCAAATCGGGAACAACTTATTGTCTAATGCCGTCAAGTTCACGGAGAACGGTACCATATCATTGACAACAGGTTATGATAATAGTGTCCTGACAATCATTGTAGAAGATACGGGTACTGGTATGACAGACGAGGAACAGAAAAGAGTGTTCGGTGCGTTTGAACGTCTGTCAAACGCCGTCACAAAAGACGGCTTCGGGCTGGGACTTTCCATCGTACAGCGCATCGTGGCGATGCTCGACGGCACTATCCGGCTGGAAAGTGAAAAAGGCAGGGGCAGCCGTTTTATAGTGGAAATACCCGCACAGCCCGCCGAAGAACGACAGCCACAACGGATATGATATGGTCCCCCCCACCCCCCGCCAAAGACCCCCAGCCACAACGGATAGTCCGGAATTATACCCGCAACAACGAGAAATACTATGATGTTGTCGCTATTGATAATGACGAGGTGCTTCTTCTGATGCTGAAAGAAATGTTCAATCAGGAGGAAATACACTGCGACACCTGCACTGATGTGGCAAAGCTGATGGAATTGATACGGAAAAAGGAATACGCCCTGTTGCTTACTGATCTGAATATGCCGGAGATAGACGGCTTCGAGTTGTTGGAACTGTTACGCTCGTCCAATGTGGGCAATTCAAAGGCTATCCCGGTAGTGGTGACAACCGCTTCGGGTAGTTGCAGCAAGGAGGAACTTATGGAACGTGGATTCGCCGGATGCCTGCTCAAGCCGTTCTCCATATCCGAACTGATGGAAATTTCAGACAAATGCGCCATTAAAGGCATATCGGACGAAGTGCCGGACTTCTCCACCCTGTTGTCCTACGGCAATGAATCCGCCATGCTGGAGAAGCTGATATTGGAAACCGAAAAGGAAATGCAGGCGGTCAAAGATGCAGAACAAAAGAAAGACCTGCAAAAACTGGATGCCCTTACACATCATTTGAGAAGTTCATGGGAGATACTCCGTGCCGACCAACCGTTGAGGGAACTTTATAAACTGCTTCATGGCGAGGATACTTCCGATTGGAAAACGATACCCCATGCAGTAACCGCCATACTGGATAAAGGAACGGAGATAATCCAACTGGCAAAAGAAGAAAGGAAGAAATACGATAATGGATAAGACAAAAATCATCGTAGTGGAAGACAATATCGTGTACTGCGAGTTTGTCTGCAACCTGCTGGCACGGGAAGGATTCCGTACCGTGCAGGCTTTCCACCTCTCGACCGCGAAGAAATATCTGCAACAAGCCGCAGACGGGGACATCGTGGTTTCCGACCTGCGCCTGCCCGATGGCAACGGTATCGACCTGTTGCGCTGGATGCGTAAGGAGGGCAGGATGCAGCCCTTTGTCATCATGACTGACTATGCCGAGGTGCATACGGCAGTCGAAAGTATGAAACTCGGCTCACTGGACTACATACCCAAGCAACTTGTAGAGGATAAACTCGTCCCTTTGCTCCGTACCATATTAAAAGAAAGGAGTATCGGAAGAAACCGTATGCCAGTGTTCTCCCGTGACGGTTCGGCTTTTCAAACCATCGTGAAACGAATAAGGCTGGTGGCTCCTACTGACATGAGCGTGCTGATATTTGGCGAGAACGGTACAGGCAAAGAGCATATCGCACACCAACTGCACGACAAAAGCAAACGGGCAGGAAAACCGTTCGTTGCAGTGGACTGCGGTTCACTCACCAAAGAACTTGCGCCATCCGCATTCTTCGGACACGTCAAAGGAGCGTTCACAGGAGCGGACAACACCAAGAAAGGCTATTTCCACGAGGCTGAGGGTGGCACGCTGTTTCTGGACGAGGTGGGCAACCTCGCAATGGAGACCCAGCAGATGCTGCTCCGTGCCATACAGGAGCGGAGATACCGACCGTTAGGAGACAAGACGGACAAGAGTTTCAACGTCCGAATCATCGCTGCCACCAACGAGGATCTGGAGGCGGCTGTGAACGAAAAGCGATTCCGGCAAGACCTGTTATATCGTCTGCATGACTTCGAGATAACCGTCCCGCCGTTACGCGACTGTCAGGAGGACATAATGCCGTTGGCTGAGTTCTTCCGTGAAATTGCGAACAAAGAGCTGGAATGTGATGTTATCGGATTTGACGGAGAAGCCAAAAAGACATTGCTGACCCACGCTTGGCCGGGCAATGTCCGTGAGCTTCGACAGAAAATCATGGGTGCGGTGTTGCAAACACAGACAGGGATTGTCACGAAAGAGCATCTGGAACTTGCCGTGACAAAACCGACCTCTCCCGTCAGTTTCGCCCTGCGCAACGATGCGGAGGATAAGGAGCGTATCCTACGCGCTTTGAAGCAGGCGAACGGAAACCGAAAGGTTGCCGCCGGATTGCTCGGAATAGGACGCACAACGCTGTACAGCAAGCTGGAAGAGTATGGGCTGAAATACAAATTCAGGCAATCATAGCCGGTAATTCACCAAATTTTCGTTATTACGAATATCAATATTGCATTTTATCCAATATAAAGATATCGGTTTCAAAATTAGTGTCATCTCTGAATACAGAGGAGTTGGATTAATAGTGATGAGCCACAAAACATAGAAATTAGGAATGTTACCAAATAATTTAGTCTTTGGTATGTAGCAAATATTACCGAAGTTTTTAACCATACGACTTCTATTAAAATAGCCAAAGAGCAACCTAATTGTTAAAGTTGCTCTTTGGCTATTTAATAGGCATAATCTATAAAGCCCATATTTATTAGATAATCCACAATATTATTCATATTCCTTTTCCGCAGTTCTTGAATTAAAATATGTGGAGGAGGCCAGTTGCTAACATATGGATTACTACATGGACCTGTGTAAAGTCCGCCACCGGGACCTGTGTAAAGTCCACCACCGGGACCTGTGTAAAGTCCGCCACCGGGACCTGTGTAAAGTCCACCACCGGGACCTGTGTATCTATCTCTTGGCCATTTATTCATAATCTATCATTTGTGAAGTTCTTTTCTTGCTATCCAAAAAGCATTGTTAGGTTTTATTATAAGTATGTCAACAGGACCTCCAACGGTTTTTCCTCGTTGTTGAAATTTCATCGTATCTATGGTTGTTTGAATTGCGTATTTTGCAAAATCAATAGCATCTTGTATCGTAAAATGATTAAAAGGAATAGGATAATCGGGCAGAACTGCCCCTTCTTTTGTACACATTGTAGTCAATACCCTGCCAAGTACATCTATCTCTCCATCCCATATTGCTCCTTGAATATTGGTATCAATGGTTTCTATTTTATCTATGGCGGTCAAAACCCTGTATAATTTCTGTTCATATGCCTTTTCTGAATTTATATACCCTCCTATTATAAAGTGTGTGTCGATCGTTGGGCACAATGCTTTAAAATATGGGGTTATTGCGTCTTTAATTGTTTCAACGTTGCCATCTTTATACTCATTTATAAAACTTTCTATATACCCAGCGATGGGCTTGTTATTTATGCTAGCTTGACCACAAGTAGATATTCCAACTCCTTTGGGAGTTAAAAAAGTTTTATATGAAGAATCACTATAATGAACCCCATTGTTTTGAACAATGGTTCCATCTTCCTTTCTGATGGTGGTACAGAATGTTGTTCTGCTATCGCTAGCCATTATAATACCTTCACCTAAATGTAATGCTATGATTAGTGACATCCTATGTAATATTATTCATTTGGCAAAGATAGCGATTTTGCATCATATAATATCAAAATCATAAAAAAATATGGCGAAAAAAATTGAAACTAAATTATTACAGTAATATGTTTTTCAAAAAATAATATTACCTTTGCATTTAGGAAAAGCGTTCTTTTGAAATAGTGCAAAATGAGGCGAAATACAGAATCTCGCAGGTTTCTAAATCGTTACCTGTCAAGAAATCGATCTCCGCAAGCTGTTCATTTTCAAAGAGAAAAATAATCTGTAATGTCTTGAAGTGTGAAATGTGATTCGCTTCTTTATATTGCATAATATTGCTATGTCTTTCAAGTACTTATTAACATCAGCAGGATCTTGGATTGGTAGTAGCTTATCACCACCTTTGTACTTATCCAATATCAACTTGGCAATTGGTAGGAGAGGTATTCTGGATAGAACACCAGTTTTAACTCTACGCTTTTTAATCCATATTCTGCCAGTACCATCTTTCTCAAAGTGTTCAGACGATAAGGTTTTAATATCTATATAACTAAGTCCAGTGAAGCATCCAAACAGAAACATATCCTTCGCTCTCTCAAAGCGTGGAATAGGAGTGTCAAAGTTGATAACCTTCCTTAATTCTTCTTCGTCTAAGTAGTCAATCTCTACAGGTTCACGTTCCACCTTGTAAGCATTTACAGGGTTATAGGATATGTAGGAATTGGAAACTGCTAAGTTCAATAGCTTCTTTAAGAACTTTAAATGCTTGGTACTTGAATTCTGCCCCATCTTCTTCTCACCTAATAAGAAGGAATGTAGGCCTTGAATGAAACCTAAATTGATTTCTCGTAGATATAAATCCTCTCTGCCATATTTACTCTTAATGAACTCTTTTAATAATCTGCCAGTGTATTCAATAAGTAGCAGGTGCAACTGTCTTTCCTACCATTGCTTTACGTTCTGCATTATGTTCTTTAAGGATTTCAAGTAGAGATTTCTCTTTAAGAGTTTCCACTTTACCAAAGTAAGCATCTCGTAATAGTTCAGCAGTGATTATAAATCCCTTATCAAGTAGCTCAGCTTCTTTCTGGTATAGTTGAGCCTTTAAAGCTGTTATAAAGCTGTTGAGACTTTTAGCTTCTTCATCCTTCCCTCTAACCTGTTGCTTCGCTTTATCCCAGTTGGAGACTTTGACCTTCTTGCCAGTTGAAAATGAGCATCTCTCGCCATTAACTGTTAGCACTACTTCTATTGAAGCTGTGCCATCTTTCTTAACTCTGCTATCTCTTATGAAAAAGAGGATAGCGAATGAACTTCTTACCATCGTTTAATTATTTAAAATTAGACATGTGGAAGCTCTTTAAATATGCTTTATTGTTCTGTATGTTAGTTTGTTATGTGCAATTCTGTGTGCAGTTTGCCTAAAATTGAAAAGTGGCTGTGATTTGCACACAAACATTCACCATTTTAACCTATTCTTACCCCAAAACACTCCTAAGTCATGCAGCTTGTTTATGCCCAAAGAAGATAGTTCATTCAGTAATTATAGGCAGTCATTTACTAAATATATAATTGATTAGAGAGGGTAGGGGAAGGGATGTCTTAGCCGTTCAATATAAGGAGTCCTTAAAAATAAAAAAAATCCCCATAACTCATAGAATTACAGGGATTTAGTGTATCAGTA
>OATL01000896.1_pt1 | contig 9673 bp, 5 predicted proteins | sample 1476011 | NCBI WGS metagenome assembly OATL01 (sample SAMEA2579975, study PRJEB22360) | human gut metagenome | biome: human gut; feature: human-associated habitat; material: faeces | place: Denmark | collected 2008/2010
TAGTTATGCACCTTTGGAAAAATGGTAATGGGTGGCGGCTGCCTCGTCCGCTACCCGCACAGCCACACGACCTTCTGTCGTTCCTCCAAGGATCAGTATCATTACTTACGGAAAAGATGTTTGAATTCATCCGCATATAAGCGGGATAGACCCTTGCGATTATCGATGGCATCCCCGACGACAAGTAATGTTGTCAGTGTAAGATGATTCTCTTTTACGATTTTCGCGAGATCTTTCAGTTGCCCACGGTAGATCCGCTCGTCTTTCCATGTCAATTTATAGCAAGCGGCTAACGGAGTGGTTGGAGCGTAATGTCGCGATAATTCCTCTTGGACCTTCTCTACGACACCGGCGCTTAAGAAGATACACATCGTACTTTGGCTTTGAGCCAGTTTGTGCAGTTGCTCTTTCTCAGGCATGGGCGTACGTCCTTCGCCACGAGTGAGGATGATCGTTTGTACTTTCTCCGGAATCGTGAACTGGGAATAAAGAGCGGCGGCGGCGGCTTGGAAAGAGGAAATACCCGGAGTGATATGATAATCCATCCCGTATTGATCAAAGTAATTCATTTGCTCTTGAATAGCTCCATAGATGCAAGGATCGCCCGTGTGCAAACGAACGACAAACAATCCTTTATCATAAAACTCTTTCATCAACGCGAACTGTTCTTCCAGATTCATATCCGCCGAGCTTCGCACTGTAGCGCCTGCCTTCGCGCATAAGGTAAGTTCTTTCGGGACGAGGCTTCCTGCATACAGGATCAAATCCGCTTTCTCCAACATTTGCCGTCCGCGGATAGAGATTAAGTCCGGATCGCCGGGACCGGCTCCTACGATCTCGATATGTCCCTTGCGGCAGGCCGTCCGATCTAACGCTACGGCAAAGGTATATTCATTTCCTTTCCCTAAATCCGCTTTTTGCTTCTCGACCAAAAGCGGACCGCCATGAGCCGCATAAATGGCGGAAGCTTCCGATACACTTGGGGATTCGGTTACCTCCAGTACCTTCTCCGAGGGATTGGGTACCGGGATATCTTTCAGCTCCTCCGATGTATAGGTGTGGAAAGGGCATTCCATAACTCCATAAGCCAGTAATGTCAGCACCGGTTCGCATTTCTTCAAATCGATTGTATTTACATCCGCCAAGGCCTCCGGATACAGGCGTTTATCACGCAATACATCTTTAATATGTTCGTAAACGACCGTAGGATCGCCTTGCATATCCTTGCGGCAACCCATTCCTAGGTGGAGGACTTTCGGTATATAGGTGATCGTAGGGATGGATGTATCGTATTGTTGGGGGCTGACAATAATCAATAACTCATAGTCTTGCTGCGGTATCGCCTCGAAGGAATAAAAGATAGAGACATGAGACGGGACCGTACGCTCCAAATAATCCGTTCCTTTATCTCGTATATCAAGGAGTAGCGCTGTCGGTTTTCCATTGACAAAAGTGGAGATGGCGGCATTGCTATCTTTGGCGATCAAGGTCCAATCGTATTTCTTCCCTAATGTATCGAGCGCCCATAGGTTTGCGTTGTCGCTTTGTGTCGTAATAATCGCTTCGGCTCCTAATAGGTTCGCTAACTCTTTGGAAAGATCGTTCGCTCCACCGATATGTCCGGATAAGACAGGAATCACGTATTTGCCGGTACTATCTATACAAACCACGGCCGGATCGGTATGTTTATCTTCCGCGAAGGGAGCGATACTGCGTACGCAAATTCCCATCGCTCCAATAAATACCAAACTACTGGATTCGTGAAAAACCTCTTTTGAGAAAGAGCCGAATGGTAAGATCTTCGCCTCGGGATAAGAAGCAAGAATTCGCTCAGCAAGCACCCGGCTGCTATCGGATATTGGAATAATTGATATTGTACTCATAATTTATAAATAACATTCACGGTAATCGTATTAAAATCATCAATCGTGATACGGGTTTGGGCGGATATCCGAAGACCGGTTTGGCGGACCGCTTCCTCTAAAAGCGCTTTGCTTTCGTCGGATACGGAGTTGAAGACGATGACACCGTTCTCTTTCATCTTTTTGGAAACTACCATAAGGATCTCCACTAATTTCCCGCCATGTCCGCCGATAAAGATTGCATCCGGAGCCTCCAACGCTGATAAATCCACCGATAAGAAATCTCCGATTATAGCCTCGATACCCGGAGTCCCAAAACGACGACAATTCTCAGTCATTAACTTTCGTCCCTCTTCCCGGATCTCAAAACTCGTGATATGCAAATGCGGGAACAGCAATTTAGCCTCTATCGAGACAGAACCCGTGCAAAAGCCGATATCCCAAAAACGTTCCCGGTTTCTCAGATCCAGCATGCTTAAAGATAACAAACGGATCGGCATTTTGGTTATCATCTTCTCCCGCCCGCTCAAATGCTCGAACGCGGAATCCGGCAGGCCGAACTTACGGGAATGCCCGTCACGCTCTTTCCGGAGAATCAAGCAATTCGGATGAACGAAATTATTCATTGCTGCGGCTTGTATACTGAATTGGCGGATGCTCTGCCGTTCGGTATTTCCTAACCGTTCTCCCACGAACATGGTATAATTATCATAGCCGTATTCCAGCATCCGGCGAGCGATAGTCGTAGGCGTATGTTCCCGATCCGTGAGCACGCCTATCTTAGACGCACTTTCGATCAAGGCACGATCGAACTCGTGCCAAGGCCGTCCGGTAAGGGAGACGATCCGCATATCGTGGTAAGGCATCAATAGATTTTGTGCCAAGAGTTGCAAGGAATTAAATGACGGGTACAGGCGGATTTGCGCATCCGGCAATCGGTTTTGAATCGTAACGGCGAATCCGAAAAACAAAGGATCTCCGGAAGCGAATACAACGATGCTTTCCCGACCGTCGTACGAACGATAGCGATCGAAGACCTCGTCCAACGGGACTTTTATATCGATCCAGTCCGCTTTCTCGGGCAAGAGCGAACGTACGATCTCATGATGCCGCACGCCTCCGGAGAACACCCGGTGGGACGAGATTATCTCCAATATCTCCGGCGGAAAGTATTGCCGCATATTATCATCCAGCCCTATGACATAAAATCGGTTCATACGTCTCTTCCCGGCTTTAGTTGTTCTGCGTCATTAAAACAAAGGATGGCATTCACTAGCGTAGCCGCTAAATTACTACCTCCTTTACGACCTTCCACGATTAGTTTCGGTATACCGATAAAAGGTTTCACCATATGTTTGGATTCCTGCACATGTACAAAACCTACCGGAGCCGCGATAATACCTACCGGAGTCGCTTTACCTTTACGTATTAAATCGCATAATTCCATAAGGGCGGTCGGAGCGTTCCCGAAGACAAACAGAGCGGTCGGATGCTCTTCCACGGCCCGACGAATACCGGCTTGGGTACGGGTAATTCCTTTGCTCGAAGCCATCTCAGCGACCCGCTCGTCTTGAAGGTAGCATTTCACCTCGACACCCAGACGTTGCAGAGCTCCCTTACGAATGCCGGAAGCAGCCATCGTGACATCGGTGATGATCGTAGGAACTTCCCCGCCGCTGATCTTATTATATAATGTAGAGACAGCATCCGGGTCGGCATAAAGGATATTTTCCATATCGAAATCGGCCGTCGTATGAATGGCATGGAGTAACGCCCATTTCTTATCCAACGGGATCTCTTGGTTTTTCAATTCCTTCTCGATCGTACGGAAACTACGGATCATGATGTCCTGTCCGATACCCGTATCCATTTTCTTTTGTTTGATCTCGCCATAATATCCCCGGGGAGTGATCATATGATTCCCGGAAAGATATGTTTGTGAGTTTCCGATCAAGACTACCGTAAACATATCGATCTGCTCGGGGTCCAGATCTGCGAGCGTAGTGACGAATACTTCTTGCTCCTCCCGTCCGGCCTGACGTACATAACCGACCGGAGTCTCCGGCTTGCGTTCTTGCAGGAACAATTCTTTTAAGCGATAGAGTTGCCAATAACGTCCCTCGCTTTTTGGATTATAGATCGCCGTAACAAAATCGGCCATGGCCGCCGCGTGAATCCGTTTCTCGATCAGTTCCCAAGGAGTCATCAAGTCTGAGAGGGAAATCACACAGAAATCATGTCCGATAGGAGCGCCAAGCAAGGACGCAGCTTTCTGGAAAGCGCTGATGCCCGGATACGACTCGATCTCGATCTCGCTTCCGGATTCTTTCTTCATCTCATAAATCAGAGGAGTCATGCCATAAATACCGGCGTCACCGGAACTGATCACGCAAACCGTCTTTCCCTCGTTGGCATAAGCGAAAGCTTGCTCGGCACGAGCTTGCTCACGTTTCATACCTGTATCTATACATTCCGTTCCCTCACGAAGCAAGTGGGTGATAAAACGGAAATAATATTTATATCCTATGATGACATCCGAGCTTTGGATAGCGGCCAAAACCGCAGGCGTTATATCGGCCTCGCTACCGGGGCCGATTCCGGCGACTATAATCTTGCCTTTATTCATTCAAATCTATTTTATAATACAATGTTCTCAATAAATATAATACAAATATACAGGCTTTACTTCTTTCTTCTCGCTTTTCGCCTGATATATTTTATCGCAAGCCATACACCGGATAAGGAAACGAACGTGCCTCCCAACATGGTTCCCCACATCACGATATTCCATAAGACCGGATGATCTACCAAGAATTTCAGATTCAAGCTATGCAATGCCGGATACATCCAATGGTTCCAACGAGACGGCGTATTTACATAACGGTATTGTCCATTACGGGGATTAATGTAATAACAACTATTATCCACGTCTTGAATAGATACTTTCCAGACCGGGAGTTCTAAATTCCTTTTTCGTGAGATATAATACGTATCATAAGCATCCAACAGTTTGATATCAGCCGTGGTCCCGATACCATGTATCTGAGACAATACGGAACGGATTTCTTCCGGTCGCAGGTTCAATAAAGATATCCCGTCACTCTTATTTGCGTTCACGACAATATCCTTCGTGTCTGTTTGTACGATGTAAAAGGGTATATCACCAAAACTACTCCATTCCAATTGACGGATCTGGCCGGGATAGGCTTGTACGACCGCCCTGTAATCCAACGGATAATCGAGTGGGGAAGGAGCCATCTTCCGCAGTTCTTGAACCGGGTTTATATCGAGCTTGGCTTTCAACCCCCAATCCTGTACACGAGCCAAAGACATCATACCACTAAAGCAGAAGGTGAGGACAAATAAACCGAATAACACCCCAAGAATATGATGCCATTTATACCAGAACTTCTTATAAGGGGAAATCAAATGACGTCTCCTCGCTAACCGGAAATCCCGTATTCCTAAATAGATCCCGGCGATACACATAACGCACCCGATTCCGGATAACCAGACAACTACCTTTATCCATAATTCAGCGTCTTGCCGCAAGGAAGTGAAATAGACCCAATGAGGGATCGCCCCGAGCCAAGCCCAGAAACGACTGTTTTTATCCGTATATTGCAAAACCTCCCCGGATTTAGAGGATATGTATAATTCATGTCGTTCCGGATCGGCGAAATGGAATTTATAGATCGGAAATTCCTCTTTTAAACGACCGAATGGAATCCATTGGTCCAAGGTGTACAAGGAATCTACCTTCGCTATGGAAGAGGTATTCCATAGTGATGCCACACGTTGGATATGATTCCAGTCGATTACGGGTAATCTTTCCGTCGAGTCGGCAGGAATATCATAGCTCCCTTTCTCCGTCCGGAGATGAAAAACAGTTTGTCCCAAATAGCTGTTTAAGGTAACATGGTTTATCCGCTCGTTCTGCGGTAAACGTTTCTCTATCTGGTCTAACGAAGGAAGATTCTCCAGAGAGAGAATATCCATCTTCGCCCGTTTATCGGCCCGGTCCGCTCGCGGGAACGTATGGTAGATCATTACCAATCCCGATAGGAACCAAACGAGAAACAGGATACTGAACGCCGTGCCCAGTATCCTGTGTATAAATAGCGTGATCTTTGTCAATAGATTCATGAGCGTATGTTCTATATATTATAATGTATAGGAGATAGCCACTTGGAAATTACGAGGCATGCTTGGCACCATCTGTTGTCCGAGCGCTTGGTTATAATAATTGTTGTCAAACAAGTTATTCAAGTTGAATGTAAGGTGAATATTGTTGTTCAACAAATAAGACATACCGAAATCGGTTACCCAATACGGATCGAACCAAGAGTTGTTAGATGTATTACGGTATACTTTACCGGTATAACTGCTACTCAAGTGAAATTCCAGATTCTTCAAGACACCCCGAGGGATGGTATAACTGCCGTATGCGTAGAAAGTCTGGTTCGGTACGTTGCTCTGCCAGTTTCCTTCTTGGCTATTCAATTGTTGCTTTGTCTCATCCGGGTTATTGCCATAGATAGCCTCGATCAATTCCGGATCCTTTATTTCTTTCATCTCCCGGATCTTGGAGTCGTTCAATCCATAACCGATCGTCAGCGCTAAGGTGCTTACCGGAGAAAGAGTGACATCAAAATCAAAACCTTTGGAATCTTGTACACCCACCTGTCCGATTACACTCATCGTGGTAGTCTCGCCGTTTACTTCCTCTTGATAGTTGTTGGTCAACGTAGCCGTACTGTTCATCTTCCGGATATAGAACAAGCTGGCATTGGCGCTTAATATATTGTTCAATTGATATTTAAGACCCACCTCGGCTTGGTATCCTTTCTCCGGCTTAAATACTTCCTCATTGCGAGCAGGCTCGAAACGATTTCCATCACCTCCTACATAAATGACGTTATCTTGATAGAACGTACGGATCGGCTTGAAGAAAGAGGCGAAAGACGCATAAATGGATGTATTCGGATGGGGCAGATAGACCGCTCCGAAACGATAAGTCAACGCCTTATTCTTTATCATATTGAAGCTTGAATGCTCCTCATACTCACGTCGTCCGGTAGGAGTTGTAGCGCTGGCGGACATATAACGGAAAAAGTCGTAACGTAGAGCGGCTAATACCTTCCATTGCTCGTTGAACTCAACCATATCTTGAAGATAAAGGCTGTTGGAATAATGATGCGTAACCGTTGCTTTCGAGAATTTACTGGTCATATATCCCATGCTATGCGGATCATAAACGGATACATGCGAATAAAGGCCGGGACCCTGAACATCATCTCCTAAATTATAGCCCGAATAGCTGGTACGATTCAAGGCGACGAAAGAGTAACCTCCCATATACGTATGCTTTATCTCACCCGTCCTGAATTTACCGCTTAGCTCGAGCGTATTGGCTACCGTCTTGGCTATATGGGAGAAGCGAAGCGGGAAAGAAAGATATACACTGTCCAAACAGATATATTTTTTCTGGCCGTTTTTCATATAATAATGATCATAGATCGGATCATCACTTTCGAGATAGTCGAGGGCTTCCGTCCCAAAATAGTTGATATCGTCGTTATTGTAAGAAAGGCGATCTGTTAGTTTCGCGCCGTTCCAAAAAGTATGTGTGTATTGCGTCGATACGTTCCATGCGTGATTCTTCATAAAGTCGGACTCGTTATTGTAGCGAGCCTCACGGTCAAGTCCCGGTAGCATCTCATTTTTATGGAGATATAACTGTCCTGTTTGCACATTATATACATCATTTGCCATTAAATCGGGAAGACCGATCTCCGTCCCATAGAAGTCGCGGTTAAAACCTCCGCGAACATCTAATATGTCACGTTCCGTCATTTTAGCTTGCAATGCCAGATAACCGGAAAAGCGACGGTTGCCATTATCACGCCAGCCCTCTTGATCGGAAAAGTTGACATTGGCGTAATAATTGACCGGACCGACCAATTTACCGCCCATGCCAAGTGTCGCCTCTTTATTCTCGTAACTACCGTAGGCCAATCGAGCATTAACGCTCTGTTTCTCTGACGGGGATTTACGAACGATATTCAAGGTTCCACCTACGGCTGAATGTCCGTAAAGTACAGAAGCCGGTCCCTTTAATAATTCAATAGACTCGATACAGGATAGATCGGGTACGGGATAAGAGTTGTTTATTGCCGAACGTTCATCGCGGATACCGTCTATCATCATGATAGAATGATCGAAACCACGGATCGACAATTGTTGAAATGCGCCATAAGATGTCTGGAATCGTACGCCCGGCATAAAGCGTACCGCATCTTGGATATTACGGATACCTCGCAACTCCAAACTACTCGCCGTAATGCTATTAATTGAAATAGGAAGATATTTCATAGGTACGTCCAACTTCGTGATTTGTGGACGTGGCTTGCGTGCGGCGGTCGCTACGACTTCTTGAATATTGAATGTCGTATCGGCGAAATTCGTGTACTCATTCTTGTGTTGTGCCTGCATCGTACTGATACATAAGGCTGTCAACGGTAAGATTGTCAAAACTCTTTTCATATATTTAGCATTATAACTGTTTATTGTATGCATGTGAAATCCCTTTCGAAAGAAATTCCATTTTCCTTCGAATGAAAATTTAGTTTCTTTCGGAAGGAATTACTTTTTCTTCCGAAAGGAATAAAACATAGATTTGGAGAACTTTTTTAGTCCTTCTCTACCGCATAAGCTTTCTTCTTATCAACGATATCGATCATCTTATGTTTAGCCATGAAACGGGCATGTTCGATGAAGATCTTCTGAATATCCGGATTCTGTCCCAGACCTTCCATAAATACGCTTACCTCGTAGCCTTTCTTTTCCAGTTCCTCTTTCCAATCACCGGCGATATCGTTTTTCGCATGGTCTCCGGCGACAAACATAAATGGCATCAACAAGACTTTCTTCGTTCCATTGGCCTTTACTTGGGCTACCATCGTATCAAAAGTAGGATAGCCCTCGATGGTTCCTACGGAATAATCCTTGAATCCCTTCTCCTTCAACATATAATCCAACATGGCATATTGAGCCGTCGCCGGAGTATAAGTGCCATGGCCTACCAATAAAGTAGCGCCTTCTTTCGCCCCATTTTTTGTGATAGCGACGATTACCGCCTCATAATCCTCCGGTGTATACAATAAAGGATTACCGATACGAATCTCCTTGAAAGAAGATTTCATGGTGGCAACATCCTTACGTAAGGATTCCATCTCGATACCTTCGATTATATTCGTGGATTGGATCAAGACATGTGTATAACCATCAGTCTTTAATTTTTCCAAGGCCTCGATCGGGTTCAGTTTCTCTACGCCACGAGCTTTTAAGCGGCGCATTACAATGCGAGAAGTCCATGCCTCACGCAACTCAACATCTTTGAAAGCTTCTTTCGCTTTTTGATTGATCGCGTCGATTGTCAAGGCACGGGTATCATCATGGGTTGTTCCAAAATGTACCATCAATAAAGCGGCCTTATCGCCCGGTTGTAAAGAGGCGAATAAATCGGATGCTACAAAATTCTCGCCATCGTGCGCACGACAAACTAGGCTGATGACCAGCAAGAAGAAAGATAGTAAGTGTTTCCTCATCATATGAATATATTAATAATTAGATTACATATCAATCCCACGGAGACAACGTATTATTACGTCTCCAACATCTTTTAGATATAGGTGATATTTCTATCCTCTTAATTACTCCTGACCCCGGGAGGAATTAATCATTACTTCGCTTGGCAGGTTTCCTGACTGGCTCCCGAAACAAACCTCCCCTCTTTCTTCGGATAATGT
>OATL01000911.1_pt1 | contig 9496 bp, 7 predicted proteins | sample 1476011 | NCBI WGS metagenome assembly OATL01 (sample SAMEA2579975, study PRJEB22360) | human gut metagenome | biome: human gut; feature: human-associated habitat; material: faeces | place: Denmark | collected 2008/2010
CGCCCTGATAAATATAGGCGGCGCCGGGCAGACCAAGCTCCATCAGCGCGGCGGCACGGGCACGGCGGGTGCCGAGCTCGCGGTCTTCGGGATATGTGGTGCCGTTGCGCAGCAGCCAGTCGTGCGGCAGCTGGTGGTAGGGCGTGCCCTTGATCTGCGGCAGGCCGTAACGGGAGGGGCTGCGCGGCACGTCGTGATTGTTCATGACCCACGTGGTGGTGGAGCCGCCGGTTTCGGCCGCCGCCTTAAGACCCGCGGCGATGGCCTTGCGGAACTCGTCGGCATACCAGTTGGCCTGCGCGAAGTCGAAGTTGAAGGACTGGCCCAGCTCGTCCATCGAAGCGTACAGGTGCTGGTGCTCAGGCACCACCCACGCCTCGGCCACGGCAAAGCGCGGCGGGTTGTATTCGTTGAACACCTTGCGCCACTCGCGGTAGATGTCGTGCACCTCACGACGGTCGAACAGCGGGTGGCTGAAGTCATGATTCAGCACGCCGACCACGCTGTATTCGCGGCCGAGCTCTTCCAACGGCTTGGATTCGAGATCCTTGGCCAGGCCGTGCGCCACGTCGATGCGGAAGCCGTCGGTGCCGTGGTCGGACCAGAAACGTAGGGTCTTCTTGAACTCCTCGTGGATGTCCGGATTCTTCCAGTTGACGTCCGGCTGCGCCTTATCGAACAGGTGCAGATACCACTGGCCGTCGGCCACGCGCGCCCAGGCCGGGCCGCCGAAGAAGGATTGCCAGTCGTTGGGCGGCAGTTCGCCGTGCTCGCCGCGGCCGTCGCGGAAGATGTAGCGGTCGCGCGCCGGGGAGCCGGGCTCGGCGGCGAGGGCCTCTTGGAAGAACACGTGCTTGTCGGCGGTGTGGTTGGGCACGATGTCCACGATCACTTTGATGCCGGCCTCGTGCGCGGCCTCGGCCATCGCGTCGAAGTCGTCCATGGTGCCTAGGCGCGGGTCGACGTTGCGGTAGTCGATCACGTCGTAGCCGCCGTCCGCCAGATCCGAGGGGTAGAACGGGGAGAGCCAGATCGCGTCGACGCCGAGGTTCTTCAGGTAATCCATCTTCTCGGTGACGCCGGCGATGTCGCCGAGTCCGTCGCCGTTGACGTCCTTGAAGCTGCGCGGGTAGATCTGGTAGACGACGGCCTGCTTCCACCAGTCGTCATTGAGGTTGTTGGCGGTCATGCCGATTCCTTCCTGTTCCGGGTGCGTTGTGGTTGGGTTGTTCCGGTTGTGCTCGAACTGCTGTGTGAAGGCCCAACCGTTGTATTGATGATGACAACGATATCATGTGAATTACGCATGCAAAAGTCGATTTATCGGCGTTTTGCGATGGTAACGTAGTCACGCCTGCGCGGACGCTGCTGTTGCGGCAGGCGGCGCGGTGGTTTCGCGCAGTATTAGCGGAGTGTCCGGCCGTACGAATGCCGGTTCGATTGACTTGCCCGCAATGGCATCCAATACCATGTGCCCGGCGGCCACGCCCATTGCGAACGGGTCCTGATGCAGTGTGGTCAGTCCCACGGCGGCGGACAGGGTGGAATCGTCGAAGCCGATGATGGAGATGTCCTGAGGTACCCGCCGCCCGTATTGACGCAGGCGATACAGCACGGGTGCGGCCATTTCATCATCCTCAAAACAGAAGGCGGTGATGCTGGGGGAGGCGTTCAGTACGGCGTTCAATGCCGCGTTGCTTTCGCCAAGACCGCGTTGAATGCTCAGAGGCGTTAGTTCGATCCCCGGATGGGCGGCAGTAGCGTCGATGACGCCCTGCAGGCGAGCCTCGGCACTGTAGCGCATATTGGTTTCGGTCGGTGCGCTGCCGACGAATGCGATATGCCGGTGGCCGAGTGCAATCAGGTGCTCGATGGCCGAACGTGTGGCGGCGTAATCGTCAATGCTCACGCCTGCGTCGAACCCATCGGTGGAGGGAATGTTGATGCCGACAATCGGCACGTGCATATGCTTCAGTCGCTCCACTTCAGCCGGCTCAATGTCGAAGGAGCTGACAATCACCGCATCCGCATTGCGTCGCACGGGCAAATCCGCAAAGAAGTCATGGCGCTCGGCGGCGTTGCGCATGGGGTAGGGCACAGTGTCGTAGCCGGAGGGGCGCAGCGCCGAGTCAAGGCCGGCGAAGATGTTTGCATTGAACCAGGTGGTGATGGTCTCGCTGGCCAGCAGCGCAATGCGGAACGACTGGCCGGACTTCAGTGCGGCGGCCGAGCGAGAGACGGAGTAGTCGAGCTTTTCGGCCGCGGTCATCACTCGGTCTCGAGTCTCTGGAAGCACTAGATCCGGCTTGGCGAAGGTTCGGGACACCGTGGATACGGAAACGCCGGCCTCGCGGGCCACCGCTTGAATGCTTGCCTTGGTCATATGCCGTCGCTCCTTCGCCGTCGCGAACAATCATTGTCATGACAACGATAACATGCCCATAACAAGTCGTCGTCTTCGGCTATCTCGATTACGAGGGGCTGATTTAGACCAATTTCCCATTGCCGGAATCGATCACCGCTTCTCTCGGCGCATCACGGCGGACAGGGACTGCACGCGCGGCAGGTCGAAGACCTCGTCGGTGTGCACTACGTGCCCTTCGCCATCTGCCAGCGGCACGCGCCAGTTCGAATACTCTCTGGAAGTGCCCGGCTGATTCTGGGAGCGGCATTCGCCCACGCCGTCCACCAGCGCTGCCTGCAGCAGCAGCGACGGCGTATCGGTGAGCATGGCGTGCATCGCTTCCACGATTTCCTGCACATGGCCTTCCACATCATCCGCCACGGTCTGCGAGATATAGCCGTTCTCCACCAGACGGTTCATCATGGCCGTGCGCTCGGCCATCGCCGAGGCGGCGAATGCCTCCACCGGCTCGCTCAGGAGATGCAGCTCCTCGCGCAGCTTGACGTGTGCGAAGTTCAGGTAGCCGGCGGTGGGTGGCAGATCGTGCGTGGTCACCGAGGCCAATGCCTGTTTGCGATAGTCCTTGGGTGCGCGGTACGGGTCGCCGGCGTTCGGCGAATCGTCCACGCGGTTGAACCATTCCACGTCAGTGCCGAGCACGCCGTGATCGGCCAGAATGCGGCGCACGTAATCCGGTACGGTGCCCAGATCCTCGCCAACCACCATGCCTCCGGCGCGCGTGGCCTCGATGGCCAGTACTCCCAACATCGCCTCGTGGTTGTACGTCACGTATGCGCCGTTGCGGGCACCGAGCCCCTGCGGAATCCACCACAGGCGGAACAAGCCCAGCACATGGTCGATGCGCACCGCGCCCGCGTGCTCGTACATCGAATGCACCATCTCGCGGTACACCTGGTAGCCGGTGGCCTCCAGGTAGCGCGGGTTGAACGGTGGCTGGCCCCAATCCTGGCCCTGCTGGTTATAGAAGTCCGGCGGGCAGCCGACCGTGACGCCACCTGAGGCGAAGCGTTCCGGATTGGCCCAGGCATCCGCGCCGAGCCCGTGCACGCCCACGGCCATGTCCTGCATCAGCCCCAGCGTCATGCCGTGGTCCAGCGCCTCCTGCTGCGCGGCGTTCACCTGCTCGGCAGCGATCCACTGCAGCCAGCGGTTGAACTCGAACAGGTCGTGGTGCTCCTCGACGAGCTGGCGCACGGCCGGGTCGTCGATGGTCTTCTCGAAGAACCAACGGTTCTCGCCCCACGGCGCGCCCCATACCTCGAAGCACAGGCACCATGTGGCGAAGGAATCGAGGTCCGGGCCGGCGGTGGTCTTGAAATGCTCGAATTCGAGCTCGCGCTTGTTGTTGCGGCCCGCTTCGAAGATCAGGCGCAGCGCCGGGCGCTTGGCCTCCCACGCCGCGTTGATGTCCATCGGGGTCGATTCGTCGTTGCGCGCGGCCACCGAATCATGCAGCGCATCCACCTGCGCGCGCACGTCGGCCGGCAGTGTGGCATATTCGGGGATATCCTGCGGCCGGATGTACGTCACGTTGAGGAATCGGCGCGATTCCGGTAGATACGGCGATGGCTCAAGCGGCGGAATCGGCGCGCCGGCGTGAATCGGATTGATGAGCATGAAGTCGGCCTTGGACTTCTCGGCGGCATCTGCCAAAAGACGCTTCAGATCGCCGTAATCGCCGATGCCCCACGATTCGCGGGACCGCACGGAATACATCTGCGTCATCCAGCCCCACCGCTGGTGCTCGGCGACCGCCTCCGGCACGGGAATGCGCGCGGGGGCGGCGATGATGGCCGCCTTGCCCTCGCGCCCGTCAACCGTGACGGTCAGCGTGTGGTAACCCATCGGCAGGTCGGGTGCGATGGTCAAGTCCGGCTTGCCGGAATTGAGGTTCGGCAGCAGGGCAAAGTGGCCAAACGCGGTGCCGTCCTCCAGTTCGATGGAGGCGGTGATGTCCGCGTCCGACGAGCAGTTCAGGGTGATGCCGGTCGGTTTGCCGGTGGTGGCGACGATGGTGGAGGGGAGCAAACGTTTGCTGTTTTCCACCTCAAGTTGGGTCATGGAGCGTACGATGGCCTCGTCGCTGGATGCGTCCACGTCGAGGGCCTTGAGTACGGCGACCAAGGCCGCGTCGCTGATTTCGGTGTAGGTGCCGAGCTGGTCGATGAATGAGGTGGCAAGTCCGCAGGCTTTGGCGAGCTTGATGAGCGGGCGGGCGAGTCGTTCCGTGCTTTCCGCGCGCTGCGGGGCACCGGAAGCGGCGTTGTTGGTGGTGTCTGCGATGGTGCCGGTGCTGGTTGCTGCGTCGTTGCCGTATGCGTCGGTCATGATGACTCCTTGCTTGCAAATCGGGTACTGCTAGTCGTTTGCATTGCTGTTCGAGGGCCGCTCTGCGTTGAGGTTCCGGCAACCTGACAGACCAATGTTCGAGCTGTTCTGCCTCTACCGTAACTCATATTGACAACGATTGCAATACATTCGGTGAGTTGGACGAGGCTAGAGGTGTTGGTGTTTGTCGTGATGGCCCGTTGACTATCCCCAGTCGACTTTGCCGACAGCCTCGCCGGCGGAGGTGAGGTCGAACGGGTTTAACCAAACACGACGAACGATTGCGGGGAGAGCGTCAGCTGCCCGCCGCTCACGGCCGGTTCACCAAGACTGAGCAGCACGTCGGCGTCGGAAGAGAGCTCGTCCGGCAGGTATTCCGTGAGGAATGAGGCGATTGAGGCACCTGAATCGGCGTTGAAATAACTGGAATCGCCTTCGTGCTCCATAGGCGTGTCGGTATTGCGCAGCAACAGGTTGTAGCCGTTCGGGTGGTCGTCCCGGCGCCAGTCGAGGTAGAGGTCCATGCCGAAGCCGGCCTGCATCGATTCGTTCGGATGGCCTGGACGCCATCGGCGGACCGACCTGGGTGGATTCCGATAAGGCGGCCGTATGGGTGACCAACTGGGACACCGAGCGCAACGGCTCCTCGCTCACCACCCGTGACGGCACCAGCTACCTGCTCGCCAACGCCTTCATGCTCGCCTACGATTACGGCCAGCCGCACATCTTCTCCGGCTACTACTACGCCGGCGTCGACGACGGCGCTCCCGGCGCCACCCGCACCTCCGTGCCGGACATGACCTGTCCGACCGACGGCATCGAAACCGCCGGCACCTGGCACTGCGCGCAACGCTGGACCGCCATCCGCGGCATGATCGGCTTCCGCAACGCCGTGGCCGGCACCTTCACCGCCACCGTGGCCAAGGGCTCGGCCGTCGCCCTATACGCCGGCGCGACGCCCGCAAACTGGGCCGGCACCCGGAAATACGATCCGTCCGATCCCGCCTGGTTCACCGGCGAAACACCGCATAAGGGCGATGACACCGCCGCCAAGTCCGCCGATTCCGCAGCGTCCGCCAAGTCAGGCGACGCCAAGTCCGGAAAGGCAACGTCCGATGCCATCCGCCGCGCCGCAACGCTCGCCGCCATCCTCCTGCCCGTCATCGTCGGCGTCACGTTCATGGCGATAGCTCGCAGGAACGGCAAAGCCCAGTCCGACAACAGCGGCCCGAATAACGACTGATTCGGCCCCGCTCAGCCGCGCACCCGCGGCGCGGCGGTGGAGTCGCGTACCAGCAGTTGCACGGGGAAGATCTCGTGCGGCTGGTCCAGGGTGCGCCCCTCGATAAGGTCCAGGGCCTTGCGCGCGGCGGCGACGGCCATGTCGTACGGCTTCTGGCGCACGGTGGTCAGCCCCACCTCGCCCGAGAACGTGCTGTTGTCGAATCCGGTGACGGACAGGTCGGTCGGAATCGCCATGCCGCATTGGCGCAGGCGGAAGAACAGCGGAATCGCCAGCGAATCCTGATGGAAGCACAGGGCGGTCGGGGCGTCGTCGCGCGCGAGCAGCGCGGTGAGGGCGGCATCGACCGGATCGTCGCCGGCCTGCATGTCCATCGTCTGGCCGGTCACGCCGTCCAGTTCGCTGCACGCCTCCAGGAATCCGGTGACGCGGTTGTGCGAGCTGAAGCCCATCGTGGCATCGAACGTCTCGTACAAATACAACAGGTTGCGGTGGCCGAGCGTGGTCAGATGGCGCACGATCAGCCGGATGCCGGCCTTGTCGTCGATGCCCACGGAGGCGGTGAACCCCTGCGAGGCCGTGTTGATGCCGATGAGCGGGATCCGCGTGGTGTTGAGTCGCCTGATTTCGGCCGGGGTGATGGCGAACGACGAGACGATGACCGCGTCCGCGTTGCCGCGCACCGGCAGTTCGTCGAAGAACTCCTCGCGCGCGCCCGCGTCGCCGATCGGTTGGATGACCAGATCGTAGCCGGCCGATCGCAGCACTTCGTTGAGGCCTTCGATGATGCGCGAGGTGAACCAGTCGAGCTTGCTGCTGCCCACCAGCAGCGCCACGCGGTGGGAGCGGCCCGATTTGAGGATGCCGGCCATGCGGGATACCGAGAAGTCGAGTTGTTGGGCGGCCTCCATCACCTTGGCGCGCGTTTTGGCGGAGACCATGTCAGGGCGGGAGAACGCGCGGGAGACCGTGGCGGTGGAGACGCCTGCTTGCCTGGCGACGTCCTCGATGCTGGCTTTCATGGCCCCTCCCGGTTTTTCAAAGTTGACGGTGTGACAAACTTCTCTTCATTGTAAATCATTGCAGTACGTTTTACGACAGTCATAGTGCAATGGGTTGCGATATTGCGACACGCCGAAAATATAGACCAATATGGTCTCAAAAGCTTTGGAATGTAACGGGTTGCAAATGTAACGGTTTGCATAGCTGAGAAAGCTGGGTTGCTGAACTAGTTCGACACCCGTATACTGAACCGTGTTCACTTAGAGCTTACGAGGAAATAAGGGAGATGATGAAGATCAAGAAATCTCTCGCCGCGCTGACTGCAACCGTGAGCATTATGGCACTTGCAACCGGTTGCAGTTCGAGCGGTTCGTCAGGCGTCGTCGACACCCAGGCCGACAAGGGCCTGGCCGTCATGGGCGACACCATCACCTACGACCCCAACCACTTGGTCAACGACGGCCAGCCCATCGAACTGGGCTACTGGTCCTGGGGCGACGAAAGCACTGACCCGGTGATCTCCATGCTCCACGAGTACGAGAAGATCCACCCGAACGTCACCTTCAAGATCTCGCAGGTGGCTTGGAGCGACTACTGGGTCAAGACCCCGCTCTCGCTCAAGGGCAACAAGAACGCCCCCGTGCTGTTCAACGTCCACAACTCCGAGGATGCCCTGCTCCGCCCGCACGCCGTCCGCCTCGACGGCGCCAGCGACTGGCGCATCTTCCACCAGGTGGTGCTGCCGATGAGCCGCAATTCCATCGCCGCGCTCGCCATCTTCACCTTCCTGTGGAACTGGGAGGACTACCTCTGGCCGTTCCTCATGATCACCGATGACGACAAGCAGCTGTTGTCGGTGGGCCTCAAGATGTTCTCCGGCCAGTACGGCACCGATTACGGCGGACTGTTCGCCGCCACCTCCGTGACCATCATCCCGGTGGTCATCGTCTACCTGGTGTTCCAGAAGCAGTTCATCGCCGGCATCGCCACCGGCTCTGGCAAGTAAACCCGGCCGGTTTCGGCCGAATCCGAACCGCGCCGCAGTCTCCCACCAGTCCCGGGGAGCCGCGGCCGCATCACTCGTATCATCGTGAATAACCGTACAGAAGGGGTAACCATGGCACAGTCACCACAACTCAAGCAGTCGTCTCCGACCTCGCCCGATCCGCAGGACTTCCGCCTCGACGCCACGCCGGCCATGCGCGCCGACAATGTGGTGTCCGGCGAGCACTGGCGCATCGGACTCATCACCGATTCGCTCGTGCGATTCGAATGGTCCGATTCCGGCGTATTCGAGAACCGCCCGACCCAGACCGTCCTGAACCGCGATTTCGGTAGCCCAGTCGAACGCCGCGTCACCGAGCGTGACGGCCGCGTCATCATCGACACCGCGGCCCTGACCATCGTCTACGACCAGCAGCCGTTCAGCAAGGAAGGCCTGAGCGTGGTCGTCAAAGGCGTGGCCGACACCCAGTTCAACACCTGGCATTACGGCGACGCCCAGCGCGGCAACCTCAAAGGCACCGCCCGCACGCTGGACGAGGCGGACGGCGCCATCGAGCTTGACAACGGCGTGATCTCGCGCGACGGCTGGGCCGTCATCGACGATTCCGCCGCCAACATCATCATCGAAACCGACACGGTGAACGGCAAGGCGAACCCGTTCGGCACCTGGGTATCCCCGCGCGCCACCGCCGAAACGGACTTGTACTTCTTCGGCTATGGCCACCGCTACATCGAGGCCGTACGCGACTTCTATCGCCTGACCGGCCCCACGCCGCTCCTGCCGCGCTTCGCCATGGGCAACTGGTGGAGCCGCTACTACCGGTACACGCAGGACGGCTATCTGGCCCTGATGGACCGCTTCAAGCGCGAGGGCATCCCGTTCACCACCTCCGTGATCGACATGGACTGGCATCGCGTGGACGACGTGGACCCGAAGTACGGTTCCGGCTGGACCGGCTACTCGTGGAACCGCGAACTGTTCCCCGACCCGCCGGCCTTCCTCGCCGACCTGCACCGGCGCGGCCTGCGCACCACACTGAACGTCCACCCGCGCGACGGCGTGCGCGCGTTCGAGGACGCCTACCCCGAAGTCGCCAAGCGCGTCGGCATCGACCCGGCCACCGAGGAGAACGTGGAATTCGACCTCACCAACCCGGACTTCGTGGACGCCTATTTCGACATGCACCACCGCATGGAGGCCGAAGGTGTCGACTTCTGGTGGCTGGACTGGCAGTCGGGGAACGGCCGGGGCAGGGGGGCGGCGCGCCCCGCCAGAAGGGTCTCGACCCGCTGTGGATGCTCAACCACATGCACTACCTCGACTCAGGGCGCGGTGGCAACTGGCCGCTCACCTTCTCCCGGTACGCCGGCCCCGGCTCCCACCGCTACCCGGTCGGCTTCTCCGGAGACACGATCGTGACCTGGGAATCGCTCGCCTTCCAGCCGCAGTTCACCGCCACCGCTTCCAACATCGGGTATGGCTCCGGCTTCGG
>OATL01000921.1_pt1 | contig 9319 bp, 9 predicted proteins | sample 1476011 | NCBI WGS metagenome assembly OATL01 (sample SAMEA2579975, study PRJEB22360) | human gut metagenome | biome: human gut; feature: human-associated habitat; material: faeces | place: Denmark | collected 2008/2010
GGACGAGCAGCAGCTTTATCTGCTCTTCCAGTTCCGGTTGGCGGGTTTGGCAGGCATCCAGCTCTTCGCGTGCCATTTCCCGCATTTCCTGGTCTGTTTCGTTGGCGATAATTTCTTTGGCTTCTTCTATGCCGCCCAGTACTTGCATGTACTCTTTGCGGGCATTCATCAGGTCGCCCAGTTCTTTATATTCTTTGGTGAGCTTGACGTAACGCTTCTGGTCCGCAATCACTGCCGGGTCTGTAATCAAGGTCGACACTTCTTCGAAGCGGGCGACAAGCCCTTCCAGCTTTTCGAGTATGGTATTGTTGTCTGCCATATATTTAATACTTGAACTCTCCGAATTCGCTCTTGATAATCAGTTCTTTCTTGTCGCTTTCTTCCACGCGGCCTACAATCTGTGCATCGATGTTGAAACTCTTCGAAATAGCAATCACCTCTTCTGCATGTTCGGGAGAGAGGTACACTTCCAGGCGATGCCCCATATTGAACACCTTGTACATTTCGCTCCAGTCCGTATCGCTCTGCTCCTTGATGGTCTTGAACAACGGTGGAACGGGGAAGAGATTGTCTTTGATGACACGGCAGTTGTCTCCCACAAAGTGCAGTACCTTGGTTTGTGCGCCGCCCGAGCAGTGTACCATACCGTGGATTTGGGGACGGAGCGCATCGAGCAGTTTCTTAACTACCGGTGCGTAGGTGCGGGTGGGGGAAAGTACCAGCTTTCCTGCATCCAGCGGACTGTCTTCGACACTGTCTGTCAGTTTTAGCTTGCCACTGTATACCAGTTCTTCGGGTACAGCCTTGTCATAGCTTTCAGGGTATTTCTCTGCCAGGTATTTGGAGAATACATCGTGGCGTGCGCTGGTCAGTCCGTTACTGCCCATACCGCCATTGTATTCTTTCTCATAAGTAGCCTTTCCGTAAGATGCCAGACCTACAATCACATCGCCCGGACGGATATTGGCATTGTCTATAACATCTGAGCGCTTCATGCGGCAGGTCACTGTCGAGTCTACGATAATGGTACGTACAAGGTCGCCCACATCGGCTGTTTCGCCACCGGTGGCATAAACGCCTACTCCCATTTCGCGGAGTTCGGCAAGCAGTTCATCCGTACCGTTGATGATGGCTGAGATTACTTCGCCGGGGATGAGCAGTTTATTACGTCCGATGGTAGAGGATACCAGAATGTTGTCTACCGCACCCACACAAAGCAGGTCGTCGATGTTCATAATCAGTGCATCTTGTGCAATGCCTTTCCACACACCCAGGTCGCCGGTTTCCTTCCAGTACATATAGGCAAGACTGGACTTGGTGCCTGCTCCATCGGCATGCATAATGTTGCAATACTCCGGGTCACCGCCCAAAATGTCGGGGATAATTTTGCAGAAAGCCTGCGGGAAAATACCTTTGTCGATATTCTTGATGGCGTTGTGCACATCTTCCTTTGATGCGCTGACGCCTCGCATCATGTATCGTTGATTACTCATGAGATAATAGGTTTGTTCAATTGAATGTGCAAAGATACATCTAATCTTCTACAACACAAAGCGAGGCACAAAGTTTCTCGCCTTTGTGCCTCGCTATAGAGTTGTGTATTTATCAGAATTGTACCTGGGGAGCTTGTTCCGCTCCTTCTGCCGCTTCGAAATAAGCTCGTTTCTCAAAACCGAAGAGACCGGCAAGGGTATTCCTGGGGAAACGGCGAATGGCTGTATTGAAGTTCTTGGCTGCATTGTTGAAGTTGGTACGTGCTACGTTGATACGGTTTTCCGTACCTTCCAGCTGTGCCTGCAGTTCCAGGAAATTCTGATTTGCTTTCAAGTCCGGATAGTTTTCTGTGATGGCAAGCAATTTACCGAGGGCGGAAGTCACCGCACCTTGTGCTTTCTGATATTCAGCCAGCTTTTCCGGAGTAAGGTCTGCCGCATCCACTTTGATTTGAGTGGCTTTGCTGCGGGCTTCTACTACACCTTCCAGTGTTTCCTTCTCGTGCGTGGCATATCCTTTCACGGTATTCACCAAGTTCGGAATCAGGTCGGCACGGCGTTGGTATTGGGTTTCTACGTTCGACCATTGTCCGCTGACATTTTCGTCCATGGTTACGAGTCCGTTATAGCCGGTTACACCCCAAATGGCGAGAAGAGCTATAACAACGATAATGATAATGGTTGATTTCTTCATACTTTTCATTTTTAGGCCTCACCTCCGATTCCTCTCCGATAGAGAGAGGGGAGGAGGGGAAGGCAGTTATTAATCATTTAATTATATTCTATGTAAACGTTTTATTTTCTTCCAGTATCCTCGAAGGTGTGTCAAAACGGTTGATGGCACACAGATGACACATCCTCGGCGTTAGAACCGGGAACCGGCTCCACCGCCACCTCCCATACCGCCTCCGAAGCTACCACCGCTGAAGCCTCCTCCGCCACTTCCGCCGAAGAGACCTCCACCACCGAAGATGACCGGACCACCTCCGCCTCCTCCCCGGTAATTTTCATCGTATGACTGCTGGCGGCGCACTACTTTATGTCCGCAATTGCGGCAGGGGGGGGGCGAATCTTTCCCTTTTTCTCCAAGACGGTAACATCTTCCGTTTTCACTCCATTGCGGCGTGAGATGAGTATGCTGCTGCTACGTTGCAATTTATGTTGTCCGCAGTTGGGGCATTTGTTGGCAGCGCGTTGGGCAAGGATGCCTATAATAGATGCCACTGCGAGGAAACCGATAAGCCCCAGTAGGATACCTCCTACGGAGAGGTCATCCTCCTCTTCCGTGTCATTCACCATAGTGCCGTCAAGACGTGAACAGACTGCCTTTACACCCGCTACCATTCCAGCATCCCAATTACCGTCTTTCAGATAGGGAATCATGTATTTGGTCTGTATACGTTTGCAGATGGCATCAGGAAGGTCCCCTTCTAAACCGTATCCCGTATAAAACTGGATGCAGCGTTGGTCGGTTACCAGCAGAATGACCAAACCGTTGTTTTTTTCTTTTTTCCCTACTCCCCATTCATTGAGCAGCTGGTGTGAGAAATCAAAACAGTCTTCTTGTCCGATGGACGGGACAACGGCAACTACCGTTTCAATGCCAGTTTGCTGCTCCAATGCATAGAGCATACGGTCTATATTGTCACATGCCTCCGTGGATAGGATTCCGGCTGGGTTGCACACATAGCGTGTCTTGTCCTGAAGGTGTACTTTAGGAATATTCTTAGTGGTGTAGACTTCTTGTGCCTGCAAGGATAAGAGCAGGCATAAGAAGAATGTTATGGAAATAAATCGTCTCATACTACCAATATTTGTTGCGGCGAAGATAGGTAAAATCACATCAATGTATGTATTTTCCTACGAATTTCTTTACATGTTCGGTGTATTCCTGCGGATAATCCTTGTAAGACATAGCATGCGTGGCACCGGGCACAATCCATAATTCTTTGGGTTCGGGCTTGGCTTCGTAGAGGGGATAGACCATCCACGTCGGCACAAAGGTGTCGGCATCGCCGTGGATGAAGAGCATCGGCAAAGTACATTTCTTTACTTGCTCCAAAGCAGAGGCTTCCAGGAAGTCCCATCCGTACTCTTGCCGGCAGAGCCAGTTTGCTGTATGCAGAAGAGGGAAGGCGGGCAGGTTGAACTGTGCTTTCAGTTCTCCGCGAAACTCGTCCCATACGCTTGTGTAGCCGCAGTCTTCTACGAAACACTTGATGAAAGGCTGTTGGTATTGACCATGCTCCACTTCGCCGGATACCATCATGGTGGTGGCGGCTCCCATGGAGATACCGTGCACTACCATCTCTGTGCTGCGGGATGCTACGCTGTCTGTATGGCGGCGCCCGAAGAGTTCGTCGGCGGTTTCGGTCCATTGCAGTACGTCAAGCCGGTCTTTCCAGCCCATCTGTGCATGGTTTCCCTCGCTCATCCCGTGCCCGTAGAGGTCGGGCAGCAAGATGTTGAAGTCCATCTCCTTGTTGTACAGATAGCCTATCATCAGCATGCGCACGGCATTATCTGTATATCCGTGTACGATGACTGCTGTTTTTGGGGTGGGGTGGGTGGCGGCAACGTAGAGTGCGTGTAGCGTCTCTCCATGGTCGTTCTCAATGTAGAAGTCCTTCAATGCTCCTACGGTCACCAAACTGTCTACCCACGGTTGCAGTTCGGGATATTGCTCGAACATGAAGTTGTAGGATTCGGCAATGTTGCGACTGCGTGTGATAAGGCCTTCGGGTTTCAGAGCATGCCCCAGCATATAGTACCCTCCGCACAGTACTACGGTGCAGAGGGCAGCCAGACCGAGAATCGAATATTTTATGGTTTTCTTCATTATTTATTCCAAATTTCCCATGCAGCAAAGGCTTGCAGCAGTAACATTTCCAGACCGTTCTTAGTGACGGCTCCTTGTGCCTGGCCTTTCTTCATGAAAAGGGTTTCGTTTGGATTATATAACAAATCATAGAGCAAATGGTTGGGAGTCAGTAGTTCGTAAGGAATATTGGGACAGAAATCCACTTTGGGATACATGCCTACTGGGGTACAGTTGACAATCACTGTGTACTCTTGCATGATTTCCGGTGTCAGTTCTTCGTATGTGAGGTATTTATCCTCTTTCTTGGCGCGTGATACGAAGGAACTTTTTATACCCAGGTTCTCCAGCCCGCGATATACGGCTTTCGATGCACCGCCGGTACCCAAAATCAGGGCTTTCTTGTGTTGTGGTTGCAAAAGTGGTTCTATGGATTGTGTAAATCCTATGATGTCGGAGTTGTAGCCAACCAGTTTCACTTTGCCTTTGGAAAGGCGGATAATCTTAATGACATTGACGGCGCCTATCTTGGCTGTGTCTTTGTCCAGTTCGTCCAGGTAGGGGATGACTTGCTCCTTGTAAGGGATAGTCACATTCAGTCCACAGAGGTTGGGATTTTCCTCGATAACTTCCATGAAATCCTCGATACGTGGAATTTCGAAATTTACATATTCTGCATCAATATTTTCTGCCTTGAATTTCTCATTGAAATATCCGATAGAAAAGGAATGTTTCAACGGGTAACCTATTAAACCGTATTTCTGCATAATATTTTAGTTATTGATTGAACTATATTCGTTTGTTTATGGAGTACATTATTGGTCGGAAGTAGTTGAGGAGGTGATTACCGGTTCTTTGATGATAACAAAACCTCCGAATTGCAATCCGTTATCTTTTCCGTTCAAACAGAACTTTCTGTCGAATACGGGTTTATTTTTTGATTTCCAGATCAGTTTGCTAGAGAAGGTGATGACGTCTTGAGTACCATCGTTCCAGTCTATTATCACTTTTTCGTTATCGAATGTATCGTCGCCATTGAATTCTCCAAAAGTGAGAAAGTATTTGCCAGTTTCAAATTTCATTGTTTGCAGACCGTTGAAGTGTGCAAGGTAAGCTTTGGTTTGGCTTATTGGAACGTCCTTTTCATATATTTTTCCATTATAGATTGCCTTGATTCCTTGCTTGGCAATGTTGCCGGGAGTTTCAGGATTCAACAAATCATTACCTTGAGCATCTTGTACTGCGATATGCAGTTCGATAGGAGCAAAATCCCATATCATATCATCACTTCCCGAATCATCGCAAGCTGTGAAACCGGCAACGCAAAGGAGGGTAATAAATAATAAATAGAGGGTGTGTGTAGCTTTCATAAGGTCTCTTTTTTATATAAGTTTCTTCTTTTTATTTAGTTGCCACATAAAGTGTACATATCCCGAAAGTCAGCCGCTTGAAGTGCACTTCGCTGAAGCCTGCCTTGCGGATTACCTCCTGCATCACTTCTCCCTGCGGGAAGGCGCGAATACTTTCCGGTAGATAGGTGTAGGCGCTGTTGTCTTTCGAAATACATTTACCGAGCAGGGGGATGACAACTTTGGAGTAGATGGTGAACAACTGTTTCATCGGGAAGCGGTCTGGTGTGGAGAGCTCCAGTATGACGAGATGTCCGCCGGTCTTTAGTACGCGGCACATCTCGGACAGTCCCTTGTCCAGCCCTTCGAAGTTGCGGATGCCGAACGCTACGGTCACGGCGTCGAAGCTTTCGTCGGCAAACGAGAGGGAGGTGCAGTCCTCCCGGACAAATGAAATCTTGTTCGAGAGGTGCGCCTGCTTTACTTTTTCACGTCCCACGTTCATCATGCCTTCCGAGATGTCGGTGCCAATCAGGCTATCGGGTTGCAGTTCGCGGCATGCAAGGATGGCGAAATCGCCGGTGCCGGTAGCTACGTCCATAATACGCCGGGGGCGGAAAGGACGTAGGTACTTGATTGCTTTCCTACGCCAGCTGCGGTCGATGCCCATGGATAGGGTGTGATTCAGCTTGTCGTAGGCAGGAGCGATGTTGTCGAACATTTCTTCCACTTGTTCGCTCTTCTTGCCGTCATTACCGTAGGGCTTGATGTGTTCTTGGGGATAGTCCATTTACTTTAAATATTCGGTTACATTCTTTTCAATGCGTTCGGCAATGTTGCTGGTATCTTCCTTTACAAACTTCTCGCCGGTGATGTGTTCGTACAGTTCGATGTAACGTTCGCTGATTGAAGTAACGATTTCGTCGGTCATTTCCGGTACTTGCTGTCCTTCCTTGCCTTGGAAGCCGTTGTCCATCAGCCATTCTCGTACAAACTCCTTGGAGAGTTGCTTTTGCGGTTCGCCGTTGGCAAAACGTTCTTCGTAGCCTTCGGAGTAGAAGTAGCGGCTGGAGTCGGGCGTATGGATTTCGTCCATCAGGTAAATCTTGCCGTCGTGCTTGCCGAATTCGTATTTGGTGTCTACCAGAATCAATCCGCGTTCCGCTGCAATCTCGGTACCGCGTTTGAAGAGGGCCATGGTGTATTGCTCCAATACGGCATATTCTTCGGGTGTGGCAAGACCTTGTGCCAGGATTTCTTCTTTGGAGATGTCGGCATCGTGTTCGCCAATCTCGGCTTTAGTGGTCGGGGTGATGATGGGTTCAGGGAATTTCTGGTTTTCCTTCATCCCTTCGGGCAACTTCACGCCGCAGATTTCACGTACACCGCTCTTGTAGGCACGCCATGCGCTGCCACAGAGGTAACCGCGTACAATCATTTCTACGGGGAATCCTTCACACATCACACCTACCGTCACCATCGGATCGGGTGTAGCCATTTTCCAGTTGGGGCAGATGTCGGTTGTGGCATCCAGGAATTTTGCTGCAATCTGGTTCAACATTTGTCCTTTGAAGGGAATACCTTTCGGCAATACTACGTCAAAGGCTGAGATGCGGTCGGTAGCTACCATGACCAACTTTTCACCATTGATGTTGTACACATCACGCACTTTTCCGTGGTACACGCTTTTCTGTCCGGGAAAGTTAAATTCAGTTGCTGTTAATGCTTTCATCTTTGTAATATTTACGATTTTGAGAATTTACTGTTTCTGTTCAATCTTACTATCGGCTTGTTCGGCTTTGCGTCGTTCACGTTCCGCTTTCGCTTCCTTGTCGAACTTCTCGTAGGCCTCCACAATCTGAGTTACCAACTTATGGCGTACGATGTCTTTCTTGTTCAGCTCCACGAAACTGATGCCTTTTACGCCTTTCAGAATCTTCAGTGCCTGCACCAGACCGGAAGTCTGGGAAGAAGGCAAGTCAATCTGCGTCATGTCTCCCGTGACAATCATCTTGGTGTTCATTCCCATGCGGGTGAGGAACATCTTGATTTGCTGGGTGGTCGTGTTCTGCGCTTCATCCAGAATGACGACGGCATCGTTCAGTGTGCGTCCGCGCATAAAGGCGAGGGGGGCAATCTGGATGATGTTCAGCTCCATATACTCTTTCAGCTTGGCGGCAGGTATCATGTCCTGCAGGGCGTCATAGAGTGGTTGCAGATACGGGTCTATCTTGTCCTTCATGTCGCCGGGCAGGAAACCGAGCTTTTCTCCGGCTTCTACGGCAGGGCGGCTGAGGATGATTTTCTTTATCTCCTTATTCTTTAGTGCCCGCACGGCAAGCGCGATGGCTGTATAGGTCTTTCCTGAACCGGCGGGACCGATGGCAAACAGCATGTCATTCTTGGCAAATGCCTCTACCAGCTTCAGCTGGTTCTCGCTGCGCGGGATAATCGGCTTTCCGGTTACGCTGAATACAATGACATTGCCCGATTTTTCCGCTTGCGGGGCATTGCCTTTGATGATGTCTATAATGACCTCTTCTTTCAAAGAGTTGTATTCGGCACAGTATTTCTCCAGCTTGGTAATGTTCTCCTCGAATGCACACATTTCCTCCTCATCACCCAATACTTTGATGACATTGCCGCGGGCAACGATGCGAAGCTTGGGATACAAGGCCTTTATCAGCTGCATGTTGGCGTTGTTTACGCCATAAAATATTACCGGGTCAATATCTTCAAGAACAATCAGTTTTTCTATCATTGATATGTTTTAAAGTTCAATTCGTTCTTTTAGTGAAACGTTCTGCAAATGTAGTGAAACGTTTGGATACTTAAACAGTTCCATTGGGTATTTTTTTTGCAGTGGCTTCGGGTAGATTGTCGGTAATTGTTGCACGACGATGCCGTTTCCTTTTTTTGAGCATCCGATACGTTGTCGGTTCAGCGTCTGTTCCTTCATGTTGAAGATAATATTGGGGTCGAAGTGCTGCCCGTTGACGCGTGTCTCGAAGTGCAGATGCTCAGTAGAGGCGCGTCCGGTGCGTCCGGTCAGTGCGATGGGCTGTCCGGCTTTGACTGTGTCGCCACAATGTACAAGGTTTTTGAAGTTGTGGCTGTATATCGTTTCCAGTCCGAAGTCATGGCGTACGACGACGACATTGCCGTAGGCGCTATAAGGCTTGGACATCCGTACTACGCCGTTGAAGGCACTCCGTATGGTGTCTTTGGCGTAGGTCTTGATGTCTATGCCACTGTGGCGTCCCCGCCCCCGTCCGTAAGGGGAGATGACTTTTCCTCCAGGCAGGGGAAAGGAGTATTCCGTGTCCGGAATGTCCTCCAAAGGTAGCTCTATCAGTTCTCTTTGCGAAAACAGTCCCGGAGTGGCAACGCGGATATGGTTGGTTTCCATGGTGGAAAAGACCGTTTTCTTCCCTTGTGCCGTGGCACCAAGGGCTATGAGCAGGAGAGGGACAAGAATACGGATTCTCATTTATTCAAAATATTGTATAGTCCCACTGGTAGAGGAAGCATATTTCTCCAACAGTTCCAATATCATTTCGGCTGCTTCTTTCAGACCTTCCTGCCCGTTGTAGCCGTTGACAATGGCAAGGATATGGCGGGGGGTTGGGTTTTTTTTTTTTTGGTTGTGACTGAGACGG
>OATL01000928.1_pt1 | contig 9210 bp, 8 predicted proteins | sample 1476011 | NCBI WGS metagenome assembly OATL01 (sample SAMEA2579975, study PRJEB22360) | human gut metagenome | biome: human gut; feature: human-associated habitat; material: faeces | place: Denmark | collected 2008/2010
CAAAGAACCTTGCAGAGGCGTTCGAGCATTATAACGAATGGCATCCGCATAGTGCGCTGGGTTATCGCTCGCCACGGGAATATCTGCGGCAGTGGGCCAGTGATGGGTTAAGTGATAACAGGTGTCTGGAAATATAGGGGCAAATCCAGTAGATCTCCAAAAAAACAGTGCCAGACAATTTCCAACGACCGGTAGCACAAGTCCAGCCGTCCCTTTTCAGATTACATTAAGTGAATGCAGCAAAGGGACAACGGGAGTTCGGGTTGCATTTAACGGTATTGAGGATGCAGAAAATAATACTCTGTTGAAACTGGATGAAGGAAGCAATACGGCCTCCGGTTTGGGTATAGAAATACTGGACGGAAATATGCGTCCGGTGAAATTGAATGACCTTCATGCCGAGATGCAGTGGATCCCATTGGTACCAGAACAGAACAATATTTTGCCTTACTCCGCTCGTTTGAAGTCAACTCAGAAGTCCGTCAATCCTGGACTGGTGAGCGCTTCGGCAACCTTTACCCTTGAATTTCAATAATCAGAGTCAGATATGAAAAGACTTCACAAGAGGTTCCTGTTAGCTACGTTTTGCACATTATTCACAGCAACTCTCCAGGCCGCCGATGTCACTATCACTGTTAATGGTCGGGTAGGCGCTAAACCATGCACTATTCAAACCAAAGAAGCTAACGTTAATCTCGGGGATCTTTATACACGCAATCTGCAACAACCTGGTTCTGCATCTGGCTGGCACAATATTACTTTGTCATTAACCGATTGTCCGGTTGAAACAAGTGCAGTGACGGCAATCGTGACAGGTTCAACTGACAATACGGGGTATTACAAAAATGAAGGTACAGCCGAAAATATTCAGGAAGCGCAGAAATACCCCTTGGCGTATATTGCTCAAGTGAACAAAAACTCTCATTTTATCTTTCGGGTGCTACCACTGACAGTGCCAGACATGTGTTTGCTAACACAGCACCAGATGCAACAAAAGCATCGGGCGTGGGTGTCTCTCTGATGCGTAATGGAAAAATACTGGCTACGGGAGAAAACGTCTCCCTGGGGACAGTAAATAAAAGCAAAGTACCTCTGGGTTTAAGCGCAACCTATGGACAAACAGGAAACAAGGTTGCAGCCGGAACCGTCCAGTCAGTCATTGGTGTCACTTTTATCTATGAATAATTGTGATTTTGACCTTAGTCTATGCGCTCCATTCGCGAAAATTGCGCGGATAATTATTTTGTGAAGGCTATTATCCTACACCTGTAAGAAAATCCGCGCACAATTAACGCCAGAGTCTTATTTTTTATATTGAAAAACATGTTAATTTAAACACTATGAGAGATGATGCTTAACTTATCGTATTTATACCATTCTATTATTTAACGATAATAGATTAAAAATAGAAAGAGAGTAGTCCCCTACTCTTATATATCCATATTGACGATAATCCCTTTGTATATACTGTGCATCATCGCTATTTCAAATCCTAATAATTCATTTCCACACAGGATAAGTAGATGAAGAAAAAAATTGAATCCTACCAGGGGGCTGCCGGAGGTTGGGGTGCTGTTAAATCCGTAGCGAATGCAGTTCGTAAGCAGATGGATATACGCCAGGATGTTATTGCCATGTTTGACATGAATAAGCCAGAGGGCTTTGACTGTCCGGGTTGTGCATGGCCAGATCCTAAGCACAGTGCGTCATTCGACATTTGTGAAAACGGCGCAAAAGCAATCGCCTGGGAAGTCACGGATAAGCAGGTAAACGCCTCTTTCTTTGCTGAGAATACGGTTCAATCATTACTTACCTGGGGAGACCACGAGCTTGAGGCTGCGGGGCGTCTCACCCAGCCTTTGAAATATGATGCCGTCAGCGACTGTTACAAGCCATTAAGCTGGCAACAAGCTTTCGACGAAATTGGCGAACGCCTTCAAAGCTATAGTGATCCCAATCAGGTTGAATTCTATACTTCGGGCCGCACTTCCAATGAAGCTGCCTTTCTTTATCAGCTTTTTGCCCGTGAATACGGGAGCAATAACTTCCCCGACTGCTCCAACATGTGCCATGAACCGACCAGTGTGGGTTTGGCAGCGAGTATCGGTGTAGGTAAAGGGACCGTGTTGCTGGAAGACTTTGAGAAATGCGATTTAGTCATTTGCATTGGGCATAACCCTGGTACAAACCACCCTCGCATGTTGACTTCGTTGCGCGCTTTAGTGAAACGGGGAGCGAAAATGATCGCCATCAATCCTCTACAGGAACGTGGCCTGGAGCGATTTACCGCACCGCAAAACCCGTTTGAAATGCTGACGAACTCTGAGACTCAGTTGGCCAGTGCCTACTACAACGTGCGCATTGGTGGTGATATGGCGTTGCTCAAGGGGATGATGCGCCTGTTAATTGAGCGCGATGATGCTGCAAGCGCCGCAGGTCGGCCCTCATTGCTGGATGACGAATTTATTCAAACGCATACCGTCGGCTTTGACGAGCTACGCCGTGATGTTCTCAATTCCGAGTGGAAAGATATCGAGCGTATTTCTGGACTAAGTCAGACTCAAATCGCCGAACTGGCTGATGCATATGCCGCTGCCGAACGCACCATTATCTGTTACGGGATGGGGATCACTCAGCACGAACATGGTACCCAGAATGTACAGCAACTGGTCAATCTGCTGTTGATGAAAGGTAACATTGGCAAGCCTGGTGCGGGTATCTGCCCACTACGAGGTCACTCTAATGTACAGGGCGACCGAACCGTCGGTATCACCGAGAAACCGTCTGCAGAGTTTCTGGATCGCCTGGGTGAGCGCTATGGCTTCACCCCACCTCATTCACCTGGACATGCTGCAATCGCCAGCATGCAAGCTATATGTACGGGGCAAGCTCGAGCATTGATCTGCATGGGGGGCAACTTTGCGCTGGCAATGCCAGATCGGGAAGCGAGCGCTGTACCGTTAACGCAATTAGATCTGGCGGTACACGTAGCCACTAAGCTTAACCGCTCTCATCTGCTGACCGCACGGCATAGCTATATTCTGCCGGTTCTGGGACGTAGCGAGATTGACATGCAAAAAAGCGGTGCGCAGGCGGTAACCGTTGAGGATTCAATGTCGATGATTCATGCCTCGCGTGGCGTGTTAAAACCCGCCGGTGTAATGCTGAAATCAGAGTGTGCAGTGGTCGCAGGTATCGCGCAGGCGGCACTACCCCAGAGCGTGGTAGCCTGGGAGTATCTGGTGGAAGATTATGATCGCATTCGCAATGACATTGAAGCTGTGCTGCCAGAGTTCGCCGACTATAACCAGCGCATCCGACATCCTGGAGGTTTTCACCTGATAAACGCAGCTGCTGAAAGGCGCTGGAGGACGTCGTCAGGTAAGGCTAATTTCATTACCAGTAAAGGGCTGTTAGAAGATCCCTCTTCAGCGTTTAACAGTAAGCTAGTCATGGCGACAGTACGCAGTCACGATCAGTACAACACGACGATTTATGGTATGGATGATCGCTATCGAGGGGTATTCGGTCAACGAGATGTGGTCTTTATGAGTGCTAAACAAGCTAAAATTTGCCGTGTAAAAAACGGCGAAAGAGTTAATCTTATTGCGCTTACGCCAGACGGTAAGCGAAGCTCACGCCGCATGGATAGATTAAAAGTGGTCATTTACCCTATGGCTGACCGCTCACTGGTGACCTATTTTCCAGAATCGAATCACATGCTAACACTTGATAACCACGATCCATTAAGTGGCATTCCTGGCTATAAAAGTATTCCGGTTGAATTAGAACCATCAAATTAATGCCTCTTCTCATTTCTTCTGCTGTCATCCGCACAGCAGAAGAATTCCTCATTGACTATTATCGCGCAATTTGCTCACATGGATTAAATTAAACTACATACTATAAGATATAAACTTCTGCCTACAGATGTAAGAAACTCCGCTCAGTACTGAAGCGCCAGTCCTATTTCCTCTATTCTCCAGCCTGTTATATTAAGCATACTGATTAACGATGCTTAACGTCATTCGTTTAATAAACACATTTGAAATGCATGCGACCATAGTGAAAAATAAAATCACGCAAAGAGACAACTATAAAGGGATCATGTCTGTAATTGTGGTTGTCTTATTACTGACCCTTACATTGATAGCCATTTTTTCGGCAATTGATCAGCTGGGTATTTCAGAAATGGGTCGCATTGCAAGGGATCTTACACATTTCATTATCAATAGTTTGCAAGACTGAAAATAAACAGCAAATTATAAATATGAAATGTTAAAAAAGTATCGATAAAAACTTTATTGTTTTAAGGAGATAAAATGTCGCTCGTTTGTTCTGTTATATTTATTCATCATGCCTTCAACGCTAACATTTTAGATAAAGATTACGCCTTCTCTGACGGCGAGATCCTGATGGTAGATAACGCTGTTCGTACGCATTTTGAACCTTATGAGCGGCATTTCAAAGAAATCGGATTTAATGAAAACACCATTAAAAAATATCTACAATGCACTAACATCCAGACAGTGACGGTGCCTGTTCCTGCGAAGTTTTTACGTGCTTCAAATGTACCGACGGGATTGCTTAATGAAATGATTGCTTATCTCAACTCGGAAGAACGCAATCATCATAACTTTTCAGAACTTTTGCTTTTTTCTTGCCTGTCTATTTTTGCCACATGCAAAGGTTTCATTACACTATTAACTAACGGTGTGCTATCCGTTTCCGGGAAAGTGAGAAATATTGTCAACATGAAGCTGGCGCACCCATGGAAGCTGAAAGATATTTGTGACTGCCTGTACATCAGTGAAAGCCTGTTGAAGAAAAAACTTAAGCAAGAGCAAACGACATTCTCACAGATTCTTTTAGATGCCAGAATGCAGCACGCAAAAAATTTGATACGCGTAGAAGGTTCAGTCAATAAAATTGCCGAACAATGTGGTTATGCCAGCACATCTTATTTTATTTATGCGTTCCGCAAACATTTCGGCAACAGTCCGAAGAGAGTTTCTAAGGAGTACCGTTGTCAAAGGCACACCGGTATGAACACGGACAACACGATGAGTGCTTTAGCTATTTGATTATTTGCTAACGAGTAGTCAACCACGCACGCTACGTAAAAATTAAAATGGGGCAGCCATTCCCTGCCCCGCGTTGTTTTTAGGCAATATATTTATTGAAATAAATAAGTGACATCCATCACATATTTATGCACTTGCATAACCTGTTGCATAATTATTTATGATCTCAATTAGGTATTTTGTCAGTAAAATACAATAATTTATTAAATATCAATAGATTAGTTGTTTATCGACGAGAAATTACTTAGTAGAACAGAAAGTAATGTCAACGCTTTATGGACTGTTATTTCCCTTTTTTTAGCTAAATCTGCTATCTCTTTATGTGACTCACTTCACTTACATCCACTTATTTCTCTTCGTAAAATTACTTTGGAATTAAGTACAATAAGAAGAGGAACATTTATGAAGTCTGCATTAAAGAAAAGTGTCGTAAGTACCTCGATATCTTTGATACTGGCATCTGGTATGGCTGCATTTGCTGCTCATGCGGCAGATGATGTAAAGCTGAAAGCAACCAAAACAAACGTTGCTTTCTCAGACTTTACGCCGACTGAATACAGTACCAAAGGAAAGCCAAATATTATCGTACTGACCATGGATGATCTTGGTTATGGACAACTTCCTTTTGATAAGGGATCTTTTGACCCAAAAACAATGGAAAATCGTGAAGTTGTCGATACCTACAAAATAGGGATAGATAAAGCCATTGAAGCTGCGCAAAAATCAACGCCGACGCTCCTTTCATTAATGGATGAAGGCGTACGTTTTACTAACGGCTATGTGGCGCACGGTGTTTCCGGCCCCTCCCGCGCCGCAATAATGACCGGTCGAGCGCCCGCCCGCTTTGGTGTCTATTCCAATACCGATGCTCAGGATGGTATTCCGCTAACAGAAACTTTCTTGCCTGAATTATTCCAGAATCATGGTTATTACACTGCAGCAGTAGGTAAATGGCACTTGTCAAAAATCAGTAATGTGCCGGTACCGGAAGATAAACAAACGCGTGACTATCATGACAACTTCACCACATTTTCTGCGGAAGAATGGCAACCTCAAAACCGTGGCTTTGATTACTTTATGGGATTCCACGCTGCAGGAACGGCATATTACAACTCCCCTTCACTGTTCAAAAACCGTGAACGCGTCCCCGCAAAAGGTTATATCAGCGATCAGTTAACCGATGAGGCAATTGGCGTTGTTGATCGTGCTAAAACACTTGACCAGCCTTTTATGCTTTACCTGGCTTATAATGCTCCGCACCTGCCAAATGATAATCCTGCACCGGAGCAATATCAGAAGCAATTTAATACCGGTAGTCAAACAGCAGATAACTACTACGCTTCCGTTTATTCTGTTGATCAGGGTGTAAAACGCATTCTCGAACAACTGAAGAAAAACGGACAGTATGACAATACTATTATTCTCTTTACCTCCGATAATGGTGCGGTTATCGATGGTCCTCTGCCGCTGAACGGGGCGCAAAAAGGCTATAAGAGTCAGACCTATCCTGGCGGTACTCACACCCCAATGTTTATGTGGTGGAAAGGAAAACTTCAACCCGGTAATTATGACAAGCTGATTTCCGCAATGGATTTCTACCCGACAGCTCTTGATGCAGCCGATATCAGCATTCCAAAAGACCTTAAGCTGGATGGCGTTTCCTTGCTGCCGTGGTTGCAAGATAAGAAACAAGGCGAGCCACATAAAAATCTGACCTGGATAACCTCTTATTCTCACTGGTTTGACGAGGAAAATATTCCCTTCTGGGATAATTACCACAAATTTGTCCGCCATCAGTCAGACGATTACCCGCATAACCCCAACACCGAGGATTTAAGCCAATTCTCTTATACGGTGAGAAATAACGATTATTCGCTAGTCTATACAGTAGAAAACAATCAGTTAGGTCTATACAAACTGACGGATCTACAGCAAAAAGATAACCTTGCCGCCGCCAATCCGCAGGTCGTTAAAGAGATGCAAGGCGTGGTAAGAGAGTTTATCGACAGCAGCCAACCACCACTTAGCGAAGTAAATCAGGAGAAGTTTAACAATATCAAGAAAGCACTAAGCGAAGCGAAATAACTAAACCTTCATGCGGCGGATTTTTCCGCCGCCTTATTGAGCGAGATAGCGATGCACGTTACAGCCAAGCCCTCCAGTTTTCAATGTAATCTCAAATGTGATTACTGTTTTTACCTTGAAAAAGAGTCGCAGTTTACTCATGAAAAATGGATGGATGACAGCACTCTGAAAGAGTTCATCAAACAATATATCGCAGCGTCTGGCAATCAGGTCTATTTTACCTGGCAAGGCGGTGAACCCACTCTGGCTGGCCTGGATTTTTTCCGTAAAGTTATTCACTATCAACAACGCTATGCAGGCCAAAAACGTATTTTTAATGCATTACAAACGAATGGCATTTTATTGAATAATGAATGGTGTGCCTTTCTCAAAGAACATGAGTTTCTGGTTGGTATCTCGATCGATGGACCCCAGGAGCTACATGACCGTTACAGACGCAGTAATTCAGGTAACGGTACTTTTGCAAAAGTGATAGCAGCCATCGAGCGTCTGAAATCATATCAAGTAGAGTTTAATACGTTAACCGTCATTAATAACGTTAATGTCCATTACCCTCTTGAGGTTTATCATTTTTTAAAATCTATCGGCAGTAAACATATGCAATTTATCGAATTGCTAGAAACCGGGACGCCGAATATTGATTTCAGTGGTCATAGTGAGAACACATTCCGTATCATTGATTTTTCTGTGCCTCCCACGGCTTATGGCAAGTTTATGTCAACCATTTTTATGCAATGGGTTAAAAACGATGTGGGTGAAATTTTCATCCGTCAGTTTGAAAGCTTTGTCAGCCGTTTTTTGGGGAATGGGCATACCAGTTGTATTTTCCAGGAATCCTGCAAGGATAATCTGGTTGTTGAAAGTAATGGAGATATTTACGAATGCGATCATTTTGTCTATCCACAGTACAAAATTGGAAACATTAATAAATCTGAACTCAAAACGATGAACAGTGTTCAACTGACAGCGCAAAAAAAACGGATTTCAGCGAAATGTCAGCAATGTGCATATAAACCTATCTGCAATGGTGGTTGCCCTAAGCATCGTATTACTAAAGTAAACAATGAGACTGTTTCCTATTTTTGCGAAGGTTATAAAATCCTTTTTTCAACCATGGTACCTTATATGAACGCCATGGTGGAGTTAGCTAAGAACAGAGTACCGCTTTACCACATTATGGATGTTGCAAAACAAATGGAGAATAATTATTAACGCTCCCCCTTAGCTCCATTCTTAGCCTCCTTCTTATGACCTTAACAAGGCACCCGACATAAATTCCTGTCGGGTGTTTCGTCTTCATCATCTTCCTTTGCGAAAATCCTGGCTTACGAGGTATGCGTCAGGGCATTAGCAATACCCTTGATTATCAATAGCATAACCATAACCACTAAAAATGAATATTTCTTTATATTTCATATTGTTAAATGATACTTAAATAAATTTCATCAGTATATCATTGCCATAGATAATCATTGGATGGCACAATCAATTTTCGCTAATGATAACCATTCCCATTACGGTTTGTATGTTGATAGCAAAGTATCTCTGTCTGCTGAAGCCCTTTTGGCTGCGTAAGAATAATAAAACTTCAGTGTTGTTAATCATTATTATCCTCGTCATGATCCTTGGCGTGGTTAAAATTCAGGTCTGGTTAAACGACTGGAATAATGATTTTTTCAATGCGCTAAGCCAGAAAGAAACTGATAAGCTTTGGCAGCTTGTCCTTTGGTTCCCTGCCCTGCTGGGGATCTTTGTATTAATATCCGTAAACAAAACATGGTTAATTAAACTACTGACTATTCGCTGGCGCGAATGGTTAACAGATTACTACCTTAATCGCTGGTTTGCAGATAAAAACTACTACTTCACGCAGATCTACGGCGAGCATAAAAATACAGATAACCCTGACCAACGTATCGCTGAAGACATTCTCTTACTGATCAGCAAAACGCTCAGTCTTTCATTTGGCTTCATCCAGTCACTTAGGGAAGGTGCGAATAAGCGGGGAAATTCTTCTCGGCTGACTCAGTCATTTCATTTC
>OATL01000947.1_pt1 | contig 8984 bp, 7 predicted proteins | sample 1476011 | NCBI WGS metagenome assembly OATL01 (sample SAMEA2579975, study PRJEB22360) | human gut metagenome | biome: human gut; feature: human-associated habitat; material: faeces | place: Denmark | collected 2008/2010
ATGAAATGACTGAGTCAGCCGAGAAGAATTTCCCCGCTTATTCGCACCTTCCTTAACTGAGTTTCAGGAAGAGTAATTAGTGTCTCGACGATATCGGGCTGTTGTAACTTGCCAAATAAACAGCGTAAAAGTTTCAATTGCTGCTGCGGATTTTCCACAATCAACGCAATAACCAACGATACCGCCACGTCGTTATCATCATCCGCTTGCTGAAAATGAACTTTATTTGTTGGCCTTAACAGATAAATGGCTGACGACTTAGCATGAATCGCCTCACAATGCGGTATTGCAATGGCGTGCTGCTCAAGCATTATCCCGGTAGGGAATTCTGCTTCTCTGGCAATTAATGCCTGTGGCCAGGTATCATGAACCACACCTTTCGCGAGCATCTCATTACCGATATGGGCTAAAACTTCGCTACGATCGACAAAAGAAATTCCGCTACGAACAAACAGGTTAGTCATATACCGTCCTTATTCCGCACAGCCGTAGCGATAGGCGCGCAAAACATCATAAATTTTATCCATAATCAACTGATGCGGTATTGCTGATAATTCCCCGGACTGAATGCGTTCAAATTGTTTAGGAAGATACTGACTAATCATGCCCAGAGGGATTTCCATGCCTTCCAGATTCACCATCATCGTTTCGACGCTATTTTTAATCCGACTATGCGGCCAGTAATAACGAATACGATCCGACAGGCTGTAACGAATATCCAGTAATGAATCGTGAAAACCCGGGCGATAATATTTCTTCCAGTACTGCGGTTCGTCGAGCATTACTTCTTCAATTACCGCCAGGCAACCGCTGCGATTTTCGGGGGCGATAAGTTCCTGCTCAATTTGTGCCAGCGCAAATACCGCCTCACGTAAAGCAAAGGTTAATGCGGGACCGACTTTCAATATTGCAAAGTGATCGCGGACTAATTCCCGATAGGCCGCCTGAGTCTGGTAATCGGTGGAATGCGCTTCATAAACCATTTTGGTTTTTTCTATCCATTGCGCCAGCGCCTGAGCTTCTTGCGCCTGATAATGAATAATATTGCTATGGTCAAATTCCACACCAGGCTGCACCACGATGGCAATCACGCGTGTTAACGCCTCTGCCAGACCACGGGCAATAAAGGCCTTTTGATGCGTGCGTAAAGTATTGGCGGCATCTTCAACCTGGGTGATGTGTACTGACTGAATGGCGCTGGCCTCACCACCCGGAACCGGAACTTCGGTGCCAATGACATAGCTCAGTTGCTCACGCTGGCAATCTGTCGCCACACTTTCCGCCGCCAGACAAAGCACAGCAGCTCGTTCAGCAACCGTTTCTGGGGCTAACGGTATAGGATCCCCCGCGCAGGACATTGACGCATCAAGATGAATTTTACTGAAGCCGGCACGAACATATGCCTTTACCAGCTCGACGGATTTTTCCATCGCCGCATCAGCATTTTCTTGCTGCCAGCAGTTTGGCCCCAGATGGTCGCCGCCGAGAATAATGCGCTCGCGCGCAAATCCCACTTTATCGGCAATCGCAAACACAAATTCGCGAAAGTCTGCCGGTGTCATTCCGGTATAACCGCCAAATTGATTGACCTGGTTTGACGTTGCTTCAATCAGCACTTTGCGCGTGCTGTTGCGATCAAATGCCAGCGCCGCTTCGATAACCAACGGATGGGCAGAACAGACTGAGCATATGCCGATATGTTCACCAGCTTTATGCCGGGCAATTAACGTTTTCATGTTTTTTCCTTGTTAAATGGCAGGTGCGTTATGCCCTGCCCTCGCAGCCACAATCGGCAATCACTTTGCTCACCACATCGCGCATTGCGGATTTAGCCGACTGCAAATAATCCCGGGGATCGGTCGCTTCGGGGTGCTCGGTCAGGTAATTTTTTAACGCCTGCGAGAAGGCATTTTTCAGCTCCGTTGCAACGTTGATTTTGCATATCCCCAGTTTGATGGTTTGCTGAATATCCTTAGTCGATAATCCTGACGCACCATGCAGCACCAGCGGTAAGTTCACCCACTGGCGAATGTTCTCCAGTCGAGAAAAATCAAGCGCCGGTGCGCTGGCATACATACCGTGAGCCGTGCCGATGGCGACCGCCAGGGAATCAATCCCGGTTGCCTCGGCAAATTCACGCGCCTGAACGGGGTTGGTGTACAACGCATCGGCTTCATTGACTTGCACATCATCTTCCTGGCCGCCAAGTTGCCCCAGCTCCGCTTCGACGCTGACATCAAAGCGATGGCAAAAATCCACCACCTCTTTGACCCGTGAAATATTTTGCGCAAAAGGCAAATGCGAGGCGTCAATCATGACTGAGCGCACGCCAGAACGAACCTTCTGAGCGATATCGTCAAATTTCGTGTGATGGTCGAGATGAATTGCCAGTGGATGGTGATATTGCTTCGCCATCGCGCTGACCAGCGCCAACAGATTTTCTGTACCGGCATGAGTAAATGTGCCGGGCGTTCCGGCGATGATGACCGGCGCATGCATGCTGGCAGCAGTTTCCACCACCACTTGCATCGTTTCGAGATTGTGAATATTGAATGCCGGAACCGCATAACCGCCGCGCTGCGCGTTGTTCAGCATCTGCTTTGTCGATACCACGTACATTTTCACATCCTGTCGTTTGTTTTCGATTTCAAAATACAATGAAATAATTTGTTTTCAAATGTCGAGATAACGATCACAAAAACGACAATTCGAAAATTAATCAGAATGACAGGCAAAAAAACGGCCTCCCGATAGGGAAGCCGTAGCAAAGTGCGCGTGTTTTTATGCCGGATGCGACGTAAACGCCTTTTCCGTCATACGGGGTAGTGCTGTTCGTATAAGGCGTATCAGGCGATAGTAATTTTGCTATCGAGATAAACGTCCTGCACGGCGTTAATCAGTTTCACGCCGTCAGCCATCGATTTCTTGAACGCCTTACGTCCAAGAATCAGCCCCATTCCGCCAGCGCGTTTGTTGATAACCGCAGTACGCACTGCATCGCTGAGGTCAGTTTCACCGCCCGCAGCACCGCCGGAGTTTATCAACCCAGCCCGGCCCATATAGCAGTTAGCTAACTGATAACGCACCAGATCAATCGGGTTTTCGCTGGTCAATTTGCTGTAAACACGATCGTCGGTATAACCGTAATTAATCGCTTTATAGCCGCCGTTATTTTCCGCCATTTTTTGTTTGACGATATCTGCACCTATGGTTGCCGCCAGATGGTTCGCCTGACCAGTCAGGTCGGCGGAAACATGGTAATCAACGCCATCTTTCTTAAAGGCGGAGTTACGCAAATAGGCCCACAGCACTGTCACCATGCCCAGCTCGTGCGCACGTTCAAAAGCCGCAGAAATTTCTTCAATCTGGCGACGTGACTCTTCCGAGCCAAAATAGATAGTCGCCCCAACCGCCACCGCGCCCATATTGAACGCCTGCTCCACGCTGGCATACAGCGTTTGATCGTAGGTATTCGGGTAACTTAGCGTCTCGTTGTGATTAAGTTTGACGAGGAATGGAATGCGATGCGCGTAACGCCGCGATACCGATGCCAGCACGCCGTAAGTTGACGCCACGCAGTTACAGCCCGCTTCGATCGCCAGTTCAACAATGTTTTTCGGGTCAAAGTAGAGCGGGTTAGCGGCAAATGAAGCTCCGGCAGAGTGCTCAACGCCCTGGTCAACCGGCAGAATAGAAAGATATCCTGTGCCAGCCAGACGCCCGGTGTTGTACAACGTCTGCATATTACGTAACACCGCTGGCGGGCGATTATTGTCAATCATCACGCGGTCTACGTAGTCATGTCCGGGGAGATAAAGCTGGTCAGAAGGAATAGTCATACAACGGTGCTGTAAAAGGTTGTCGGCGTCTTTGCCAAGCAACTGCGCAATATCTGTCATTACTATGCTCCCGTAAATTCCGATTGGATATCGGCTATGGATTGTCCTGGCCCGCCTTTTGCGGGCAATCATAATCCTGGTCGTTACGGGCGAGTTTTTCCATCTTTTGGATGTTTTTTCAGCGTTTTCTGTTGGCTCGATTCATCAGAAAAAATGTTACAGCGGTCAAGTTTTCACCGCAAAGGTATTTAAAAGGTATTATTAAGTGGTATTGTCATCGCGTACCTTACATTACCTGTCATGAAGGAATTAAAAGATGAAAACAACAGCAAAGCTGTCGTTCATGATGTTTGTTGAATGGTTTATCTGGGGCGCGTGGTTTGTGCCATTGTGGTTGTGGTTAAGTAAAAGCGGTTTTAGTGCCGGAGAAATTGGCTGGTCGTATGCCTGTACCGCCATTGCGGCGATCCTGTCGCCGATTCTGGTTGGCTCCATCACTGACCGCTTTTTCTCGGCACAGAAAGTGCTGGCGGTATTGATGTTCGCTGGTGCGGTGCTGATGTATTTCGCTGCGCAACAGACCACTTTTGCCGGCTTCTTCCCGTTACTGCTGGCCTACTCGCTAACCTATATGCCGACCATTGCGCTGACTAACAGTATCGCTTTTGCCAACGTGCCGGATGTGGAGCGTGATTTCCCGCGCATTCGTGTGATGGGCACTATCGGCTGGATTGCCTCTGGTCTGGCATGTGGATTCTTGCCGCAAATGCTGGGTTATGCCGATATCTCACCGACGAACATCCCGCTGCTGATTACCGCCGGAAGTTCTGCTCTGCTTGGTGTGTTTGCGTTTTTCCTGCCCGACACGCCACCAAAAAGCACCGGCAAAATGGATATTAAAGTCATGCTCGGCCTGGATGCGCTGATCCTGCTGCGCGATAAGAACTTCCTCGTCTTTTTCTTCTGTTCATTCCTGTTTGCGATGCCACTGGCGTTCTATTACATCTTTGCCAACGGTTATCTGACCGAAGTTGGCATGAAAAACGCCACTGGCTGGATGACGCTCGGCCAGTTCTCTGAAATCTTCTTTATGCTGGCATTACCGTTTTTTACCAAACGCTTTGGTATCAAAAAGGTATTATTACTTGGTCTGGTCACCGCTGCGATCCGCTATGGCTTCTTTATTTACGGTAGTGCGGATGAATATTTCACCTACGCGTTACTGTTCCTCGGTATTTTGCTGCACGGCGTAAGTTACGATTTTTACTACGTTACCGCTTACATCTATGTCGATAAAAAAGCTCCCGTGCATATGCGTACCGCCGCGCAGGGGCTGATCACGCTCTGCTGCCAGGGCTTCGGCAGTTTGCTCGGCTATCGTCTTGGCGGTGTGATGATGGAAAAGATGTTCGCTTATCAGGAACCGGTAAACGGACTGACTTTCAACTGGGCCGGGATGTGGACTTTCGGCGCGGTGATGATTGCCATTATCGCCGTGCTGTTCATGATTTTTTTCCGCGAATCCGACAACGAAATTACGGCTATCAAGGTCGATGATCGCGATATTGCGTTGACACAAGGGGAAGTTAAATGAAAACAGAACGTATTCTCGGTGCTCTTTATGGGCAGGCGTTAGGGGATGCGATGGGGATGCCCTCCGAGCTTTGGCCGCGCAGTCGCGTCAAAGCACACTTTGGCTGGATTGACCGTTTTCTGCCTGGGCCAAAGGAGAATAACGCAGCCTGTTATTTTAACCGCGCCGAATTCACCGACGATACCTCGATGGCGCTGTGTCTGGCGGATGCGTTACTGGAACGTGAAGGCAAGATCGATCCGGATCTGATTGGGCGTAATATTCTCGACTGGGCGCTGCGTTTCGACGCCTTTAACAAAAACGTACTAGGTCCGACCTCGAAGATTGCGCTTAACGCCATTCGCGACGGTAAACCCGTTGCTGAACTGGAAAATAACGGCGTGACCAACGGCGCAGCGATGCGCGTCTCGCCATTAGGTTGTTTGCTTCCGGCGCGCGATATTGACTCTTTTATTGATGATGTGGCGCTGGCCTCCAGCCCGACACATAAATCCGATCTGGCGGTTGCGGGGGCGGTAGTCATCGCATGGGCGATTTCTCGTGCCATTGACGGAGAAAGCTGGTCAGCGATTGTTGATTCACTGCCTTCAATTGCGCGACATGCTCAACAAAAACGCATCACTACCTTCAGCGCCTCACTGGCAGCACGTCTGGAGATTGCGCTGAAAATTGTGCGCAATGCCGATGGCACCGAATCCGCCAGCGAACAGCTTTACCAGGTCGTTGGCGCAGGTACCAGCACTATTGAGTCCGTTCCGTGCGCCATTGCGCTGGTTGAACTGGCACAAACCGACCCGAACCGTTGCGCCGTCCTGTGCGCTAACCTTGGCGGCGACACAGACACCATCGGTGCTATGGCGACGGCAATTTGCGGCGCGTTGCATGGCGTTAACGCTATCGATCCTGCGTTAAAGGCGGAACTGGATGCAGTAAATCAGCTTGATTTCAACCGCTATGCCACGGCGCTGGCGAAGTATCGCCAACAACGGGAGGCGATATGAGCGGCGCTCGATTACACACGCTGCTGCCTGAATTAGCCACGCGTCAGCCGGTGATGGTCGTCGGCGCGGCGGTCATTGATGTGATCGCCGACGCTTATGCCCTCCCCTGGCGTGGGTGCGATATCGAACTGAAACAGCAGAGCGTTAACGTTGGCGGCTGTGCACTGAATATTGCCGTGGCATTAAAGCGCCTCGGCATCGAAGCGGGTAATGCCTTGCCGCTCGGTCAGGGGGTGTGGGCGGAGATTATTCGCAACCGGATGGCAAAAGAGGACTTAATCAGCCTGATCGATAACGCCGAAGGTGATAACGGCTGGTGTCTGGCGCTGGTTGAGCCGGATGGCGAACGCACTTTTATGTCATTCAGCGGTGTGGAAAATCAGTGGAATCGCCAGTGGCTGGCGCGATTAACCGTTGCGCCTGGCAGCCTGCTCTATTTTTCCGGTTATCAACTGGCCTCGCCCTGCGGCGAATTGTTAGTGGAATGGCTGGAAAAGCTGCAAGACGTGACGCCGTTTATCGATTTTGGCCCACGTATTGGCGATATCCCGGATGTATTACTGGCGCGGATCATGGCCTGTCGACCTTTCGTGTCACTCAATCGTCAGGAGGCTGAGATTGCCGCCGAACGTTTTGCTCTATCCGCAGAGATAACAACACTAGGCAAGCAATGGCAGGAGAAATTTGCCGCGCCGTTGATCATTCGTCTCGATAAAGAGGGCGCATGGTATTTCAGCAACGACGCTTCTGGCTGCATTCCGGCATTTCCAACGCAAGTTGTAGACACCATTGGGGCGGGCGACAGTCATGCCGGCGGCGTACTTGCCGGGCTGGCCTCTGGTCTGCCACTGGCGGATGCCGTATTACTGGGCAATGCAGTGGCGTCGTGGGTTGTCGGGCATCGGGGCGGTGATTGTGCGCCAACGCGCGAGGAACTACTCCTCGCACACAAAAACGTATAGATCGCTGCGACAGTGGCTGATGCTGTACTCAATAGGCCGTTGCTGTTGGTCAAGCGCCACTTGCTTGATCACCAGCACCGGTATTTTGCTATCTAACTGAATATGTGACTGAAACTCGGCATCCGGCATCCGGGCGCTAACGCGGGAACGCGTACGTTGTGGGTAAATGTGCTGGCTGCGGAAGTAGTCATAAAGAGAAATTCCGATGGCATCAACATCATGAATTAAATGCGCCGGAACCCACGATTCCTCAATCGATACCGCCTCTTCATCGACATAGCGAATACGCTTAAGCAAAAAGACATCACTTCCCGCTTCGACCGCCAGCTGTTGCGCGACTTCTTCGGGACATTTCACGACACGCTTGTTAACCCATAGCGTATCGGGCTTTTTCCCGCGCAATACCACCTGCTGAGAAAACCCCCGCGCTTCTTTCAGCGAGTATTCGAAGATGTTGTTGATCTGCGTGCCGTAACCACGCGAACGCGTCACCACGCCCTCTTCTTCCAGCGCCTGCATCGCCTTGCGCACCGTAATGCGCGAAACGCCGGTTAACTGACTTAAATCACGCTCACCGGGCAAAATATTGCCATGCTCCAGCACCCCGCTGCGCACGGCATTTTTTACCGTTTCGGCAAACTTAATATAAAGCGGCGTGTTATCCGCCGCTAAAATACGTTCGTTCAGTTGGGCAATCAGCTGGGTATGCGCTTGTTCCATTTGTCTTTTTCCTGCCGGGGAGTCTGGTGGGAGTATATCACTGCTTCTTATTTAAGGCGTTTCTTTAATCCCATCAACGAATCCCTGCAACTCCTCCTCTGTGCCATTAAACACATTAAAATCCACCGGACCATTAATGCCATCGACCTGTCCACGGTCGGAATGCTGCCAGAAGCGCCAGGCCATGCCGTCATTGTCCGGACGACGTTGATAGTAGTGAGCCACCCACCACGGATATTCATTGAAATAGCCCGCCAGATTCGTGTGATAAAAAACGGCTCCTGAGTAAATAATCGGCTTTTTCCCCGTACTTTTTTCGACCATTTTTAGCCACTGACTTACCCGCTTGCGTAATTCTTTTGCCGATAATTTTCCCCGTTCTTCTACGTCCAGCACGGCAGGGAAATCGCCTTGTGAGAAATCCACCGTTTGCAGAAATAATCTCGCCTGAACTGAAGCGGATACCGACGGGGAAAAATAATGATACGCCCCGCGCAGCAGGCCATTTTCGCGGCTTAGTTGCCAGTTACGCGAAAAATAGGGGTCCACCAGCTTTTCGCCTTCCGTCGCCTTAATAAAGGCAAATTGTAAGCGAATACCGTTATCGCGCATTTTTGCCACCCGCTGCCAGTCGATTCGCTCCTGCCAGCGTGAAACATCAATACCATGAATGGTGTAACTGGCAGGAATGCGAATAGCAAAAGATTTGACCGGGCGATAACCGTAGAAGTGGATGTAGTCTTTAATCTGAATTGCTGTCGAATAGAAAAAATTCACCGTCTGACGCGGATAAATTGCAACGATGGAAATTAGGGAAGGTGCGAACAAGTTCCTGATATGAGATCATCATATTCATCCGGAGCGCATC
>OATL01000955.1_pt1 | contig 8923 bp, 5 predicted proteins | sample 1476011 | NCBI WGS metagenome assembly OATL01 (sample SAMEA2579975, study PRJEB22360) | human gut metagenome | biome: human gut; feature: human-associated habitat; material: faeces | place: Denmark | collected 2008/2010
CCGTTGACCACGTGTATGGGCTCCCGGAAGTCCCCCCTGCCGCAGGCCGATTTCTCCATCCTTCCCATGTTCATCCCTGTTGTGCTTGTGCTTGTGGCTGAGAACGTTGGCCATGTCAAGTCCGTGGCCCAAATGACCGGCCGCGACTACGACAATCAGATCGGCACCGCCCTCATGGCCGACGGCCTGGGCACCACGCTCGCCGGCTTCGGCGGCGGCTCCGGCACCACCACCTACGGCGAGAACATCGGTGTGATGGCCGCCACCAAGGTGTACTCCACCGCCGCCTACTGGTGCGCCGCCGCCTTTGCCCTGATCCTGAGCCTGTGCCCGAAGTTCGGTGCCGTGATCAACACGATCCCCGCCGGCGTGCTCGGTGGCGTGACCACGCTGCTGTATGGCATGATCGGCATGATCGGTATCCGCATCTGGGTGGAGAACAAGGTCAACTTCGACAAGCCGCTGAATATCATGGTGGCAGCCATCACCATGATCATTGCCATCGGCCAATTCGCGTTCACTGTTGGTAGCATTTCCTTCAACGGCATTGCCATTGGCACGATCGTGATTCTTGTGGCCTACCACGGCCTGAAGGCCATTGGCAAGGCAACCGGCACTATTGCCAAAGACGATCCGGATATTTTGTAGTGTGTTTTAGGGCTACTGGGCTGTATCTTGGCTCAGCCCTTTTGCACAATGGCCCCTACCTTCACGGGTGGGGGCCATTTGCGTGTTCCATGGAGCGGTGCTCGCCTTACGTGGTGGTAAAACCCATGGGGCGGCAAATATCCCATGGGGTGGTAAAACCCTCATGGGGCGGTAGGTGAAAATGGCTTTATTCTGCGGTTTCACAATTTCTTCAAACCGCCCCATGGGCAAGTTGCCGCCCCATGGGCGAGTTACCGCCCCATGGGGTCATAAGTAAAGAGTGGGATGACAGTGTGGCGAGCACCAAGCAAAGTAGGGGGCTTACGCTAAGCTCGGAAAGCTTGCGTAATTTGCGTAACCTTTGACATGAAAGGCCACTGTGCCCCGTAATAATTTCGATGATCGTGACGATTCCGCTGATTTCCAGATGAACGACAGCGCGGAATCCCGCCCCCTTACCTTTGGCGAACTTGGCGTACCCGGACCGCTGGTGCGCGTGCTTGCGGCAGATGACAAGAAGACCGCATTCCCCATTCAGGCCGACACCCTGCCCGATTCACTGGCCGGCCGCGACATTCTCGGCCGAGGTCGCACCGGCTCCGGCAAAACCCTCGCATTCTCCATTCCGCTGGTCACCCGCCTCGGTTCCTACGATTCGTTCGGCGAAATCGCGATGGAGGAGTTCCGCAAGGAAATCAAGCGCCGCAAGAAGGCCAGCCTGGAAGAGCGCCGCGCCGACGACTTCCTACCGCACCCGCGCGGCCTGGTGCTGGCCCCCACCCGCGAGCTCGCGAACCAGATCAACGACGTGCTGATGCCGCTGGCCCACACGTTCGGCATGAACACCACCACGGTGTACGGCGGCGTCAAGTACATCCACCAGATCCGCGATCTGAAGGCCGGCGCCGATATCGTGGTCGCCTGCCCGGGCCGCCTTGAGGACCTGCTGCGCCAGCAGGCGCTCACGCTCTCGTCCGTCGAAGTCGTGGTCATCGATGAGGCCGACGAAATGGCCGATATGGGCTTCCTGCCACCGGTCAAGCGACTGCTTGAGCAGATTTCGCCCGACGCCCAGCACATGCTGTTCTCCGCCACGCTCGATCACGGCGTGGATGAAGTGGTGAACACCTTCCTGCACGATCCCAAGGTGCACGAGGTCGATTCGGCCACCGCCGAACCCGACCTGATGACCCACCACGTGTTCGAAACCACGCGCGGCGACAAGCACGAACTCGTGCGCATGCTCGCCTCGGGCGAAGGCCGCCGCATCCTGTTCACCCGCACCAAGTTCCAGGCCAAGAAGCTCGCCAAGAACCTGACGCAGAACGGCATTCCGGCCGCCGAGCTGCACGGCAACCTGAACCAGAACCAGCGCGATCGCAACCTCGCTGCGTTCGATTCCGGCGATGTGCGTGTCATGGTGGCCACCGACGTGGCCGCCCGTGGCATAGACGTCGGCGGCGTGGAGCTCGTGGTGCAGGTCGAGCCGCCGGCCGACCCGAAGTCCTTTGTGCACCGCTCCGGTCGTACCGCCCGCGCCGGCAAGGCGGGCGACGTGGTCACCCTCGTGCTGCCCGAGCAGCGCCGCGAGACGCGCCGCTTGCTGAACCAGGCCGGCATCAAGACCAAGATGATCGAAGTGACCCACGATTCGCCCGAAGTGCTTGAGCTTGTGGGCGACCGCGCCGAGCGCGTGGATGGTTGGAGCCTCGACAAGTCGCAGCCCGTGGGCAACCCGCGCAAGGGCAAGAACAGGGGCGCCAAGAACGCGGCGGGCGACGAGTCCGGCCGCGGCGGCAAGCGCAAGCACAATCGCAATCGCAACCGTGACGAGCAGAACGTTGCCGAGACCGAGTTCCAGCACGAGAACGCAGGCGGCGAGTTTGTTGCCGAAGGCGAGCCGCAGCGCAAGCACGGCGACAAGGCCAGCAAGAAGGCCGTGAAGAAGAACCGCAACCGTGCGGAACGCCGTGCAGGCATGAGCAACCCCGAGGCCGAGCGCCGCGACTATCTGTTCGAGCATGGCGATGACCGCCGCGAGGAGCGCCGCAAGGGCGACCGTCGCGACGGATACGGCAAGAACCGGTACGACGAGCGTCAGGACAATGGCCGCGACCAGCACGGCAAGAACCGTCGCAATGATCGGTACGGCAAGGGCGACAAGTTCGATAAGCGCGACAGGGCCGGATACGGTCGCAACGATGATTTCGGCAGCCGCAGGCACAATGCGGGCCGTGACTTCGAACGGTCCGATTCCCGCGATTTCGAGCGTCCGCGCAAGCCTCGCCGCAATGAACGCAGCCACGAGGATTACGGCTTCTCCTATGACGAGCGCTCCCATGACGGCCGCAGACAGTCCATGCGCAACACCCGTCAGGGCGAAGGCGGCAAGCGCATCCATCGCAAGAACGAGAACCGCATCGTACGCGACGAGCGTTCAGAAGGTGCCAAGCGTCACGAACGCCGCATGATCGCCAAATACGGCAACACGGAAGGCCCGAACCGCCGTCATTCCAAGAAGAATCGCCACAATGCGCCATTCCGTATGAAGTCTGGACGCCGTTAGTCCGACAGCGCGTATGAATCAGGCCCGACGACCTTTGATGGTCGTCGGGCCTGATTGTGTTATAGGCCGGTGTTTGCGATGCGGATGCCTGTTCGCCTGCCTAGCGGCCATGACGATTGCACTTATCGCCGCAGTCGTTGTGATCGTGGCCATGCCGAAACGGCGGTAATGGCCTGTACGCACCCTAGAATAACGGATATGACGCAATCGCAGCCCCGATCCAAACGCACGCCCACCCTTGAAATCCACGGGAGAATCCTTGACGCGGCAAGGCGGATCGTGGAACGGGACGGTGTGGATGGTCTGACCATCCGTGCGCTGTCCGCACAGGCCGATGTGTCGCCCACCAGCATCTACCAGCACATCGGCGGCAAGCAGGCGGTGTGCGATGCGCTCATCGACACATACTTCACCGATCTGCGCGAACAGCTCATCGCCATTGACGAATCCGACCCCGTGCTGCGCCTGCGCAGGGCGGGCATAATCTACCGTGAACACGCGCTGGACGCCCCCGGCATTTACGCGCTGGTCTGGATGGGGCAGGCGTCGGACTCGGCCCAGCACTGCCTGGACGCCATCACGCAGATCATTCGATACGGCCAGGCAGCATCTGTATTCCGCGGCGATGACCCCCATCTAATCGCATCCTCCATCTGGGTGTCCATACACGGGTTCATCCAATTCGAACTGCGTTCCGCACAACCCCGCACACGCGGCCGCGAGCGGGTCGACCGGTCGTACGGTTACCTGCTCGACCTGCTGATCCGAGGCATTCAGAGGTGAATGAGTTAGCTCCCTCTGATGAGGGAGCTCAGTATTGATACGCTGTACTGCCATCGGCGTTGCGGATGGTGAAAGTGGGGGATTGCTCGATGTTGAGGTCCACGGTCAGGGAATGCTGGGCGTCGGCGCTCGTCGAACGATAGACGAAGTGCTTGTTTTCCAGCTTCACGGCCTCGGTACGCGCATCCAGCAGCCATGGGTTGCGACGGCGCAGCGCGATCAGCGCCTGATGCAGCCGGTATGTCGGCTCTCCCAGCGTGGACAGTTCGGCAGGGGAGTCGGGGAACTTCGGACGTACGTCGTCATCGCCGCCGAAACGCTCCTGCTTGACGCCCACATAGCCCTGTTCGTCGCCGTAATAGATGCTTGGCACGCCGCCGACCGTCATGAGCACCGCCAATGCCAACGCCGCCTTGGCCGGGCCAATCTGCGATGCGATACGCGTCACGTCATGGTTGCCGATGAACGTCTGCGGCACGAAGGAATCCAGGAACGCGTTGTGCCGCTTCAAGTTCCAATCCAGCTCGAAGAAGTTCTCCGTCTCCAGCGCATGCTGGATCGACTTCCATAGCTCGTATTGCGTGATCGAATCCATCGTGGATTCCTCGATGATGCGCGGGTAATCGCCATGGATCACCTCGCCGAAAATCCACGAATACGGGTGTGCGGCTTTGACCTGCGGCAACACGCGCGCCCAGAACGGGCTCGGCACGGCATACGCGGCGTCGAGGCGCCAGCCGGCGGCTCCGCGATCCAGCCAATGGCTCATCACATGGACCACATAGTCAACGGTCTCGTCAGCCGAATGGTCCAGCGCCACCAGATCCCCGTGCCCCTCGAACACATCCAAAGCGGGTTCGCCATTATCACCGACATGCGCGCGGACCAGACCATGCCACGGGTTGTCGGCCGGATTCAAGCGTCCGGCGGTCTCGTCAAGCGCCGCCTGAACGGCCGGATGATTGCGGCTCACGTGATTGAACACGCCATCCAGCATCACCTGCAATCCCATGTCCCGGCAGGCCGCGACAAGCTGATCGAACGCGGCATCCCCGCCCAATCGCACATCGATATGCATATGGTCGAGCGTGTCGTATCCATGCGTCGCCGACTCGAACACCGGACCCAGCAGCAGGCCGGACGCGCCTAGATCGCGCACGTACTCCAGCCAGGGAATTATCGCGTCAAGGCCGCGGCCATGGAACTGGCGCGGGCCGGCGGGCCTGATATCGGCACCGCAGAAGCCCAGCGGATACACGTGCCAGAACACCCCGTACTTCACCCAATCGGGCATTGTGCGGCTCGAATCCATGCTTACAACCACTGTGCACCTCCTGATTGACACCGTGTCCATTTTCGCACATCGCGGTGCGAATCCCGGGTAATCGGCATGAAACGCAGTCCGTGAACATGTGGCCAAGCTCACATATTGGGACATTTTCCTGAGGCGCGACATGCCGTGGCTACGCTTCCAACCAGTGCCATAAGCAGACGAGAGATACCCCAAAAGGGTCGCAATGAAGAGAACCTTTCCCGCAAAGGTTATTGAAGAGGAACAGAGGGTTATTATGACCACCGCCGCAGCCCAGGCCCCGGCACCTGGCAAGTTGGAATTCAAGGACGATTACACGCCGGACGAAGCCGAACGTGTGATTCGCAATTCGAAGGGACTGCCCGTAGGCGTGCGTCCCAAAATGGTATGGACATGGAAGAAGGCCCTGCTGTGGGCCGCCATCGCCATCGTATGTGCCTGCGGATGGGCGATTCTGGCCGTCTCGCGCGGTGAGCGGATCTCCGCCATCTGGTTCCTGGTCGTGGCGCTGAGCTCCTACGCCATCGCCTACCGCTTCTATGCCTATTACATCCAGATCAAGATCATGCGCACCGACGACGCGAACGCCACCTCGGCCGAGCGCGTGCATGACGGCGCGAACTTCGAACGCACCGACCGCCGCGTGCTCTTCGGCCAGCACTTTGCCGGCATCTCCGGCGCCGGACCGCTCGTCGGCCCGATCCTGGCCGCGCAGATGGGCTACCTGCCCTCCACTCTGTGGATCATCCTCGGCGTGATTTTCGCCGGCGCCGTGCAGGACATGCTGGTGCTGTGGATCTCCGCCAAGCGCCGCGGTCGCTCTCTGGGCCAGATGGCCACTGATGAAATGGGTAAGTTCGGCGGTATGATCCTATCCATCTTCCTCGTGGTGATGACCGCCATCGCCATGGCATTCCTGGCGCTCGTGGCCATCAAGGCCATGGCCGCCTCGCCGTGGGCCGTGTTCTCCATCGGTATGACCATCCCGATCGCCCTGATCATGGGCTGCTACCAGCGTTTCCTGCGCCCCGGCCGTGTCATTGAGACCACGCTGCTCGGTTTCGTGCTGCTCGTGCTCGACATCGTCGCCGGCGGATGGATCGCCTCTATCCCGGCCGTGGCCGCCGTGTTCACACTGGACGCCAAGCAGCTCGTCATCGCCCTGGTGATCTACTCGTTCGCCGCCGCCGCGCTGCCGCACTGGCTGCTCGTCACCCCGCGCGACTACCTGTCCACGCTGATGAAGATCGGCACGCTCGTGCTGCTCGTCATCGGCATCATCATCGCCAACCCGTCCGTCAAGGTGCCGGGTCTGACCGAACTGGCCTCCACCTCCACCGGCCCGACCTTCTCCGGCAACCTATTCCCGTTCCTGTTCATCACCATCGCCTGCGGCGCCCTCTCCGGCTTCCACGGCGCGGTGAGCTCCGGCCTGACCCCGAAGGCCGTGGAGAAGGAGAACCAGATTCGCATGATCGGCTACGGTTCGATGCTCGTCGAATCGTTCACCGCCGTCATCGCGCTGATCGCCGCGATCACCATCTCGCAGGGCGTGTACTTCTCCACCAACATGTCCGCCGCACAGATCACCGCCGCATCCGGCGTGAGCATCTCCGCCACCTCCACGCCGGGCGAACAGGCCGATGCCGCCGTCAAGGCCGTGGAGTCGATGAAGGTCTCCGACATCGAAGGCAACCAGATGCAGGTCACCTGGGATTCCGTGGACGAGAACGGCGCGGCCAAGACCTACGAAGGCGCCGCGGCGCTTGAGCAGGCCGCCGCCGACATCGGCGAGACCTCCATCGTCTCCCGCACCGGTGGCGCCACCACGTTCGCCATGGGCATGGCCAACTTCCTCAAGTCCTACCTGGGCGGCCACGACTCGATGGCCTTCTGGTACCACTTCGCCATCATGTTCGAAGCCCTGTTCATCCTGACCACCGTGGACAACGGCACCCGCGTGGCCCGCTACCAGATCGGCGAAATGCTCGGCAACGTGCGCAAGCTCAAGAAGTTCGCCGACCCGACCTGGAAGCCCGGCAACATCATCACCACGCTGATCGCCACCGCGCTGTGGGGCGGACTGCTGTGGATGGGCGTGTCCGACGCGAACGGCGGCATCAACGCGATGGTGCCTATCTTCGGCATCTCCAACCAGCTGCTCGCCGCCGCCTGCTTCGTGCTGATCACCGTGTGTGTGGCCAAGATGGGCTACTGGAAGCACCTGTGGATACCGGTGGTACCGCTCGTGTGGGACATCGCCGTGACCTTCACCGCCGACTTCCAGAAGATCTTCGGGCCGCTGAGCTACTTCACCACCGCCTCCAAGTATCAGGCGCAGATCGACTCCGGCGAGCTGACCGGCGAGGCGCTGACCAACGCCAAGGCCGCGCTGTCCAACGCGTATCTGGACGGCGTGCTCTCCGTGTTCTTCCTGGTCATGATGGGCGTCTTCGTGGTAGTCGGCATCGTGGTCGTGGCGCGCACGTTCGCCGCTGGCAAGTACGGTGCCGAAACGACGTCCGAGGAGCCGTTCGTGGAATCCCAGTGGTTCGCGCCCTCCAGCCTGGTCGCCACCGCGCTTGAGAAGAAGGTGCAGCGCGAATACAGCGCCAAGCTGCATGAGCTTGTGCGGAACGGGCAGGTTGCAGCGTAGTGCGTCATTGGCTCCCCTTTTTTCAAGGGGAGCCAATAATCAGCGAAAGGAGACAAAATGCTCGGCAAACTCGTTGCCGTATGGCACGGCATCGTCTGGTATCTGCGTGAGATCAGCGGCGAGGCCCGCTACGACCATTATCTTGAGCATTTCGCGGCCGAGCATCCCGGCGAAACACCGATGAGCGAGGTCGAATTCATTCGCGCCCGCGAGGAATACGACCGTCTCCACCCCAATACCAGTTGTTGCTGCTGACAGGCCGCAATAGCATAACAACACCATAAAACCCGCGCGCCATGGGAACTACGTAGCCATTCTTCCGTTACAATCAGTGTGACGGCTTCCGCCCCCGAAGAAGAAGGTGTTAATTCCCCTTGGACGTCTCACTGGCGCATTTCCTCCAACAAGTGCTTTCCAACCCGGCTCTGACCGTCACAACGTTGCTGACGCTGGGAGTCATCTTCGTCAACGGCTGGACCGACGCACCCAACGCCATCGCCACCTGCGTGACCACACGATGCATGCGCGTACGCTCCGCCGTCATCATGGCGGCCATCTTCAACTTCCTCGGCGTCTTCATCATGACGCAGCTCAACGCCTCCGTGGCCTCCACCATCAGCAACATGGTCGATTTCGGCGGCGACACGAACGCGGCGCTCATCGCCCTATGCGCGGCGCTGTTCTCCATCGTCGTATACAGCGTGGGCGCCTCGCTGCTCGGCATACCCACCTCCGAAAGCCACAGCCTGATCGCCGGCCTGTCCGGAGCGGCCATCGCCATCCAAGGCGGCATCGGCGGCATCAACATGGGAGAATGGGTCAAGGTGCTCTACGGTCTGGTCGCAAGCCTCCTGTTCGGCTTCGCCGTCGGCTGGTTGGTATGCAAGGCCGTGACCCTGATTTGCGCTGGCATGGACCGCCGCCGCACCAACGGGGTCTTCACCCACCGGCCGAGAAG
>OATL01000958.1_pt1 | contig 8864 bp, 6 predicted proteins | sample 1476011 | NCBI WGS metagenome assembly OATL01 (sample SAMEA2579975, study PRJEB22360) | human gut metagenome | biome: human gut; feature: human-associated habitat; material: faeces | place: Denmark | collected 2008/2010
ATGGACGACCGGTTCTGTGGCTTCTTGGCGAAGGCGGAACCGCCGGTCGAACCGGAGGACTTGCCGGCCAGCTTATCGCGCAATGCCTTCTCCTCGGCCTCGCGCTTCATCGGATTGCCGGACTTGCCGCCCTTCTTCTTGTTCTTGCCCTTCTTCTTGCCGCCGCCCATAGCCGGGCCGCCGAAGCCGGGGATGCCGCCGCCCATGCCGCCACGATTGGACATGCGCTTCATCATCTTTGCGGCCTGCTCGAAACGCTGCAGCAAAGCGTTCACCTGAGAAACCGTCACGCCGGAACCATAGGCGATACGGGCGCGGCGGGAACCATTGATAATCGACGGATCGCGGCGCTCGGCCGGGGTCATCGAGCGAATAATCGCCTCGGTGCGGTCGATTTCCCTCTCATCGAACTGCTCGAGTTCCTTGCGGTGCTGGGCCATGCCCGGAATCATGCCGAGCAGCGACTTCATTGAGCCCAGCTTGCGCACCTGCTGCAGCTGATCGAGGAAGTCGTCCAGGCCGAAGGAACCTTCGGAGATTTTCTCGGCGGCCTTGCGGGCCTCTTCCTCATCGAACTGCTTCTGCGCCTGCTCGATGAGCGTCATGATGTCGCCCATGTCGAGGATACGCGAGGCCATGCGGTCCGGGTGGAAGACCTCGAAGTCCTTCAGGCCCTCACCGTTGGAGGCGAACAGGATCGGCTTGCCGGTCACGGACGCCACGGACAGCGCGGCACCACCGCGGGCGTCGCCATCGAGCTTGGAGAGCACCACGCCGGTGAAGTCCACGCCTTCGTCAAAGGCCTTGGCGGTCTTGACGGCGTCCTGGCCGATCATCGCGTCGATGACGAACAGGATTTCGTTGGGACGCACGGCATCGCGAATGTCGCGAGCCTGCTTCATCAGCTCCTCGTCCACGCCCAGACGACCGGCGGTATCGATGATCACCGTGTCGTAGAGCTTCTGCTTGGCGAGTTCGATGGAATCGCGGGCCACCTTCACCGGGTCGCCGGAGGTCTGGCCCGGAGCTGCGACGGCCTCGCCGCCATCGGATTGGACGCCCTTTTCGGGAGCATAGACGGGCACGCCGGCGCGTTCGCCGACCACCTGCAGCTGCGTCACCGCGTTCGGACGCTGCAAATCGGCCGCCACCAGCAGCGGCGTGTGGCCGGAATCCTTGAGCCAGTAGCCGAGCTTGCCGGCCAGCGTGGTTTTACCGGCACCCTGAAGGCCGGCGAGCATGATGATCGTCGGCGGGTTCTTCGCGAAGTTCAGCGGACGGTCGACGCCTTGGCCGAGCACGTCGGTGAGCTCCTCGTTGACGATTTTCACCACCTGCTGGGCGGGGTTGAGTGCGTCGGACACCTCGGTGCCCAGTGCACGCTCACGCACCTTGCCGGTGAAGGAACGCACCACGTCGAGCGCCACGTCGGCGTCGAGCAGCGCGCGGCGGATTTCACGGATCGTGCCGTCGATATCCGCCTCGGAAAGCTTGCCCTTGCTCTTCAGATGCTTGAACGCATTCGAGAGTCTGTCTGTCAAAGATGAAAAAGCTGCCATAATGGGCAACAGTCTAGCCGCCACGCGGGAAATTGCGGTGTTGGGGACGACGCTTTTCGGGGAATGTGCCGCGTAGTAGTCAGGGATGTTGGGCATTCAGACGGCAAATGCCGTGCCGTCCGCTCGTGGCGAAGCCAATCGAGTGCTTCCGATACCATGGAAACCGTAAAGAATCCTGTGTTTTTTGGAATACTTACGCTGTTTTGAAAATCGCTGGACACCGCTTATACGCAGACTGCCGTGCGCTCCGAACCATGACGTTCGGGCCAACGCAGACATGCCGTGCAATAAGGAAGGCCCACTGATGCCCACCCAAAAACTACTCGAACGCAAAGCCCTGATCGTTGGTATCGTCATCAACGTGCTGCAGGTCTTAGCCGGCATGGCCGTGTTCTTCATGACCGGTCTCAAGGCCATGTTCCTCGACTTCTCCTTCACCGCGATTTCCGTCCTGTCCGGAATGGTGGCGGTGTACCTCTCGTCGCGCACGGTGCGAACCACCGAGCGCTTCCCCAATGGCATGTTCGCACTGGAACCTATCTACGCGATCTGCAAGGCCATTTTCACCATGTCGTTGTTGGTGTATTCGCTGATTGACGTGTGCCGAGTAGCGTACGACTACTTCGTGTTCGGGTCCGGCGAACGCATTGAAACCGGCCCGGTGGTCATCTACGAGATCCTGACCGTAATCGTGTGCTTCAGCCTATACACGTATTACCGGCGCTCCAACCGATCCATCGGCGATTCCAGCACCATGCTCACCGCCGAGTGCAAGAGCACGTTGGTCGACGGATCGATGTCGTTCGGCATCGGCGTAGTTGCCATCTTCCTGATGCTGCTACCGGCCGGCGGTCCGCTTGACTTCCTGCACTACACCGGCGATTTCTTCATCACCGTGGCTTTGGTGGCATTGACCATCAAGGAGCCGTTCAGCGTGCTCAAAGAGGCGTTCGTGGAATTGGTCGGCGGCGTGCATGACGACGATGAAACCAACGCCTACGTGGAGGCCGAGGCACAGCGCCATCTGCCTGCCAACACCGACTACGAGCAGACGCTGATCTTCAAGACCGGTATGAACTACACCGTTGACGTGTATCTGAGCGGCATCGGCGAAACCATTGATGTAGCTGACCTCATCGAATGCAAGCGCTCGCTGGAAAAGGAGCTCAGCAAGCGCCTGCACATCGTGGACGTGGACTTCGTGTTTGACTGATTGATGGGTTTGAAGCGACTACTTCAGACTCCAAGTGGAACCCTGCGGGCCGTCTTCGATGGCGATGCCGGCCTCGGTCAGGGCGTCGCGAATCTGATCGGCCTTGGCGAAATCCTTGGCCTTGCGAGCTTCGGCACGGGCGTTGAGCTGTTCGGCGATCAGTGCCTCCAGCGCTGCATGCTCGGGCGACTCGGCCGTGCCATCAGCGGCACCGCCGGCAGCGCCGGCGGACACCCACGGTTCGGCCAGCGGCTCCAGGCCCAAGGTGTCGAGCATGGCACGCACGGCGAGCAGCGCCTCACGCACCTCGGCCTTGGCGGTTTCGGAATCGGCGCGGTCAGCCAGCTGTGAAAGCAACGTATTGCCGGAACGGATGGCGGTGAAGATCGCGGCGGTTGCACCAGACACATTGACATCGTCATTCATGGCGGCCACGAAATCGGCGGGCAAATCGTCGGCGGAGACGGCAGTGACTTCCTCGCGAGAAGGCTGTCCACCCAGCGCCACACCGGCACGCTCGATGAAGTTCGAGACGCGGTCGTATGCGGCCTGCGCCTCGACCAGCGCCTGATCGGACCATTCGAGCATCGACCGGTACTGCACGGAGCCCAGGGCGTAACGCACCACCCAAGCGGAATGCTCAGCCAACACGCTCGGCACGGACAGGCCGGTGCCCAGCGACTTCGACATCTTCTCGCCCTTGGCGGTCACCCATGCCGAATGCATCCAGCGCGCAGCGGAGGGGTAGCCGGCCGCACGGGTCTGAGCCATTTCGTTTTCGTGGTGGGGGAAGCGCAGATCCAAGCCGCCGCCGTGAATGTCGAAGCCATCGCCCAGGTAACGGTGGGACATGGCGGAGCATTCGATGTGCCAGCCAGGGCGGCCCACGCCAAACGGCGTCGACCAACGGGCGTCCTCGGGATCGGTGTCCTTCGGAGCCTTCCACAGGGCGAAATCACGCGGATCATGCTTGTCGGGGGAGGCATCGGCCGGGTCGACCGGATTGTACTTGTCGGCACCGGTGGCGTCCATGGACGGGCCCATGCGGTCGGCCACGGCGGCGGCCTCATCGACTTCGGAGGTCTGCTTCTGGTGAGTGAGTTCGCCGTAATGCGGCCAGGATGCCACATCGAAGTACACGTTGCCGGTGGGCTTGCCGTCCGCATCCGTGACCACATAGCCGTGACCGTTGTCGAGAATGCGCTGAATCAGGTCGATCATGTCCGACATGTGGCCGGTGGCGCGAGGTTCCACAGTGGGCGGCAGTACGCCGAGCGTGTTGTATGCCTCGGTGAATTCGCGCTCGTAGTAATAGGCGCGGGCCCACCAACGCTGGCCTGCGGCCGCGGCCTTAACGAGAATCTTGTCGTCGATATCGGTCACATTACGCACAAAAGTGACTTTGTAGCCGAGCTTCAAAAACCAGCGGCGCACGATGTCGAACGCCACGGCGGCACGGATATGGCCAATATGCGGTGACGATTGCACAGTCGCGCCACACACATAAATGCCGACTTCGCCCGGCTTGAGCGGCACGAAATGGCTGACCTGGTGCGAGGCGGTGTCATACAGATTCAGGCCTTCTGCGGCCTTGGCAACATGCACCGGCGTCAGGCTTGAAGGCATGACGGAAATGTTGAAATCCTGCGGTTCTTGGCTGTTTCCCATAACACTCAAGCGTAGGGTCCGAACCAGACATGCTGAATCGTTACTCGAAGAGTTTGATGAACGCTTCACAGGTGGGGCCCGAACGAGGTGACAGACGGATGAGAAGCGGGACAACAGTCTCGCGAGAACACGTCTTTGACCGCTGCGGAAACTGCGAGATTCATGGATTTGCCCTGCTCGTTACGCAAACGGGGAACGCTCGTGCCACAATAGAAGTCATGGCCACACCACAAGTGCTCATTTTGCAACATGTCCCATGGGAACGCCCGGGACGCATATTGTCGAACCTCGAGGACATCGGTCTTGAGACGGTGACGATGAATATCGTCGACAAAAAGAAACCGGACTTGCCTGATTTCGGTGAACTGGCTGGCGTGGTAATCATGGGTGGGCCTATGGGCGCGCTTGATTACGACAAGTATCCGGGGCTGAAGGCAGAAGCCAAGTTGGCGCGTGCCGCCGTGGCTTCAGGCAAGCCGATTCTCGGTGTATGCCTGGGGCATCAGATTATCGCCACTGCGCTTGGTGCGCAGCTGCGCAAGGGCGATGCGCCGGAGATTGGGTTCACGCCGATCAAGCGTGTGGACAAGCATGACTTCTTCTCCATGTGGGATAAGCAGCTGACGGTGCTGCACTGGCATAACGACGTGGTGGGCCTGCCCGCGGAAGGCCAGCTGCTGTCGCGTTCGTCTTCCACCAAGGTGCAGGCATTCCGACTGGGATCCGCGCTGGGCATGCAGTTCCACCTGGAAGTGTGCGGCTCGCTGCTGGACGAATGGCTGGATGAGCCGAGCATGGTCAAGGATCTCAAGGCCGCGGGTGGTTCCAAGTCCCAATTGCGCGAGCAGTTCGCCCAATACGACCAGCTACTGCAACCGCTCGCCGAGCAAGTGTTCTCCGGTTTTGCGGCCCGCTGCAACTCCTACGCTCAGACGCTGAACAAATAACGTTTGCGGGCCGCCGCTGGGCAAGCGTGGCGCTACATTGGTGAGTCATGCCGACTTATGACATTGGACTGGAACACGTTTCGCTCGCTTTCGCCACCAAAACCATCTTCACTGATGTAACGCAGGGTGTTTTTGAAGGCGACCGCATCGGCATCGTCGGCAAGAACGGCGACGGCAAATCCACGTTGCTGCACCTGTTCCGCGGTGCTCAGGAGCCGGATTCCGGCCGCGTGACAAAGCGTGGCGGACTCACGTTCGGCATGCTTGACCAGCGTGATCCCCTTGATGACAACGCCACCATTCGCGAAGCCGCACTTGAGGGGCGCGCCGACTACGAATGGGCGTCCGATAACACTTCCCGTGAAATCGTCGAGGCATTGCTCGGCGGCATGAGCCTGGATGCCAAGGTCGGCTCCTTGTCCGGCGGCCAGCGTCGCCGCGCCGATTTGGCCCGACTGCTGCTCAAGGATTGGGATATTCTCGCACTTGACGAGCCCACCAACCATCTCGACGTGGTCACTATCCACTGGCTTGCCGAACATTTGAAGAACCGCTGGTCCAAAGGCCAGGGCGCTCTGTTGCTCGTGACCCACGATCGCTGGTTCTTGGACGAGGTCTGCGAATCGATGTGGGAAGTCCACGATGGCGTGATCGAGCCGTTCGAGGGCGGCTATTCCGCATATATGCTGCAGCGCGTGGAACGCGATCGCCAAGCCGATGTGCGCGAAACCAAGCGCCGCAATCTGGCTCGCAAGGAGCTCGCATGGCTTTCCCGCGGTGCTCGTGCCCGCTCCACCAAGCAGAAGTTCCACGTCAAGGCCGCACGCGAATTGATTGCCGATGTGCCGCCGATGCGTAACACACTTGAACTGAAGCAAATGGCCACCTCCCGTCTCGGCAAACAGGTGGTCGATTTGGTCGACGTGACGCAGATTTTCGAAAAACCGCAGGGCATGGCCGATATCGACCCGGATGTGGCGGCGCTCTCCGCGTCCGCTTCCCGCGTGGATGTGGTCAACGCCATGTACGCCGAGCCGCAGCTGCATGGTTCCGTTGAGGTGGCGGTCACCGACCTGACTGACCCGCGCCTGGTGGACGCCGGCGTGCCGGAAGCCGTCGAGTCCGCTGAGGAAGCGCGTAAGAAGGCCGAGGCTGAGAGCGGCAATCCGCAGCTTGCTGACGATCGCGAGGTTCGTCGCATGAACACGGGTGGTGAAACCATCGGCGGTGGCACTGCTGCAACGGATTCGGATGATGACACTGCTGCAGCCGGTGTCACCTCGGCTGCACGCAAGGTGACGGTTTCCGGCCGTGAGATTTTGGATGATGTGACTTGGCTGATTGGCCCCGGCGACCGCTTCGGCATCGTCGGTGCGAATGGTGCCGGCAAGTCCACGCTGCTTAAGTTGATTGATGGCACACTCACCCCGACCGCAGGCCATGTGAACATTGGCAAGACGGTGAAGTTCGCGGTGCTCTCGCAGCGCCTTGATGAGCTGGAGAAACTCGGCAAGTACAAGATCAAGGAAGTGCTTTCCCGCTATAAGCCGAGCTACATTGTGGATGGCAAGGAAGTGACGCCGGGACAGTTGATGGAGCGTCTCGGCTTCGAATCCGCCCAACTGATGACACCGATCCGCGATCTCTCCGGTGGTCAGAAGCGCCGCATGCAGTTGCTACTCATCCTGCTCGACGAGCCGAACGTGCTCATCATGGACGAGCCCGGCAACGATCTGGACACCGATATGCTCGCCGTCATGGAGGATTTGCTCGATACTTGGCCGGGCACGTTGATTGTCGTATCCCACGACCGGTACCTGCTGGAGCGCGTCACCGATCAGCAGTTTGCCCTGCTCGGCGGCAAGGTACGCCATCTGCCCGGTGGTGTGCAGGATTACCTCGATATGGTTGAGGCTATTAAGAACGGCAAGGGATTGCCGGCTGACACGCCTGGCTTCGCGGGCACCGGTAGCAGCTCGGCGAAGTCTGGTAAGGGTAAGGCGGCCGCCGTCAATGCTGCCGCATCTCTCCCTCAGTCCGCTTCGCGGACAGCTCCCTCGTCAGAGGGAGCCAATAACGGTGAGGACTCTACCTCGAAGCTCACCGGCAAGGCCTTCCACGAGGCATCCAAGCGCGTGAATGCCATCGAGCGCAAGCTTGCCAAACTGGAAGAGCAGAAGACCGATCTCGAGGCGCAGATGGCTGCCCATGACCCGAGCGACTACGAGGGTCTCAACAAGCTCAATGAACAACTCACCGCCGTCAATACTGAAAGCGATGGTCTCGAAGCCGAATGGCTCGAACTCTCCGAACAATTGGAGTAGCGGGAGAAACCGTAACGTTCACAAGGCCTCGGCAGTTTGCCGGGGCCTCCCGCTATGCAAACTCCCACGGATTAATCAATTCTACGTCGGTACCTTCGAAGTCCTTGATATTGCGCGTGGCTATGGCCGCATCCCAGGAATGGGCAATTGCCGCAATCATGGCGTCTTGAATACTGGTAGGTGTACCCCTGTGTTCGCGTTCGACAAGGATATGGGCATAATCCGCAGCTGCCTGAGTGTCAAATGCGAACGTTCTGTCCTCTAATGTCATAAGCGCCAGCTTGACGGTCGTATCTGTGTACTTTCGTCGTTTGCCTTCAGGCATGCGACATATTCCGGCCAACAACTCGGCGACGGTGATGGCGGTGGTTGCCAAATTGCTTGTATCTTGGTTCCTCAGCCAATTGGCAACGTGTTCGTCTGGCTGTTTCTTGATGATTTCGCTGATGACGTTGGTGTCCAGAATAATCATGGCCGATTCCTATTCAAAAGATACTGGCGGTCGGGAATCGGCGGAATTTCGCTCGGATAGTGGGAGTTCCCCCTTGTCGAGTCCCTCAAAATCCATGTTCTTCATGAATTCGCGGATCTCGTCATAGAAATTGGTCTTTCGCGTGATTTCATGCGTCACCGTGCCAGCCAGCCATTCTTCAAGAATGGATCGCACCTGAGATTCCATGGAGCGGTTGTTTTTCTCAGCCACTTCTTTGAGCTGCTGAATCTGCTCATCGGGTATTTTTCGGATGGTCAATGTTGCCATGATGCACCTCCTTGTTGCTGTCATAATGCTAGCATGAGGTGCTGTCGTTTTGCTTGCAGTACGGGTGATGAGGTATGCACGCATGAAAAAAAGGCGGATATGCATCATGCACATCCGCCTTTTGAGCTTGGACTGGGTCTTCCCGCAGTCGCCGAATCAGCGCCCGGTAACCTCGGAACCGACGACCTTTTCGCTCAGGGCGCGCGGGCCGCGGGTCACGGCTACGGCACCGGAGCGCACCAGCTCAATCACACCGTAATGCTCCAAAAGCCCCAGCAGGGCGTCGATCTTGCCTTCGGCACCGGTGGCCTCAATGGTCAGCGATTCCGGATTCACGTCCACCACGCGCACGCGGAACAGACGCACGATCTCCAGCACGTCGGAACGGTTGGA